>ERZ772956.1132-NODE-1132-length-18704-cov-10.963215_pt1 | contig 18704 bp, 17 predicted proteins | sample MGYA00580683_ERZ772956 | MGnify/ENA primary metagenome ERZ772956 (study PRJEB29015, sample SAMEA2738077) | human oral metagenome | biome: human oral; feature: human-associated habitat; material: saliva | place: China | collected 2212 ... | reverse complement strand
CTTCTCCATAGATAACTTTGAAGTAGGATAAGAATATTAACAAGTTCATCTTTCTCTAGAATATTATCCTTGTAGTCTTTTAATATTCCTATAAGAAAAGTGTTGATAACAGTTTTATCTAAAGATTTTAAATACTCTAATTCTCTTTGAATATCTCTATCCTTTTCTAAACTAGGCTTAATAATATATGAATAAGCCTCAGAATATTTTTTCATATCTTCTAATTTCTCATCATTTTCTTTTTCATAATATGCCTTAAAAGTTTCAAAAACTTTAGGCTTAGAAGAAATTTTCTCTGTTTTTAATGTCAAATAATCTCTTATAAAATCTGAAACATAACTAGTTATTTCACTACCATCACTAACTTTACAGTTATTTTCAATAGGTATCCATATCTCTTTATATATACGATTTTGTTCTCCTCTTTCCAAATCCATCAAAATATAGTTTCTTATTAAATCTCCTTGTGACAAGTCTAAACCTGTTGAGTTAAGACTTTCAAAAATCTTTTGAGGATCATCTTTACCTTTTTCAAGAGCAATATCTATATAAATTAATTTTTCTATTCCATTAGATAAATGCTTCATATCATCAAAAGATAAATTTTCCAATTCTTTTTCAAAAAATAGATAATTCTTCAACATATTTCTATCTTGAAAAGCTTCCAATTCATTAAATTTATTATGTGAAATTTTATTTAATATATACAGATTTTCTTCAGGAGGTAATAATTTTAATTTAATTTCTTTTTCAGAATAGGGATTAACAACATATTGATTATATATTTTATCAGCATCTTTAGCTAAGATTGTACCTTTTAACTTAAAATATATTGCTAAAAATAATAAGGTTAAGGTTGTCATTCTTTGTTGCCCATCAATGACATGAAATTCCTTTTCTCCAACTCCATAAATTCCATCATGTATATATACTATGCTCCCTAAAAAATAAGAGCTTACTTTTTCATTTTTTCCTGTTTGTAGTATATCTTTAAATAATCTTTGACACTGCTTTTCCTGCCAATTATAATCTCTTTGGTAAACAGGAATAGAAAAGACGGTATCACTTTCTGAAAATAATTTTGTAATCTTTCTTTCACTTGCTTTCAAAATATATCTCCCCTTCAATTTTTCCCTTATATATCAAATATTAGCTTATATATGCTATTTTATTCATAAGTTTCTTCTATATATTATACTACATTTTTAAATATTTTTGTAGCTAAAAAATTAGATAGAGGATTTTTATATTTTGATTTAGAAATTTTTCTCTGCTCTTGATTTACTAATATATTCTGGTTCTACTGTATAAATATTAGCATCTTCCCTGTTTAAAGAAAGCTCACAAAGAACTGAAGCTCTAGGGAAAGAGTTATATCTAGGAACTATAATAGCATTTTCTCCTAAATTTTCTTTTAAAATATCTGTATAATTTATTGCTCCATCTCCAACAAATACATATTTTTTATTTTTATCTAGACTTGAAAGTAGATTAATTAAATAATCATCTTGACATTTCCCTTGATATTTATAGTAAACTCTTTCTTTTCTAGCATCAATTAAAGGAATAATTTCATTTTCATTATCACTTGCCATAGCTTCCAATATATCAAGCTCATTCACTGCAACAAGCCCTTTATTAAGAGCCATAGCTAGACCCTTAGCTATTCCTAAAGCTATTCTAACTCCTGTAAATGAACCAGGCCCTATTGCAACTGCAATTTTATCTATATCTTTAATATTCAAATCTGAAATCTTAAATAGATTATCCACTATTGGCATAACTATATTCGAATGATTTTTTTTCACTGATAAACTTGTCTCAGCTATGACACCTGCTTCACTATCATATATAGAACAAGTACAAATCTTTGTAGATGTATCAATTCCCAAAAGTAACATTGAATTTTTCCTCCTTCTCCTTGTTTCCTACATAGCTGATATCAACTATTCTTTCATCTTCTTTTTCTGCATACTTGAATTCAATTCTTATATATTCTTTAGGTAAATCTTCTGATATTATATTAGCCCATTCAATTAGAGCAACTCCTCCATTATTGATATAATCTTCATAACCTATTTCATATATTTCTTCTGAACTACATAATCTATAGACATCGAAGTGATATAGAGGTAATCTTCCTGATAGATATTCAAGTACATAGTTAAATGTTGGACTTTTTAGATTTTCTTTTACTCCAAATTCTTTAGCAAAAGTTTTTGTGAATGTAGTTTTACCAGTACCTAAGTCCCCTATCAAAGCAATAACTGTGTTTTCTTCAACATAATTAGCGAGCTTTTTTGCTAATTCATCTATCTGACTAAAAGTCAAAACTTTTTCCATTTCTCTCACCTTTTATTTCTTATTAATTTTTTCTATTATGTTTGTTGTAGACTTCCCTTCAACAAAGTTTAAAATAATAACTTCTCCACCATAACTTTCAACAATTTTTGTTTCAGGTAAATCTTCTTTTTTGTAATCTCCACCTTTTACATGAATAGAAGGCTTTAAACAAGCTATTAATTCTTCAGGAGTATCTTCTTCAAAAATAACAGTATAGTCAACTGATTTTAAAGCATCAAGTACAAAAGCTCTATCATATTCAGAATTGATAGGTCTTGTTTCTCCTTTTAATCTCTTTACAGAAGCATCTGAATTTACTCCAACAATAAGTATATCCCCTTGTCTTTTAGCTTCAGTTAAATATGTTACATGTCCTGCATGAAGTATATCAAAACATCCATTAGTAAATACAACTTTTTTTCCGTTTTTTTTAGCTTCTTCTACAAGTTCTGTAGCTAATTTTCTATTTATATTCATAGAAACCAACCTTTCCTTCTTTTTTCAATGTCTTTATAAAATCACAAATTATTTCTGCTGTCATACCCCAAATTGGCTCTTCCTCAAACATATAAATATATACATATCTATTAGGAATTCTCCAATCATTTTCATATCTTTTAGGGAAATTATATTTTTTTATATCAAACTTTGCCTTATTACAAATTTCAACTTCCCCTTTAATTGCTTCAGTTTCCATAAAAAATTCTATAGGTACTGCTAGCAACTTTTCAACTTCATCTCTATTATAATTGATTTCATCTAAATTTTCTATATTTAATTTACATATATAACACTCAATTAACACCCCAAGAGGTGCGACTAAAAGTCCAAACTTACTGACATTTGAAATCTTATTTCTTTTTATCTGTAGTTCTTCCATCGTTTCTCTTATAGCTGTTTGTTTAAAAGTTTTATCACTTTTATCTTTTTTACCACCTGGAAAAGAGATTTCTCCTGCTTGTCTAATATTTTTAGCTCTTTTCTCTAGGATAAAACAATCCTTCCCATCTATATTTGCTATACAAAGCATAACAGCACTTTCAAAATAACGTTCTCTTAATAAAATTCTATTTTTATTCATTTTTTCCTTCCTAAAATTTTATGAATTTACTTGGAACAAAATCTGTAAGCCAAACTTTATTTTCTGATAAGTAAAATTTATAGTTTTCTTTTAACATAGCTTCAGTATCTATTTCAAGAATTACATATTTTGAACTATGTCTTGTGGCAACATTTTTTGCTGTCTCTAGATCTGCTGATAGATGAACATGTTGTCTTTCCATCTTTTTTATTCCTTCTTTTTTTATACTTTCTACATTTTTGAAAGCTGTTCCATGATATAGAACAGCTGGTGGAACAACTTCTTTAAGCTCTAAATTTACTTCAATAGAATGTCCTTGAACTGCTCTTATCTTAGTTTTATCTTCATTAAAACTATATCTTTTTTTATTGTTTTCATTCACAATTCTTTCCAATGTTGTAAAATCAATTTCTCTTCCACTTTTACTAATTTTTTCTATTAATTCTTTTGTATCAGCCCAACCATTTTCATCTAATTTTAAATCTATAGTTTCTGGTTTATGTCTTAAAATAAGACTGATAAATTTTCCTAATTTAACATCATTATCCATTATTTTTCTCCTTTAATTTATTTATCTTCTATAATTATACTATTAAAATCAAAAAAATGTGAGTATAATCACATAATTTTTAAGAAAAATGTGATTGTACTCACAAAATTTATAATTTTAATTTTTTATACTGACAATAGAAAATCTTTTTTCTGAATAAAATGAAGAAAAATCTTTATCTATTCCTTCTGTTAAAACAAAATGATATTTCACTATATTTTTATTTAAATTTTTATCATAATAAAAACATCCATCTGTTATATTTACAACTTCTATAGCTTCTGTGTATCTTTTATTAAGATAAGAATGAAGATAGCTAATATCTGTTCCACCACTAGAATATATTTCTTTTTTTGCAAACTCTTTAATATCTTTTACATCCTCATAATAAGTTTGATTTTCTTTAATATCATTATCACTCCAGTAGATAATATCAAAGAGATAATCCTTTTTCTTTTTATTTAAGCCATATAACATGTTTATAAATTTTTCTAAATCATCTTCAGTAATAGAACCAGAAACATCAATAGCAACTACCAATTTACTACCATTAATCTTTTTATTTCCTTTAAAGATAATTTCTTCATTTTGCCTTTTTCTATTTAAATTTTTATAAGTTTTTATTACGTTAATATTTAAGGATTTTGTTATGATTCTTTTTAACTTTAGTATATTTAAAAAATAATCTGCTTTAAGATTTTCCTTTTTTCTCTCATAAATAGCTCCTTCTGACTTTCCATAAGTTTTGGAAGAACTTTCATATTCTATTTCAAAATTACTAATTTTATTATAGATTTCTTGAACTTTATCTTGAAAATTTTCAGAATCTCCATTATCTTCCATTGTAATTTGTTTTCCACTTTCTTTATAAAAAATATCATGATTATCTAAATCAGCTAATTTTTTTTGCTCTAAACTCTTTTTCCATTCAGAAAAAAGAGAATTTATTTTAGTCTTTTCTTTCTTTTTTAAAAATAATTCATATAATCTTTCTTCTAACCACTTATCTCTCAAAGTAAAAAAATCTGGAAAATCATCATAAGTATATCTATAAATATCAAAATATAAATTAGTAATATAGTCACAATATATAATTTTTATATTTAAAATTTTTTCAAAAATATAAAAAATATCTGCATTTTTTTGATTATTTAGCAATTCTATGCATATTGAATTAACATAATAATCTGTTATTATATTTATTAATAAGTTATTTTCTTTAAATCTAGTAAAATGATAAAGATAGTGATGTAATAATTCATGAAAAATTATAAATAGAATCTCTTTATTTCCAAACACAAAGTTATTTTCTTTATTATTTACTATTAACTGATATTTTTCAATTTTTTTAAAATTAATATAAATTTCAATTCTTTGATTTTCAAAATTTGCCTTTGTATAGGCTAATTCATCTTTATGATTATTTTCAACATCTTTTATATCAAATACTGAAATTAAGAGATTTATAAAAAATGGAAATTCATTTATATGTTCAATAAGAAGTTTTTCAATTAATTTTTTTCTTTCATTTTCAGAAGAGATATCAAACTTTCTTCTTCTCCTATTCACTTTTATTTCCATCTCAATTCACCTATACTTTTAGATTTAATAAATCTGTTACTCTATATAATGATTTTCCAAGTTCACTGGTTTCAGAAATTTCTTTTAAAATTTTTACAGCTATTCTTCTCCAAATAGATTTATTTTTATTATTTCCTTTTGCTCTTTCTTTGAATTCTTCAATTAAAATTATAAACAATAAAGTATCATTTTTAAATACTTGGAGGATATCATCAAAATAATCTAAAAAATAATTTTCATCTTTATTTAAAGTTTGATTTATAATAAATTTTTTAGTTCTAATTTTTAATTCTGTTAACATAATGGCTTTATTTATAACTTCACCTTGTTGATTTAAAATATCTTTATCATTTTCTAAACCTTTATTTACTATAATTTGCTTATGTACATCAATATCATCAAGTTGTTCAAGTAATGTTAGATTATTTAAAAATTTTTTCTTTGTTTTACTTGAAAAGAAGTATTCGCCATATTTAGAAATATCTAATCTTCCTGCTTTGAATGTTTCAATTTTTAATTTTTTCCATCTATCATTTAATAAAGACCATGAACCCAACTGAGTATCTTGTTCAAGCTCTAAGCTTGTATCGCCATGACTAATAATTTCTTCTATTTTCATATCAGAAATAGCTGAAATGAGTATATCATTATATCTATTTTCTTTCATAAAATCTAATATATCATCTTTTGAAGGTTTATATTCAATAAAAATCTGTCTTCTCCTCAATGCTGAATCAGAAAAATCAAAATTACTTATATATTCATCTCCATAGTTTGAACTACACATAACTAACATATTAGGTGCTTTAATACCATTTATTCTTCTTTCAAGCAATCCAAATAATAATGGAGTTATTGAGGCTTCAGCTCTCAAAAGTTCATCAAAGAAAACAAGATATTTTTTATCAGGATTATCTAAAATTTCTTGAAATATTCCCATATTTATCAATTCAACAACTTTTCTTTCTTCTTCAAAACTAAAATTTTTTTTAATAGTTTTTACAACAGGTAATCTAAAATCTTCTGATGACACTCCTTGCAATCTAACTATTTTTAATTCATCTATTTCCAATTCTTTAATATTTATTAAGCTTTCAACCAATGAAGTTTTTCCTGAACCAGATGGACCTATTAAATGAATTGTTGTATAAGGTAACATTGTTGAAATTTCTTTTAATAATGTTTTTTTATCATTAATAATTATTTGACCATATTTCCCTATCATGAGTCTTTCTCCCTTTTTTATTTAATTTTTTTATATATTATATCAAACTTTTGTGACATATGTTGTCACGAGTAAATATTTTTATAAAAAATCAAAAATAAAAAGGCTTAAAGTTTTTACTCTAAACCTTTTCTCTAATTACTATAAATAAATTTTACTTCTATGTTCAAAATCTACTGCTACAATAATTAGCTGTTCATCTTGAATATCAACAATTAGGCGATAATCCATTATTCTATATCTCCATAAACCTTTTAAATTTCCACTTAAAGCTTTTCCATGTAATCTCGGATTATCAGTATCCTTTAAATTTTTACTTATATAATCATACAATAATTTTCTAGTATTTTTATCAAATCTCAAAATCTTTTTATTGACCCTATCTGGAATCATTATTCTATATCCCATTCTTTTACGGCCTCCTCAAATGGAATTAAATTTAATGTCTCTTCAGATTTTGCTTTTAGATATTCTTGAACAAGTTTTAAATCGTATTCTTCTTCAATCTTTTCAAAAATGATATTTTTAATGTATTGAGATAAATTTGTTCCTTTACTTTTAACATAATTTTTTACTATTTCTTCTTCCTCATCATTAAATCTAATTGAAACAACTGACATATAATCACCTCTTTATTATCTAGTTGTTTACATTGTAATACTTTTTTTAGTTAAAGTCAATCATCAAACTCTATTCTTGGCAGATAATCTCCAAAATCAGCATTTACAACACGAATATATCTATTTATTTCTTCAATTTCATCTATTTCATTATTATCATTGTATTTTTCAGTTTTCTCTAATACTCCATCCAATGATAAGTTAGCATAAAAAATGCAAGAATCTGAAATTTCCATTATTCTTTCAACCTTGAAAATATCTTTTTTTATAATTTTATTATTACTATAGTATTCTGTTACTGTTGGGAAACTTTTTAATTCATTAATAAAATCTTCAATATCTTCTTGTTCTATTTCTATGTCATCTTTCAATATTTTTAATGTCAGAGATTCTTTATTAGCCTTTATCATATCACTTGGATAATTCCCTAAAAATTCAAACCCATATTCAGTATTAGCATATATTTTTATATCACTTTCCTCTAAATTTTTTATTTTAAAATATTTATCCATTTTAGAGAGAAAAAATAAATATATGTCTGAGATACTTGATTGTTCATTATCATAATAAATATCAAAATAATCTATATTATTAATAGTTTGATCTTCATTATAATAAATTATTTTTTTCAAAAGTCCATAATGATAAAAGCATTCAACTTCTATTTTTCCGTCTTTATTATATTTTTCTATTTTCAATAATTTTGCTTCACAATCATCAAAATCAACAGTATTTTCTTCATATTTATGTATGATTTTTGTTTTATTTTTTAAGGTATAAACTCTTTCTTTTTTTTCAGTATTGACCTCTTCACTCTCTAAATCATTTTCATCATCATCTTCTTCAAAAGAAAGATTCTCAAAAAATTCCTTAGCTCTTTCTATAATACTAGGATCTTCTTCTTCCATTCTTTTCATTTCTTCGTCAATTCTCTTAATTTCTTCTTCTAAATTTATTTCTTCTTTTGGATTTTCAATACGATATTTTTCTAATAATTCTTTCAAGAACTTTTTTTCTTGCTCAATAAAATCTTCTTCCATTTTTTCTTCTTCTTCATATTTTTTTTCATTTTTTTTTGTTTCTAACAAAGTAGTTTTTCTTAGAAAAGCAACAATAACACAGGCAGGTAAAGTTACTCTCATTGCTGGTCCTGTAATATCAAAAGCAGTCCAAACTCCAGTTACTACCCATCCTATTGGTCCAATAAAAAGTGATAATCCCTTTGTTAGAGCTGCATTAGTTGCTAATGTTAATCCTCTACCTAATAAAAGTCTTGCTATATAATTCGCTACTATAACTGTAATTTGGTAAGATAAAAAACCTCCTGCTCTAATTCCAGCTTGAACAGCTGCCATGATTGCTTGATTTCCAAATCCTGTAACTTTTAAATCCATATCTTTAACTAATTCCATTTTCTTTTCTTCTGGCATATCTTCTAACATATCAGAGAAAATTTTTTCAATCAAAGCATCTTCTTTGTTAATAATATGGGAAGATTTATTATATGAAACCTTTATTTTATCTAAAACATCACTCAATACTTCATCATATTTTACACCATTTCCTCTGAAAAGATTAGCAAATGAATTTCCACCAAATTCTTGTAATTCTCCTGCTATAACTTTCCAATATTTACTATATTTAGTTCCATATCTTTTATAATCATCTGAATTTGTTATAGATTCAGTGAAACGAGTTTCTCCATCTTTGTCATAAATCAAAACTTCAGCTAAATTTTTTAACTCTTCATCAGTACATTCTCCTAAAAATTCTAAATCTGCATCATAAGTATAAGGCATTTTAAACCACTCCTTTTTTAATTTTTTTATTAATGTTTTACGTTTAAAAATGAATATTCTTCTTTATGTCTTTATTATAACAACTTCCCTCTGACAAATTATGTCATTTTAAAAAAGAGAGAATTTTTAACCTTTCATTTAAAAAAATCCTCTCATATTCTTCCTTAATATCTTCCATCACATTTAAAAACTTTAGTCAAGAAATTTTCATTTGTTAGATTCTTTAATTCTTTTTTTATTTTTCCACCTTAAATATTTTCCAAATAAATATTAAATTTTTTTACCTCTTATTTATTGCTTGTTCTAGAGCAATTGTAATATTTTTTGCTGACAAATACATAATTTTATCATAGTTTGACTCCATAAAATTTCTACCTTTGTCAGTCAACATTCTCTCATGAATAGAGACGCTACTATCTACCCCTAAATCCAGAATTTCTTTTCCCTCAGAAGTAAGCATTCCTTCTTTATCAAGAAATTCTAAAACTGCTTTCAATTTATCAATAACTACTCCAGAATCTTCTCCAGCATCAATATGCCACTTTGCCTTATCATAAATTTTTAACATACCTAATCTCTCCTTTCAATATGAGTATGTACTGTAGATGGTATTTCTACTAAATTTCCATTATTATCACGTATATAATTTCCACCATTGTCTCGAATTCTTTCCTCTTTTGCTAATTGCTCACTTTTATCTGCTGTTTTTGAAGTTACTTCAATAGAATCTATAACTTTACCATCTTTGACAACCATAAAGTCAACTCTACGAGCTTCACCTGTAACTGTATCTTTTACTATATTTCCATCTTTATCTCTAAGGTAAACCTCTGATACAATCTGATATCCTTTTTCAGGAGGATATTTAGAGTTTAACTCTTCAAAAACTTCCTTTTCTCGAGCTAAACCATCCATCTTATTTTTGATAGCTTCTTTAACTTCATTAACGATTGGTTTGTCATAATTTTTTATATTATTTTCATTTATTTCTATTTTCTCAACTTTTTTGGCCAATGGGCTTTTTAGAAATTTATTCTTTTCATTTTCGATTATTTCTTTTGCAATCTTTTCAATCATAATAGAATCTCCTCTTCCTTTACAGAATCATACCAGTCTATATATATTTTTTTACGCGTAATACTATCTTCGTCTTCTTGAATACTCATGTCTTTCATCAAGCATTGACTTACTGTTAATGTCACTTCTTCACTTGAACAAGGAAGAAATTGATGTATCAACTTCCTTAAATCAGAAGTTAGCTCAGCAGTATCATAAGCAGAAATAACAATTTCTTCAACTATTTTTCTGACATCTAGTATATCAGTCACTCGACTCGATAATATTCCAAAATTATCATCGTCCCACAAACTGATTTTTCTGTTTTGTTTATACTCCTCAATTAATTTCTCTACAAATTCTTTGTTTCTTAAAGATAATCCTAATTTATTGATATTGTTTCTAATTTCTTCAACGTTAAATAATAATTTTTCATCAATTCTTCCCTGAATCATCAAATATATAAGTTGATTTCGATAAAGTTGACTGTCTATGATTTTATTACATCCTTCAAATTCATATTCCTTTTCTTCTCCATCAAACTTATTAATCTGACATAGGACAGCCTCTAACCAATCATTTTGATATATCACTGCAACTCCCTTTGGTAATCTAGCTATTTCACTTATTTGTTCATCTTTTAATGCTGCTGATTTTCCAACCATTTTTCTATCATTTTCTTCTGGTAATCTCATTATTATTTTAGTATTTGTATTACGAATAGCTGATATATCAACTGCACTTGGAGATTGATCTACTATTATAAATCCTTCTCCATAAGTTCGCATTTCTGCAATTGCATTTGAAATCATTTCAACTGCTTTTTCAGCAACATTAGAACCTTCAACAGAAGAAGCTGTATTTTTTGCTCTTAAAATATTGTGTGCTTCTTCTAAAACTGTTACATGATGTAATTTTCTGTTTGATGTTTTGCTTGTTGCCATACGATGTTCAGATAGTCTCATTACTAAAATACCCATTAATAATGACTTTGTTTCTTGTGACCCAATACGACTTAGGTCAACTATTACATTTGTATCAAACAAAATTTCATTATCTATTTCATTTGAAGAAAATATTTGTCCATTTAAACCATTAGTTAAAGATTTTACTCTAGTAGTTAAAGAACCAATATAGTTAGATTTTACTTCTTCTGAATATTCAGATAATTTTATTATATTCTTTAATTCATCTAATAAATCTGTAAACGTTGGGAAGAAATTATCATTTTCAAAATTAATAGATAAATCTAAATTCCATCCACATTTCTTATACGTTTCTAATACAGCTTCTTTTAATATTGCTGGCATTGCTGCATACATAGGCCAACATACATTAAATATTTCAATTAATCTATCTATATGTTCTAGTACATGTATTTCTTTTGGGAATCTAAAAGGATTTATATGTAGAAGTTCTGTCAAATTAGGATTAGTTCCAAAAACTTTTACATCTTCTAGGTGACCTAAAACTCTTTTATACTCTCCCTTAGCAGGTTCAATCACCATAAATTTTATCCCTTGGAATCTTAACTTATCTAATAAGTGATAAATAGTATTTGATTTCCCACTTCCTGTTGCTCCTGATATAAAAGTATGCATTGTTAAACTTTCTAAATCAAGATTAACTTCACTTTTCTCAAGAATTTTTCCCATATTAAAAATATTTCCTAAAGTTATTTCTTTATCTTTTCCCTTAGATTCATATTTTACTATTTCCTTTCCAAAATCTATATGCTCAACAACAGGAAAGCCTGGTACTGAATTTCTAGGTAAACCCATATGTATAGCAAGTTCATTGCTACTTACTAAACTTGCAGGACTTACTGTTATATCAACTCCAAAATCATTTCTATATATAAATCTAGGATGTATTAAATTTTTAATATAATCTGCAATTAAAGCATTTTTATCAAATTCATTTCTTAAAGGTTTAGTCCAAGTATTTATTGCTGATATTTCTAAACCTGTATTTTCCCCTGCCATCAATGATTTATAAGTTGCAGCTCCCACTTTTGAAGTATTTAAAGATGGACTTAAAAAATAAGCTGCACACTCCCACATTCCAAGACTTTCAAACTCATTAACTCTCTTCAGTTGATTATCTATTCTTTCAAGCATAGCCATAACAGATTTATTTTGTTTTGTAAATTGAGCGCTTTGAGAGTTTCCAATGGAATTTGCTTTAGAATTAGACTCTGTTTGAGATCTACTTTCATTTTTCGTAAATGTTTCCCCTTTACTTTCTGAATTTCCTACTGTTTCACTTTGAGACTTAGTTTCTCCATTCGTCTCTGTTTCATCTGTTGCTCCTACAATTACTTTTCCAATAGCATTTCCTATCTGATTCCCTATCTTACTTCCTGTATATGCTCCAGCAAAACTTCCTACAACATTTCCTGGTCCTGGTCCAAGTGCTGTTCCAGCTACTGCTCCAGCTACTGTTCCAACTGCTGTTCCAACTGCTGTTCCAACTGTGCTTAATGCTGCTCCAACTAAAGAGCCTATTTTACTTTTTTTAGACTTTTTACTAATACTTTGACTTGTTGAGTGGCTTACTGTGGTACTTGTATTTTCAGTGACTGTTGTACTTATACCTTCAGAACTTCCTTGACTTATTCCTTCACTTTTTGAAACTGTATCTGTTACTGATGAATTTTCCCCATAATTTAATACTATATTAGCTAACGGTGCTATATTAGTATATATATCTTCATAAGATTTTCTAACATTAGTTAATTCATTTTGCGATAAAGGATTCGCTATTATAATAGCTGAATACTTTTCTCCTTGCATAGCAAGAGCCAATTTTTCAAGTCCTTGTAAATACTTATTATTATCAATAAAATCTTTATTTTTATTGTTTGCAACACAAGAAACAGAAGATATAGAACCTGAATCAATATTTTGTAATAACTCTATATCATGTGGACCATATACCTGCTCTAACTGTATTCCTGAAAATTGTCCTTGTATAGAGTTTTTCAAAACATCAAATGGAATAGAACTACTATATTCTGTTAAATTTCTGATTCCTAAATAAAATTTTGTATTCTTTCCATTGCTATTTATAATAGTAATTAAAGAACTATTTGTACTTGCTACTGCATTAAAAATACTTGCAAATTTATAGGTACTTGCTTCATCTTTTTTGTATACCATTTTAGTTATATTAAGTAAACGAATTCTATCTATATTGTCTTGTTTTAAGTTTACATCAAGAGGAATTACTTCTAATTCCTCTAATGATGAAATATAATTTTTTAAAACAATATCATCTACTAATTTTAATCCATTTTTAATACTTTCATTTAACTTTTCTAACTCTTTATTATCAAGTTTTGCTAAATTATTCATAAATAACTATCTCCTTTAATTCTCTTTATTATATTTATATACTACTCCACCAACTGCTACAACTGCTCCCATAGCAATAAGAGAAATTTTTAGAGATAAAAGTCCTACTCCTGCTATAATAGCTCCTGTTCCTATAGCTATTTTTGGAATTATGTCATCATCTGATGTCTTTTTATTAATAGTTGATTTTCTCTTCTTATTTGTACCTGTTGAATAAGTTGTTGATACAGATATTTCTTTATTTTTTTCAGGATATAATTTTTTGATAATATTTTTAATATGCTCTACTCTTTCTTCAGAAAAATTTGTTATTAATCTTCCTTTTTCTAAAAACAAATAATTTTCATTCCACTTTTCTTCATCTTCTTCCAATTGCTTTTGATCATGTTTTACAAAAATATCTATATATTTTTGGATATATTTTATATTTTCATCAAATTTTTTTAAATCCTCTACCAAATAATCTGATAAAATAATATACAGACTTTCCTTATCATTTTGGATAACACAACTTTTAATTTTTTCTGTAATCATACTACCTCCTCCTAAATTTCTAATATTTTATCTAATTTTTCTTTTATTCTATCAATTTCATTTTTTAGTTTTTTAGCTTCTTCTTGTTTTTTTGAAAGTTCTTCTTGACTTTTTATAATATTTTTTAAGTTTTCAGAAATTCCCAAAAGAATTTTATCTACTTCATCAAATCTATCAGAGAATTCTTTTTTTATTTCTTCTGCACTTTTCATACCAAATTCTTTAATATCGTTTATAATGCTATTTAAATCTGCTCTCATACTTGTCAAAAGCTTTTCACAAAAATCATCTTTTTTTATAAATTGAACTTCTTTACTTCTTGTAACTTCTACTCTATAATCTTTTCCCAAAATATATCTCAGCGGATTTATTCGTCCCCTTTCTCTCCATTCATAATCTTTATAATATTCAGTTTTTATTTGTTTATCTTCTAAAACCTGTTCTTCAGTAATAGAAGATTTTAAAAAGTTTATCTCGCTGTTTACATAAGAAGATAAATTCATCTCTTTAATATTTACTTCTTCACTAATTTTATTTAATTTATTTATATACTCTTCTAAAAGTTGACCACTTGTTTTCTCAATATTTTCCTTTAATAATTTATTCGTTTGTTCTTCAAAATCACTTTGATAATCTAACATTATTTCTTTAAATTCTAATAATTTTTCAGGTACATCATCAATTTTTATTTCCTCAGGAAGTCCTTCTTTAAATTTCGATACTCTTAGCTCTACATCTCCCCTCAATTTTTCTAGACCTTCATCTAATTTTTTTATTACATCCAGATTAACTATTTTTTCTTTAAATTCTTGATTAGTTTCCTTACTTGAAAGTTTATTTTTAAGAATTTCTATTTTTTTACTATATTCTTTTAAACTTTCTTCTCCTTTTGGGATAGATTCTATAGTTTCAGTTATAGATTTAGCCTCCTCAATGTTCATTTTTATAGCTTTTTGAAGTGAATTCACTTTAGCAGGTCTAGAATACTTTGTAACAAATACATTTATAGCTTCTTCTAAATTTCTTATTCCAGTATGTATTAATGCTTGTTTTTCAATATCATTATTTTCTCTAGCTTCTTTAAGTTCTTTACTAATTATTTCTTCATTTACACTTGGAAGTTTTGAATATTTTTCTAAATAAAACTCTTCATTTTCATTAAGATATTCAATATCTGCAAATAATTTTTGTTTTTCACGATTTGAAATTCTATTAATATTTCTTATTTTTAATGCCATTCCAGCAGATACAGGAAATATATTGGGATTTTTTATTCCAAATTTTTTTAATGGTTCTACTATTTTATTAATTACATCTTGAAGATGAAGCTCTGGATTCTTTTCAATATCATCAATAAGTCTATCTGCTTTATTTATTACAAATAAAAATCTTTCTTTTAACTGTTTATCTTCTTTACTATTCATTGATTTACTTATCGCTTTGAAAAGTTCTTCTTGATCGTCAGTAGATGCATTTCCTGCATCAATAATGAATATAACTAAAACTTTTGGAGAATTTTTTATCATATTCAATGTTGCTTCTTTATGGCTTTTATCTCCTGAATAATTAGTTCCAGGACTATCTAGAAGAGCTAAAGAACTTTCTTTGGTATCTACAAAAGGAATATTCCCTTTTATCTCTACACTTTTTACAATAGGATTACTATTTATTTCTTTTATATCTTCAGCTGTGACATTAGAAAAACTTTTTATAGACTTTTCAGAAGCATCTTTTGCTATAGCAGTAAATGTATCGTCATCATTATCAATTATTTCCATCACTTTTGCTGTACATGCTTGACTATTAGTAGTAAGTAGTTCTTTTCCTAACAAACTATTAATTAAAGTTGATTTCCCAGCACTCATAATTGCAATAACATTTACTTCACTTTTCATATTTTTTGCTTTTTCATACTGTTTTTTTAATGAAAGTATATTTAAATCTTGAAAGTTATTATTTTTTGATAATTCTTTTAAATTTTCATATATAATATCTAATTCTTTAATTTTTTCAGAACTTTCTTTTGCTGGTATATGATTTAATTTAAAAGTAAATTTATTTTCTTTATCTTTAGTTTCCTCTCTTTTTTTCTCTAATTCAAATTTTAAATCTTGATAATCTAGTTTTGTTCCATGAAAAATAATATCAAAATTGGTATGAGAAAACTCTTCTACTATAGCTTGGGGTATTTCTGATACTATTTCTTGAAACCGTGCTCTTTCTTCACCATCATTACTTTTTTTTGAAAAAATAATTTTTTCTAATTTGTTTCCTCTTGAAATTTCTTTTCCCTCAACTTCAAATTTAGTTTCTAAAGTATAAGGATTGTGCTCTATTTTTACCTTTCTTATATTTTCCATTTTCTCCTCCTAAATAAAATCATATAAAACCCGTTCAAATATTGGTAACCCAGTATTAATATAAGCTTTCATTAGTTTATCTTCTTCTTTATTTTCTAGATCTATCTCGTAGAATTTTGATAACTCAAATTCTTTTTCATCAGCAAATTGATTTAGATATAATGAGACATATCTTTCTTCCCTTTTAGATAGATTTTCTTTAAGAATTTCTCTTTTTAATAAACTTCCTACATAAGCAGATAGTGGACATATAGTTAAATTTTTTAAATCTAATTTTAATAAATATTTTTTTGCATTAGAAATATTTTCATCAACAGTACTATCTTCAATTTTTATTTCATCTACTTTATTTATAATGACTATCATTTTTTTGTATCTAACATTTTCTTTTATAAACCTTAAATATTCATATTCATCATTAGTTCCCCAAGTCAATATAGAAGTAACATAAACCAAAATATCTATTTCTCTATTTTTTAATTCATTTTTTGTAATCTCACTATGTGATTTATCTTCAGAATAATTAACCCCTGGAGTATCTATAATATTAACCCTTTTTTTTGAAATTTCTGAGTAAAAATATGTATTTACATAACAATAATTTGAATTTCCTATGAGCTTTTTTGTATCAGTTGAATCTAAATATAATTTTAATCCATCTTTATCAGAATAATTAATAAAATTTATTTTTATGGGAGAACTTTTAAAGTTTGCAATATTAGATGTACAAGCTATAGACATCGATGGAGCTATATTTTTACCAATTATTGCATTAATTAAAGTTGACTTTCCTGTACTCATTGTTGCTGTAAAAACTATATTAGTTTCTTTACTTTCACTAAATTTTTTTATATCATAAAATTTATTTAACATTTCTTCTGATACAAAAAATTTTCTATCTAGATTAAACTTTTCTAAGTACAGATTTTTAAATACTTCATCTATTTCATAATGATATAAAGGGACTATTATTTTTTTTAATTTTTCCATAAATATTTGTGTATTCCTTTTATCACCTTCCCCAAATAAAACTAGACAATCAAAAATAAATATATATCTGTAGGTATAAAATTTAAGTTTCGTTAATTTAAAGTATTGTTTCAATACCTTTTTAAATAATTTTTTAAGAATTTTATCATCTGAATTTAATTCCTCTATTTCATTATCATAGTTTAATTTTTCTTTAAAGATGTTTAATTTGTAATTTACTATATTTTTACTAAGGTGTAAACAGCCACAATGATTTAAAAGATTTAAATATAATTTTTTAAGCTCTTTCTTTTCTTTTTTTAATGGATGATCCTCACTATAATAATATAATGAGTAATCTCTTAAATCTTCCATTTTTTATCCTCTCCTCCTCATTTTTTTATTTAATATTTCTTACTTTCCCCCTTTCTCCCTTAAAATAAAACGAATATTCCTTCTCTATATTTTTATTATAACAACTTCTCCTGACAGATTATGTCATTTTTTAAAAATAAAATTTTATTTTTATTTTTTCTAAAAATAAGTTGTAAATAATACATATAGTATTATACTAGTCTTTTTCTTTATTTGTCAATCACTTTAAAGAAAAATACAAATTATAGAATAAATTAATCAAAAGGAGATAAACTTTTAATCAATTTAATTTTTAAAGAATAAAAAGAGAGGATTTTTTAATTTTTCATTCTTAAAAATCCTCTCATATTTGTCTTTAATATCTTCCATCAGATTTAAAAATTTTAGTCAAGAAACTTTCATTTGTTAAACCTTTTAATTCTTTTTTTAATTTTTCTACATCTGAAGTATTCCACTCAGCTTCAGCTTTTTTAATAGCTTCTTTTAGCTCTAATATTCTTTGTTTTTTTTCATTTTCTTTTCTAACTTCTTCCATGCTTGTTAAAAGGTAACTCATAATATCACTCCTTTTAAATTTTTTTATTTTTAATGAATCTGTTTCAAGAACTACATCCATAGGAAGCACTTTCCCTAAAATGAATATTTCTTCTTTATATTTTCATTATAGCACTTTTTTCAAATAATTTATATTATTTTTTAAAAAAATAATATTTTCTTATTTTAATCTGTATTACTTTTTAAATAATACACACAGTTTATTATACTATCATTTTTTATTAATTAATATATAAGTTTTCTAATTGCATAGCCACTAAATAAGTGATATAATTAGCTTAAAAATTTAAAATATTCTAT
>ERZ772956.1123-NODE-1123-length-18801-cov-4.592606_pt1 | contig 18801 bp, 28 predicted proteins | sample MGYA00580683_ERZ772956 | MGnify/ENA primary metagenome ERZ772956 (study PRJEB29015, sample SAMEA2738077) | human oral metagenome | biome: human oral; feature: human-associated habitat; material: saliva | place: China | collected 2212 ... | reverse complement strand
ATTTTTGAGAAAAATCTGTATGTTGCTCTATAATTTCTCATTTTTTCATTTTTAGATTAGTAATATCTAAAATTTCTTTTGTAATTTTTTCTCAGTCTTTTGAAAAATACTCTAATTTTTGTGGCTTTAGATTCTTATCATAAACACCTAAAGTTGCAAGACTGTTTTCTCAAATATCAATAGTTGTTATATAAAAATTATCATCATTCTTATATTTACTTAAAATATCTTTTAGAATTTTTTTCTTTTCTCTAGCAATATTTTTATCAACTTCAAGAGGTTTCAGCTCAAAATTAAAAGCTCATTTTATAATTGTTTTTCAGAATCTTTCCTCTGCTATTATATTTTCTTTTTTTCATCTTTTTTCTTTTTTTAGTTCATCATAGTTTCTTTGATACCTTACAAATACCTTTATTTCAGGAATCATCCTTACTAAATTAAAATCTTGTTTATCAAAAAATCCATTTACAAATAATTTAAAATCATCGTTTCTCTTCAGTTTTGGTTCCACTCATTCTACATGCTCAAATGTTCTATATACCATATCAAGTTCAACTAAATCTTTTTCATCAAAATCAAAATTATGTTGTTCTACTATATATGCCTGCTTTATAAAAGTTCTCTGAAAGTTGAAAAAATCTAAATCAAATCCATGATCTGCATAATTTAACTCTGTTAAGTTTAGATATGGGAATAATTTTTTTGCTTTCTTTGTTTTTAGAATTTTTTTGAGAAAATCTGTGTATTTTTGAGACTCAACTATACATTTTTTATATAATTTTTTCTTATAAATATCCCTAATTTCTTTTTCTATTTTTATTTCACTTTTAAAAGCTTCTTTGATAAATATCAACTTTTCAAGAGCTTTCATAGTTAGTGAACGGAAAATAAATCCTTGATATGCTCAACCATCTTTTTTGTGTTTATTAAGTAATTCATCTAATCGTTCTTTAGGAAATCATTGATTTTTATTAAGAGCTTCTGCTTTTGTGAACGGTTGAATAAAAAATTGATTTCACTTTCTAAGTAAAATTCCAAAATGAGTATATTCTTCGACTTCCTTATCAAAGTTTGCTTTTTGAGTATATTCTCAATATTTTTGTCACAATTTTTGAGCAGTCTTTGCTTTTTCTCAATTTGGAGCTATAAATTTACCATATAAACAATCAGTATTTTTTAATCTAGAATTTATTTCTCATTTTACTATTTTTATATATTCAGTTAATTTATTATAGTCTTTTTTGTCTTCATTTTTCTTATTATATTCCTTTATTTCTGCCTTCTTCCAAGTAAGTTTATACATTAAGGTTTTTAATTGAATGAAAATGGGAAAATTTCAAGTTTTATCTTTTCATAAAACATATTCTTTAAACTTATTCACATCTACTTCTTGATCAACATATCTTTGTAGTTCATTTTCTTTTATTTCTACATTTTCTTTTATTTCTATAAGTTGACTTTTGTAAATAAAATTTAATACTAAATTTTCATAGTATTTCAAGCCTTTCAAGTCTTTCCATTTTTCATCTTTTATAAAACCTTGATACTTCTCATAAAAACCTTGATACTTCTCATATATTAACTTAGCATCATCTCTATACTTTGTATTCTTTGATTTCTTAAAAAAATTTTTTTCATACAAAATATGATTAATATAAGCTTCTAATTCTTCTTCAAAATTTCTTTTTGTTTTTATATTTTTCTTATTCTCCTCTTCTAATTCTTCTAGTTGCGTTTCTAAGTTTTCTAATTCATCTTTTTTACTTTCCTGATTTACTTCTGAATGCATATTCAAAATTACGGGATTTAGAGCTATTTTGCATTCTTCTCTTTGAGAAATATCTCTTTTTGAATAAAAATCTAGTATTTTAAATAAAGCCTCATTTGTTAAAATTTTTCTACTATTTTCTATTGAGGTCTTTTTATTGTTATTACTTCATTTATAATCATATGCTTCGATAAACTTTCCTATTTTTTCCAAATCATTCTTTATATATCTTACAAGTCTTACTATATTTGAAATTCTTATTCTGTTTTCTTCGGAGGAATTAAAATGCTCATTTAACAAGTCTATATTATTTTTAAAGTTTTCAAATTGTTTCTCGTATTTTTTAAAAATCATATCAAATAATGCTTTTTTTGCTAATCTTCAATCTGAAAGTTTTTTTCTTTCTAGTAATTGAAATCCATATCAAATTTCAAATTTATGATAATTTTCATATTTAAAAATATTTTCTAATTCTTTTTTAATAACATTCAAAATTTTTAATAAAATATCTATGTTTTCTCTATAAATTGAATCTTTATGTGATTTAAACAGATATTTTTTATCCGAAATATTCAAATTTTCATCATTTCTTTCTAGAATATTTTCTTTTATTCAAAGTACGTTATTTTTATCTAATAAACCTAAAGTAACAGTTTTATTAATTTTGTAATTAAAATAGTTCATAGTGTATAAAGTTAAAAAGTAAAAATTAATCTTTATAATTGTCTATAGAAATTCATACATCATCTTTTAGTGATCACCTAAGGTTATTTCTTTGTTTATATATTTTTTCTAATTGTTCATCTGTATATCATTTCTCTCAATTTCATGGATTTGTTTTTAATGATTCCTTTAATTTATTAAAGCATTCTAAGGATTTTTTACTCAGAAGCATGTATCAAGTTCATTTTCCTCTCCAATCTAAAAATTCCTTTTTAGCTTTTTGTATTAATTTTAAATTCTCTTCTGCTAGTCTATTTTTCTTTCAAATATCTTGAGTTATTTTAAATAGATCTGGATAATATTTTAACCTCTCTTGTATTATAAATTTTTCATAATCTAAACTTATTTTCATTTTTTCTTGTTCTAAGGTTGATTTTATTATATTCTTTGATGTATAAATACTAAAAAATCATCATATTATAGCTCAAATCAGACCAGATAATATCTGCTCCCACATAACAAATTAAATTAAAAAAATAAATTACTCATAATATATTAAAAATATTTGCAAAATCAAATAGTTGAACATTTTCTCTAAAATCCATACACTTTATTTGACAAAACAAAATTTTTGTGCTAAAATAAGAAAAATAATTTTCAAAATATGTCAATTGAAAAGCAAAAATCACCACTCGAAAAACCACCTGTTACGGAAAATCCTCCAAAGATGCCACCCGATCATCCTGAAAAACAAAATCTTTTTGGGAATATTTCTGATACCCTTCGGACGCTGAGTGAAGGATTTTGAGGACTTTTTGGACTCAATGAAGAAGGAAAGCCCAATAAATTACAGGAATTTTTTTCGAAAATTCTTGGGATTTTTGGTGGTATCGACATCGAAAAAGGTGTTACTATCGAAAAAATTGAAGATGTTCAAAAAGTACGCGAAGCCTTTCGGCCAATTATTGATCTGAACGATACCGCTATTGAGCTCAAACCAGGTGATTTTATTCGATACAATAAAGAGTTGGGGACAGTAGATTTTTACCCTGCCGATGACAAGGAAAAGGGCGGTCATAGTATCACTCCTCATGGTATAGTCCCAATTACGAAGCGTCAAGCTCCTATTCCAAGTTCTTCTGACACCAATCAAGAAATTGATCTGAGCAAAGATCTTGAAAAAGGCGCAACTATCACGTCGAAGCAACTAGCACACTACATTACACGACGCTGACCAGCAAAAACTGGAGCTGATAGCTGTGGAACTGCTGTTGATGTACTTTTGAATGACTTTGGAATCAAAAATGTAACTCCCGGAAGTGGCCGACATGGAAAAAATTGGCAAGGCTTTCTTGAAAAAGATCCTCGATTCAAGCGTGTAGAAATCAATAGTTTGGCGGACATTCCAGAAGGTGGAATTATGACCTATAATGGGCGCGGAACGCTCAATGGAAAACTCAATGGAAGTGCCATGAATCAAAAATTTGGGCATGTGGAAATCAAAGGAAGCAACGGAATGTTTTATAGTTTTTACGCGAGCAACAATCCTGGTGGTTCTGCTAAAGAGCCTCAACTACATAATAATTTTGAAAAATGGAAGCAAGCGACGGGTTTTACAGGAGTGTACGTCCCTGTCGCTCTCACAAAAGAATAAGCCACCAAACATGAAGTCGCCAAGCAATTGAACACTCCGAACGAAACATAACCAATCGTAGCAAAAGCACCTCGAGAAAATAAAAATTTTCTCAATACTCAAACCCAAACCCTTCGCGAAAAAGGATTTTCATCAGGTGAGCAAGCCATCATCGTTTCTTTCAAGACACAAAACGCATACCTCGTGGATTATCATGGAAATATTCAAAAATCCTATCCTGTTTCCACCACAAAAAGTGGCATCAGAAATGCTGATAACTCTAAACAAACACCATCTGGAACGCTTGAAATCAATCACAAGATTGGTGGAAAATCAGAAAAAATGACGGTTTTTAAAGAAAACGTGCCAAGGTATTGCAAACCTCAAAAACCGTCGATAGAGGCGACGATAATATCGTTTCTCGGATTCTGACGCTCAGAGGCCTTGACCCAGCCAACCAAAACGCGGAAAATCGGCAAATTTATTTTCATGGAACGGATGAAGAATTTTTGATTGGACAACCCACTTCTTATGGCTGTATTCGTATGAAAAATGATGATATTATCGAGCTTTTCAGTCTTGTGAAACATCGTACAAAAGTGCAAATCGCCTAAAATAAAAAATCCTTTTCGAGGGATTTTTTATTGCAAAAATTTGTATTATTATTTTTTTAGAGAAATTTTTTCCTTATTTAAGCCAAAATATTATTACAAAAATTTGCAATAATTATTATTTAAAAAATAAACAAAAAATTTTGCAAAAAAATATTTTTCCAGTATACTGAGCGAAATTTTTTGAAACTATGGTACGAATTCCTCGGTGCGAATGTCCGCACATGCAAAAACTTTTCACTATTATTGGGAAAAAATGGGCGCTTTTTATTCTGCATTCGGTGCAGGAAGGGGCTCACACTTTTACTGATATTCGCAAAGAAATTGGTGATGCAAACACCAAAATTTTGACTGACCGACTCGCTGAACTCGTAGAAAATAAGCTTCTTCGAAAGACGGATGATGGAAAATATGAACTCACGAATATAGGCAATGAGCTCACTTCTCGCCTTATGGAAGTGGCTCACTGGTGGGGCGATTTGCAATGTAAAGACGAAAAATAACCCGATTATGGGTTATTTTTATTATTTTTCATTACAAGAATGCGAAGCGGTTTATCATTTTTCCAGCGTTCTGCATGAGGTAAATAAATTTCATCAATCATAATTTTGTAAAATCGATGCGAACGATTGAGAACAATCATCGAAACTTTGGAAAGAAGCGAACTGCGCAACTCTGCGGGCACATCCATAGAATCAACTTCCTCCACACGACCAGATCACTGAATCCCAAAAGCATTCCCAACGGTTTGTGCAGAATTGTAAATTGAAAAGGCTACCGTAGGATTTTTTGAAATATTTCGAATATGGCGCGAATCTGGCGCAGAAATAAAAAATAAATTTCCCTGCGTTTCATCAAATTCATAAACCACAGGCGACGCCCACGGCGTTCCATTCTCATCGGCGGTTGCAAGCGACAAATATGTATTTCCTGAAAGGAGTTCGTATAAAATTGCAGTGTATTCCATATATTCATTTTAGCAGAATTTTGGTATTTTGCAAAAAATCGCAAAAAAATCTGTTTGACAAAGTTCATTTTTTGGTCAAAAAAATTTTCAAAAAATCCCCTTTTGAGGGATTTTTGTTGTTATGAAATAACGAGCCTATCGGGGTTCGCCAGTTCCGAAAATTTTCCACCACGAGCCACGAGTTCATCGTATGTGCCCGACTCAACAATTTTCCCATTTTCAATCATCAAAATTTTATCCACATTTTTGATAGTCGAAAGGCGATGAGCAATAATAATCGCTGTTTTCCCTTTCATAAGCGCATCAAGTGATTGTTGGATATTTTTTTCAGTTTTATTATCAAGCGCAGAAGTTGCCTCATCAAGCACCAAAATTTGCGGATTTTGCAAAAATAATCTCGCAATCGAAAGTCGTTGCTTTTCTCCGCCAGAAAGCTTGAGGCCACGCTCACCAATCATCGTTTCAATACCCTTCTCGAGTTTCCAGACAAAATCGGCCGACGCTTGTTGAAGTGCTATTTTTATTTCGTCGTCGCTCGCATCAGGCTTTGCAAACAATAGATTTTCACGAATAGTGAGATTAAAAAGCGAATTATCCTGGCTCACCATACCAATATGCGCGCGCAACTGAGATTTTTTGAGACCAGCAATATTTTGTCCATCCAGCAAAATTTTCCCAGAATTCGGATCCCAAAATCGGAACAAAAGGCTTACAATCGTAGTTTTTCCAGCACCCGTGTTTCCCACAAGTGCCACTTTTTGTCCTGGAAAAATCGAAAAATTCAGATTTTCAAAAATTTTTCGTTCATCACTGTAGCCAAAATTCACATTTTCAAAAATAATTTCACCATTTTTTGGTTCAAATTTTTGGCCTTCATCGAGTTTTTCGATGCGAGATTTTTCCACCGTATCGTAAAAAATCCCAACTTCCACCTCCCAGCGCTGCAAATCTGGAAGCGAACCAAAAAGCGACGAAAGGGGGAAATAAATGCGCTCCAAATATGAAAAAGTCAAAATCAGTCCCGCGATTGTGAGTTCGCCCTGCATGATAAAATACACTCCAAAGCCAATCACCAAAAATCGAGAAATCCCCACAAATACACTCGTAATCATATCTGAAGCTGACCACCAACGCGAAGTAAATTTTTGCAAACGAAGCGCTTCAGAAATTTCTTGCACAAATTTGGAGCGAAAAGCTTCTTCCAAGCGAAGAATTTTTCCGAGTTGCATATTAGAGAAAAAATTCCCAATATAGCCAAACGCATCCGTCCAGCGTTTATTATTTTCCTCCTGCGGCTTGTCTGTTTTTCGTGCAATTCAGAGGCCAACAATCGCCATAAATGGCAACATCGCGAGCGCCAAAATCGTCATTTTCCAGTTAAAATACATCATAATTGTCAGCGCTACAACAAATGACATAATAACTTTGATAAATGTCAAGAAAAAGAAAAACACAACACGAAAAAAAGCATCCATTCCGCGATCAAAATCCTTATAAACACTTCCTGATTTTTTGGCCAAAAAGTCACCATAATGCATAAAATAGAGATTTTTCACATATTTTATTGCGACAGCATTATGGAATTCAAGCGCCGTTTTGTCAGAAATAAAGTAGCGATGCACATAATTGAGGAACATATTAAAGAGCAAATATCCTCACCAAATCGCTAAAAAAAGCAAAAAATCGGTCAGCAAAAAATTGCCAGTTTTTTGAAAATCTTCCAAAAAACCAATCGTTCGCGCCATAAAAATCGGCTCAAGCATCGCAACTGCCGCGACAAAAATCGTTACAAAAACGAAAAAGAAAAATTTGGTATATCCCGCAAATTCGATAAATTCACTAAAAACTCGTTTGAGATTTTTCATAATTATAAAATACTAAAAATAACATTATTTTTGCATTTTTTTCTTCGCCCAAATATGATACGCAATATAGACAAGGATCACGCTCAGTAAAGCAATTCCGAAAGTGTTGAGATTTTTCAGAATCAAATCTTGCTGATTCGCAAAAAAATAACCAATACAAAGCAAAATAATATTCCAAATTCCCGCGCCGATGAGGGTGAAAAGCGAAAATTTCACAAAATTCATCTTAAAAACTCCGGCTGGCAACGAAATAAGCTGACGAACCGCTGGTAAAAATCTCCCCACCAAAGTTGTTTTGCCACCATTTTTCGCAAAATATTTTTCCGCCTGTTCGTAGTGAGACGGCTTCAAAAAAACAAACTTTCCGTATTTTTCAATAAATTTTTTGAGGAGTGGTCCACCCAACAAATACCCAATTACATAATTGATTGAAGCCCCGAGCCACGCTCCAAGAGTTCCCACCAAGAAGGCAATTCCAAAATTCATCTGACCAGAATGCGCAAGCACTCCGGCCGGAATCATCGCAACTTCCGAAGGAAATGGCACAAAACTGGATTCAATCGTCATCATGACAAAAATCCCTATATAGCCCATTTGGCCAAAAATTTCGAAAACCCACCGTGCAAAATCGTGCAGCATAAGCAAAAATTAGATTTTTTTATTGTAGTGATTTTTCGAAAAAATACAACCGAAAACACTCTCAAAAGTATTTTTTTGAAAAAATTTACAAAAAAGATATTATTGCGATTTTTTGCATTTAATTTTTTTATGAAGAATTTTCCCTTATATAAGCCTTTTATTATTGCAAATATTTGTAATAATATTTTTGAAAGAAAAAATCCCCCAAATCGGGAGATTTTTAACAGCCTTTTTCTTTGAGCCAAGCAACAAGATTTTCAATTTTGACAATTTCCTGTTCGCCAGAATCTCGGAAACGAACCGTTACTTGACCTTGATTGTAGTTTTCTGGTTCGACCGCAATCGCGAATGGAATTCCCATTTCTTCGCTGCGCTGATAGCGTTTTCCAATCGTTCCAGCCTCATCATATTCGCACACAAAATGCTCCGAAAGCAGTTCGTACAATTCGCTCGCCTCATTGGCAAATTTTTTCACAAGTGGATATATTGCCACTTTGATTGGAGCAATCGCTGGCGAAAATCGCATCACAACACGCTTTCCTTCATTATTTTCAATTTCTGTATAAGCATTTGTCAGTGCCGCCAAAAAAAGTCGCGTTAAACCAACAGATGGTTCAATCACATACGGCACATATTTGGTATTATTGTATGGATCAAAATATGACAAATCCTGCTTTGACTCATTCATGTGTGCACGAAGGTCAAAATCAGTACGATCAGCAATACCCCACAATTCGCCCCAACCAAAAGGAAATTGGAACTCAATATCCGTCGTTGCATCACTATAATGTGACAACTCATCCGGTTCATGATCTCGCATACGAAGAGAATTTTCAGCAATTCCAATCGTTTTTACAAGAAAATCCCAACACGCTTTTTTCCAGAATTCGTGCCATTCAAGGTGCTTTCCCGGAGCGACTGATTCTGGTTCGCAGAAAAACTCGATTTCCATTTGTTCAAATTCTCGCGTTCGGAAAATGAAATTTCCTGGCGTAATTTCATTTCGGAAAGATTTTCCTACTTGCGCGATTCAGAACGGAACTTTTTTACGAGAAGTTCGCGCCACCTGAGAAAAATTCACAAAAATCCCCTGCGCCGTTTCTGGTCGCAAATACACTGTCGCGGAACTGTCTTCTGTCACACCCTGCGAAGTTTTGAACATGAGATTAAATTGTTTCGCGTCGGACCAATCACCCACTTCGCCCGTGTTTGGATTTTTCACCTTTTCACCGCGCATCACTTCCGTTTGTTTTTCGAGCGGCCACGATTCTGGAATGAGGTTATTTACACCATATTTTGTCTTTAAATTTTCCGCGTCGGCACCCATTTTTTCAATCAAATCTTCCAAAAGCTTGTCGGCACGAAATCGCTCTTTGGTTTTTTTGTCATCGATAAGCGGATCACTGAAACCACCCACGTGGCCAGACGCCACCCAAACTTGCGGATTCATCAAAATTGCCGAATCCAAAAGCACCATATCGCGGCGTTTTTGGACAAAATTTTTAATCCAGAGATTTTTAATATTTTCTTTGAGAAGCGCACCAAGCGGCGCATAATCCCATGAATTCGCAAGCCCACCATAAATCTCAGAACCCTGATAAACAAAACCTTTTGTCTTTGCAAAGGTCACGAGCGTCTGCATATCTGTCGTCATATTTTTGAAAAATAAAAAATAAATTTTCTTTTTGAAATTTTGCATCAAAAAACCCCAAAAAGATTGCTCTTTTGGGGTCCATTTCGTTATTTTTGGACGGTTCCACCCAAATTCTTCAAAAAATTGAAGCACTTTTGGATTTTGAATTTTCTCCACCGACGCCACTCGGTTTCACGGAATTTTCAAAATTTCTAGAATTATTGTAGAAAAATTGTGAAAATTGTCAAATTTTTTTCTGAAAAATCAACGCAAAATATTTGCAAAAAAAAATGAAATATGGCAAAATATTTTTGTACAAAATTTATCTATTTACTATTTTTCTATGACTCTCAACGCTCGCAATGTTTCTGAAACTTCGGAAATTTTTACAATCGTAAATTCTCTCGACGATATTCGAAAATTTTTGGCAGAAAATAAAATTTCCAATTTTATCATCGAAAAAGTTGCACAAAGTTTTATGGCGAAAATCCCAGCCGGAACACGCGTTTCGCTTGTAGATGGGATTTTGAAAGTTGGTGATTCTGTGATTTTGCTCGGAGAAAATATTCGCGAGGCAGGCGTTAAAACTCACGCTCTCGTGAAGAATACTAATTCTCTTGCGATGCAAATCGTGAATCAGTATCTGCCAGCTGTACAGCCAAAAGATCATGAACGCGCAGCCGCATAAAAATCCCCTTCTGGGGATTTTTTAATAAATATCCAATCGCAAAACTCGCTGATTAAATTTTCGATAAAAATACGGAATTTTATATAAAAATCGAAACATCATTGGAAATTTTTTCTGATCAAAATCACTCAAAAAATATTCTTTTGTCACATGAATTCTTGGATTCCAATCTTCAATTTCTTGTACTTTTTTAACGCCCCATTTGAATTCGGCATTTTTTACTTTTTTCAGAGCATCGTGCGATTTTGCTTTTCCCACCAAAACAACCGGTAACAAATCCATCAAAATCGTAGCTTTTGGAATTTTTTCAACAATTTTTTCAAAAAATTCACGAACTTCGTCTGGCGAAAAATACATCAAAACACCTTCTACAATAATCAGAATTGGTTTCTTATGGGACAAAACCATATCAATCCAAGAATAATCAAAAAGTGAAATCGGCAAATAGGAATTCTGATTCGTCGCAGGCAACAATTTTTCGCGCGTTTCGATAGATTGTGGCAAATCCAGATCATACCAATGTGTCACATTGGGGCGACCAAGTCGATCAAATCGTGCATCAAGCCCAGTTCCGAGCTGAATCACAACACAATCAGGATTTTCCGCGATGAATTTTTTTGCTTCATCATCAATCAGTTTTGCGCGGATAGAACATCCAACCTGCGAAAGTTTAGATTTTTTAAATTTAGAAAAATCGTAATCAATTTTTTCCACGCATTCAACCGCCTTTTGATCGATAATAATAGGATTTTTCGTCTGCGTCTCGACGGCACGCGCCCAAACGGTAATCAACATTGTTTCTGGAACATTTGTCAATTTTTGTATCGTTACTTTTTCCATAAAATAGTAAAATTATAAAATAAAATATACTATATATAGTAGCCTCTTGGAAGTTTTTGTCAAAAAATAATTTTCGAATTTACGATTTTTTCGTATAATATCACCATGAAACTTGACAAAAAAATTCTTCATACCACTGATAGTTATATCAAAAAATTGGCAGACGCAGGAATCTCAACTACAAGCGATTTTCTCATGAATTTTCCCAAGGATTTGGAAGACAAATCAAATCTTTTAACACGCTTTACCAGTATCAATGTCACCGAAAAACAGGCGATAAAATGCCAAATTGAACTCATCACGAGCGAAATCACACGAAACAAGAAAACGCTTATCAAAGCGGTTTTGACGGATTCGGATGGGAATTACGCAGAAGCGGTTTGGTTTAATCGTAAATTTTTGTTGCAAAAATTTTTCCGTGGCGATACGGTTGTGATTTTTGGACAGCCAAAATACGAATACGGAAAACTTTCTTTTCCCAATGCAGAAATCGAGCATCTTCGCGAAACGCGCAAAGAAGTTGTGCCACTTTATAGCGATGTCAATTATATTCCAGGGTCATGGATTCGTGAAAAAATGGAATATGTAAAAAATTTTATCTCGGAAATTCCCGAAAAAATTCCCGCACCGATTCGTGAAAAAAAATGACTTCGCCCGACGACGGAAAATATTTTTGCCATCCATTTTCCCAAAAGTGTAGAAGATTTTGAACGAGCCAAAAAAGAGCTTGGTTATGCGGAAATGTTCGATTTTCAAAAAAAATGATTGGAAAAAAAATATTCGCTTCGCGCAGCCTCAGAAGGTGCTTCATTACATATTCCGATCGATGCGGAGCTGATGAAATCACTCATTGAAAATCTGCCTTTTACACTGACCAACAAACAAAAAATCGTGATTTTTCAGATTCTCAAAGATATGGAATCCAACTTTGCGATGTCGCGAATGTTGCAAGGCGATGTAGGAACTGGAAAAACTGTGGTGGCGCTTCTGGTCGGGATTCACGCGATTCTACAAACACGAAAAATCCATAACCAAGAATTGCAAATTGCCATCATGGCACCGACGGAAATCTTGGCACGACAACATTTTCTCGGGAATGAAAATTGGCTTTTTTCACTTGGAATCACCGCAGATTTGCTCGTTGGATCACTTACAACAAAGCAAAAATCCGACGCTAAATCTCGCCTCAAATCTGGTCAGACAAATATTATTTTCGGGACACACGCGCTTATTCAGGATGATGTTCAGTTCAAAAATCTGGGATTTGTGGTGGTTGACGAACAACATCGTTTCGGCGTGGAGCAGCGAAAAGCACTCGAGGAATATTGTTCGCTCGGGTTTTGTAAAAATTCTGAAAATTCCAAAAAAACTGGAATTATTCCCCATGTACTCAATATGTCTGCAACGCCAATTCCGCGATCACTCGCGATGACGATGTATGGCGATCAAGATATTTCCGTACTCAATGAATATCCCACGGGCAGAAAAGCGATTCATACGCGCGTGGTGAAAGATTTTGAACGCGAAGAAATGTATCGATTTATTGAAGAGGAAGTCAAAAATGGGCGTCAAGTTTATTGGATTTCGCCACTTGTAGAAGAATCTGAAACACTTGATATCGCGTCCGCAACGCAAATGTTTGAGCTTTTGGAGGTAGTGTTTCCTAATTTTTCTGTCGGACTCATTCACGGAAAAATGAGCGGAAAAGAAAAAGACGCGATTATGCAAGATTTTTATGATAATAAAATTCAGATTTTATCATCCACTTCGGTTGTGGAAGTTGGGGTGAATAATCCGAATGCGACGATTATTTGTATCGAAGCAGCAGAACGATTTGGACTTTCGCAACTACATCAGTTTCGTGGGCGCGTCGGGCGCGGCGAACACCAGTCGTATTGTTATCTTTTTACAACCAAAGAATACAAATCTGAGCGGCTTCGTGCGATGGAAAAAACCAACGATGGATTTGAACTCGCTGAAATCGACCTCGAGTTGCGTGGACCAGGTGAAGTATACGGCGTTCGTCAATCCGGCGTTCCCGATCTCAAATTTGCTGACTTACGCGATGTAGATGCGATTGCCGAGGTTCGCGAAGATATCGAAGAATATTTAAAAAATCAAAAAATAAATAAAAAACAGGCTGAATAATAGACCTGTTTTTTAAAAAATATTCCAAAAATATTACTTGATATAATCCATAATTTTGGCGTATTTTTTGCGAATTTTATTCACACAATGTTGTGTGTAATTCTTTAGTGAACTATGATTGATGACGATTTCGAGGTTGTGACGATAATCATTTTTGAGAATTACAAGCAACCAACGCGTCGATATTTCCAAACCACTATACATAATTTTTTTCTTGCAAAAAAATTCAAATTACTCCAAATAATTTTGGTGCTCAGGATTTTTCGCATCATATGCTTGCGCAAAATCTTCCATCTCACGCGCAATCTCCACACAAATATCAATCTCTTCCTGCTTCAATTCTATAAATGAATGCTCATGGAGAAATTCTTCTACATCAATTTTTCGCCAACCAAGTGGCATATACGAGGCAAAAGTGCGTTTTTCCATAATCTAAAAATATTGATAGTAAAATGATTATATAAGTCCTTGGGGGAAAGCAAGTTTTTGAGAAATTTTCTTGACAAATAATATTTTTTCTGTAAAAAGTATAAAATTTTCGTACTTTTTCGTATATGGCTCAAAAATTGCAAAACGGATACCAAATTCTTTCGCATGGTGGAATCGGAAATCGAGAAAAAAATTATAATCTCACTGGGTCGTGCCACGAGTTGCGTGTGGCACTGCAAGGTGAGATTTATCGTATTCTCGTGGATATGGGTGGCTATCAATGACCCGGAAAATTGGACCGAAATCTGGATGAAATTTTGGAATGAAAAAACCATGGACATCCTCGCGTTGAAGCGGTGGTTTTTACACATTGACACATGGATCATATTGGCGATGCCCTTCATCTCACGCGCCATAGCGTTGGGAAAATTCTCGCATCATCCCGTACACGCGATATTATCAAAATTGCTCTGGAAGACGCGATTAAAATCGCGGAAACAGATTATGAAGTCAAGCAAAGCAATTTTCAGTCATATGTCAAAAAAACACTTTCAAATGCGGTACAAACCGTAAAAGAATATGAAAATGGAGGAATCAAACGAAACGCAAATGGCGACCGCATGGCCACAACAATCGAGGAACGAAATCGAGATATACACTATCAAGAGGCGAAAAAAATTCTTGAAAAAGAAAATATCGACGCGCACGACAAAAATTGGCGAAAAAAACTCACACCACCCAAAAAACCAGAATTTAATATCAATGATTTAGAGAAATTACTCGAAAATATCGAAACACATGATTTTGTTAATGGCTGGAATCAGATTGTGCCAGGAAAAATTGCGGTTTGTATGTTTAATGCTGGACATATTCTCGGGAGTGTCAGTCCGCTTTTCCGCATCACAGACGCAAAAGGCGAAAATCATTTTGTCCATTTTTCTGGTGATATTGGCTCGTATCAAGGCAATATCATGCCAGCAGGGCTTCCGACCGCACCAAAAAATTTTCCAATCGAAACGCTCCTGATCGAATCGACATATGGCGGGCGTGTTCGCGAAGATTTTGATGCCAGTTTGAAAAAATTTGAGCAAGATTTGGCGCGCGATATCAAAAAATATAATACAATTGTGCAAACCTGTTTTTCGCTAGATCGTTTGCAAAAAATTCTTTTTTACACGATTGATATGCAGAAAAAGGGGCTTATTCCGAACAACATTCCCATTCTTGTTGATTCAAAAATGGGCGCTGAATATATCAATCCGTACATCGATGAAGCCAAAAAAATGCTTCGCGAAGCATCTCATCCAAGCGTGCCCGACCAACTCGCTGTCAATACAAAAAATTTAGAAAATTTCATCGATTATCTCGATCCAAAAAATAAAAATTATGAAGTTATCTCGACTGAGACGCGCGCGGGTATACTCGGCGAACTTGATGGCAAGAAAAAAATTATTCTCACAGCTTCCGGAATGGCCGAAGGCGGACCTGTGATTGAATATTTTAAACGATTCGCGGATGACGAAAAAAGTGTTTTTTATTTTCCAGGATTTTTGGTGCCAGGGACTCGTGGGCATGCAATCGCTGCGGAGCGCCCAGAATGAAAGGAAAAAATCGTGACGCTCGAAGGAAAAACTTTCGAAATTCGCGCCAAAATGGAACAAAAATCTGGATTTTCTGGACATGGCGATGAAAAAGATTTGCTCAAATATTTACAATCCACGAATCTCAAACGAAATGCACATATTCTCGTTGTTCACGGCGACACAAAAAGCTCTTCAATAGCGCTCAAGCATACGCTTGAACGCAAAGATTTTCCGCAAATCGTTCATGTTCCTGATCTAGAAGAAATTTATACCGTCAATTTTGATAAATAATTTATGTCTCGAAAAAATCAGAAAATCGCACACAGTCATGACGAGCAAATTTTACAAACCAAAAATACCTTCATAAGCGAGGGTCGCAACAAATCTGACAAAATTTTAAGTAATATCTCGCATCGAATTTATGGAATTATGCGATTTGAAGCACTTTCTCCCGAAGAACAAAATCTTTTGACGAATTCTCCAAATTCTGCCATTTTGCACGAAAATCTCACAAATATTTTGCATAATACCAAAAATCTTGCAAATATTCTCGCCTATCGTTCTCATAATGGTGTGCGCTGGCAATGTAATAGCGCTCACAAAATGAAGCAACATTTACTCAATCAATTTAGTGGCGGGCTGGCAGCAGAAATTATTTTGTGTGAAGCGATGATGCAATGTGAAGCGATGATGCAAAGCGACCCAAAAAGTTTTCATTTTTTGCCAGTCAAGGAACTTGATCTCAACTACAAAACCGATATGATTTCACGTGTTCCCTATCATCAAAATAACGCACTCAAAACGCTCGCAATTGGTGCACAGATCACGACTACTCCGATTGATATGATTTCTGAAAATTTTCATAAATACAAAGAAAAATTGAAACAAATGCGCGCAGTGGTGCCATTTTTGGAATCCGATCAAACTCAGCGTGATCTAAAAAATCGCTTCGGAAGGCTCACAACGCCCGATATGATGTCATATATTGCACTGAACGGCGACCTACGAAAAATTTTTGCGCAAAATTCGAATTATTCAAAAACCAAATTTCAAGAATGGAAATCCAAAAATTTTGAAGGAAATGGCGTATTAGAGCGATTTGAAAATGATTATCGCGAAGATTTTCGCATCATTGCAGAAGAAATTTCGCGCGCACAGCATTTGATCGTGCGACCCTTTTTTCTCGAAAAAATTCAGGAAAATTTTGAGGAAAAATCGTCATTTTATGAGGTTTATGAGCGAAATCTGTCGTTCAATTCTGAGGCTAATGAGCTCACGCTCAGCATCAAAAAACGCGATGAAATCATTGCTCGCGCTATTTTTTTCATTACACCCGAAATGCAGAAAAAACTGGAAAAAATCCACACAAAAAAATCCGCACAATAATGCGGTTTTTTCTTGACAAAATTTTTTTGGAAATATAATTTTTCTATGAATCAAAATTTTTTACAACAATATTTACAAAAACTCAAAAAATCTGGAATTGAGCGAAAAATCCCGAATATTTCGGAAGAAAATGCGCATTTTATCGGGAAAATTCTGCGCGAAAAAAACCCAAAAAATATTCTGGAAATCGGCACTGCAAATGGTTTTTCGGCACTGAGTTTTCATTACGAACTTTTAAAAAATACAAAAAATCCTGATGAAGTTGCTAATATTTTCACGATAGAATACGCCTGGAATTCGCATATTGAAGCGACGGAGCATTTCAAAAATTGTAAAATTAAAAATATTTTTTCGATTTGGGGCGACGCCAAAAAAATTCTTCCGAGCTTGGCGGATCAGTTTTTTGATGTGGTTTATATTGATGCGATGAAAAAAGAATACTTAGATTATTTTTTATTATCACTTTCCAAAGCGAAAAAAGATGCCATTTTCATCATCGATGATGTGGAAAAATTCGCACACAAAATGCAGAATTTTTATAGTTTTTTGCACAAAAAAAATATCGCCTACCAGCTTGAAAAAACCGATTTAGACGATAGTATTATGATTATTGAGAGAAAAAATATCACGCTATAAAAAATTCCCAAATGGGGAGTTTTTAACAACCAGATACTGGCATTGACTGTTTGAAGGCATCAAGACCCTGAGTACAAGCCTGTGTCTGAAGATCTGCTGGAAGCTCAGCAAAACCTTTTTTAAGCTCATCTACTGCCCGAGTAAGTTCATTACCAGTGAAACCACTTTTTTCCATTGCACAAGAGTAGTATTTTACATAATCATCACAACCAGCAGACAAAGATGCTGAAGAAGAAGTAGCAGTCGCAGTAGTTGCCTCAGTTGTTTCTGTAGATCCTGAAGATTCAACCTGTACACCTTCTGTAGTTGCTGCTATTGATTCTGTCTTAACTGTAGTCTGAGTATCAGTTTTTACAGTCTCGGCAGCCTTGTTTCCACAAGATGCAAGAAATGTGAGTGCTACAAGAGCAATAAGAGCTTTTTTCATAGAATTTAAAATAGAATATAAAAGCCTGCGCATTATAAATATTTTTTTTGAAAAGACAAGATTTTTCACGATTTTTTCAGGAAAATTCAACATCCAAAAAATAGAAATACTTTTATAAAGGGAAAAATTGATTTCCAGAAAAATACATTGACTTTTTTATAGAAATATTAAAAAATAATTATAAAAAATATTTTTTCTTAAAAATCAATTTAAAATTTAAAGTTTATTGAAAAAATAATTGCTTTTTGGAAAAAAAATGATAAAATAGTGGCACTATTTATTATTTAGCAAAAGATTATGGCACTACAAATTTCAACTGACGCAACTTTTTCAGGACTCACTTCAAAAGGACTTGTGCTCGTGGATTTCTGGGCGGAATGGTGTGGACCTTGTCAGATGATGCTTCCTCGTCTCGAAGAGCTCGCTTCTCGTGTAGATGGAAAAGCAATCGTCGCAAAACACAATGTAGACAGCGATTCTGAAACTCCTGCTTCTATGCGAATCATGTCAATCCCAACAATGATTCTCTTCAAAGACGGTCAACCAGTAGAAAAATGGGTTGGAGTTCAGGAAGTTTCTGTTCTTGAAGAAGCTATTGCAAAACACGCATAAAAAATCGGCATTTCCTATCGGCTGTTATCAGGGAATTACCGTTTTAATTGCACCGTCTTTTTCCGCGCAAAAAAATCTTGCACCGTATTTTCCGCATATCGATTACACGAACGTTTTACAAAAACTCTATACGGAAGATACGCCGTTCTTATTAAAACACTCGGCATTTATGCAAAACAGTTTTGCAGGGCTTTACACCGTACCCGACAATATGATGCTGCCGTACTTAAAAATCAAAATGGCGGAATTACTGTCATATCTCGGTACACAAAA
>ERZ772956.1113-NODE-1113-length-18901-cov-12.779529_pt1 | contig 18901 bp, 17 predicted proteins | sample MGYA00580683_ERZ772956 | MGnify/ENA primary metagenome ERZ772956 (study PRJEB29015, sample SAMEA2738077) | human oral metagenome | biome: human oral; feature: human-associated habitat; material: saliva | place: China | collected 2212 ... | reverse complement strand
TTGAATTAGAAATATTAAAAAAATACAAGGAATTGGAAAGGAAGTGTCGCCTCAAGCAGTTGTAAAGTTAGTGGAAGAATTGAAAGGTAAATATACAGTTCATTTAATCTGTTTTTGCCTTAATGTACCCATATCTACTTACTACCGATGGAAAAAGAAAGACTTTTCTCCAACCGTTATCGAGAAAACTATTGGTAAAATTTGTAAGAAAAACAAATTTATTTATGGGTACAGAAAGATTAAGTATTTGATTCAGAAGGAATTAAATCAGATTGTTAACCATAAGGTTGTGCAGCGGATTATGCAGAAAAATGGTTGGAATTGTGCCGTGAAACCGAAAAAAGCTATCAAAATAGGTAAACCTTTCTCAATTACTGGCAATACTCTGAATAGAGATTTTTCAGCGGATAAACCTATGCAAAAGTTGACTACTGATATCACATATTTACCTTTCGGCCCTAAACGATTATATTTGTCGTCGATTATGGATTTACATAATGGAGAAATCCTTGCGTATACAATTGGTTCAAAACAAGATACTAAGTTTGTATTGGATACTTTAAATCAAATTGACTTACCTAAGGATGTTCTACTACATAGTGATCAAGGCAGCGTTTATACTTCCGCTGAATACTACAATCTATGTAAAGAAAAAGGCATTATCCGCAGTATGTCCCGTAAGGGGACTCCCGCAGATAATGCGCCAATCGAAAGCTTCCATTCTTCGCTAAAGTGCGAAGCTTTCTACATAAAAGATGAAGTAATAACTTCATCTTCTATTGTAATTCAAATTGTAGAAAATTACATCAAATATTATAATGAAAATAGAATCCAACAAAAATTGGACTACCTGTCTCCGGTTGAATACCGGAGACGGTAGCCCTAGGGTGTTTTTATTAAATTCTCACTTTTTGGGGTCAGTCCCTTCCAACCTTCAATCCTTTATAACACTAATAATCCTGCACCAATAATTCCATTATCTCCTTTAATCGTAGAAGTAACCATACGTTTAAGCACATGTTTTTGTTCAGCGTGTAAACGAGTTTCTAAGATTTCTTTTACTAATTCGATATAATCCGGATTATAATTGGATACACTTCCTCCAAATACAATAACATGCGGATCTAATAAGCTAATCATTGCATGTAAACTACTTGCAATTCCACTTGCAGCTTGACGAATAATATCTGTTGCAATGGCATCTCCTTGACGCCATCTTTCGAATACATCTTTAGTTGTCACAGAATCATCTTGATATAATTCTTGAGCTTTCTTTTGAATCCCTACCCCTGAACAAGCTTCTTCTAAACTCATCCATTGACCAAAGAAATGAACTGGAATAAATCCAATTTCACCTGAGAACCCTGCTCCTCGAAGAATTTCATTATGAACAATATTCGTTGCGGCAATTCCTGTTGATAAAGTGACATACGCAAACATTTCTTTTTCTGTTAAATTTTGAAGACGATATTCTGCATAGGCAGCTACTTTTACATCATTATCAATTTTTACTGGAATATTTCCATAAACTTCTTGTAATCTTTTAACAATTGGGAAATTTGGCCATAGAATATTGTTTTGGAAAACTGCTACTCCATTCTCTACATCTACTTTCCCAGGCAAACCAATTCCAATACCTTCCATTTCTTGAATTGAAAATGGATGTTCATTTAACTCTTCATTTATTAATCGAACAACTTGTTCAAATAATGTTTCAGCACTTTCGACTTCACTAGGTGCTTGCCTGCGACTCACAATTTCTCCCTTTTCATTAATAATAGCAACTGCTACTTTTGTTCCCCCAATATCAACACCAATTGATTGTTTCATTAAAAACCTCTCCTTTATTTAATCGTTTTCATCGTTATTTTAGCCTGGTTTGAAGTTTTTTGCAATGTAAATTTTTAAATAAAAGAAAAGACCTTCTATAATGGGAATATTATAAAACAGTCCTTATATAGAAAGTCAAAATTTAATCATTTTTTCTGAGATTTAATTTCTGTAATTAAGTCATTTAAATCATCTTCACTAAATTGATATTTCTCTCCGCAGAAATGACAGACAATTTCTGCTCCATGATCTTCATCAATTAAATGTTGTAAATCCTCTACTCCAATCGATAATAATCCGGCACTAAATTTTTCTCTTGTACAAGGGCAATAAAATTCGACTGGTAATTCTTCCAATACTTTAATATTTTCTTCACCTAATAAACGGTTTAATAAATCGATTGGTTCTTCTTGTTGATCAATCAATTTTGAAACAAGAGGCATTTCACTAATACGTCGTTCAATTTCTACAATCGTTTCTTCACTAGCTCCAGGAAGTAATTGAATCATAAAACCACCTGCAGCACGAACAGATTCATCTGGATTTACTAAAACAGAAACGCCAACTGCTCCATTAATTTGTTCCGAAACAGCTAAATAATAAGTGAAGTCCATTCCTAACTCACCGTCTACAATTGGAATTTGTCCAGAAAAAGGTTCCTTCATTTGTAAATCCTTAATAACGGTAATCGTCCCGTTTGTCCCAACAACGCCACGTACATCTAATTTTCCTTTTTCATTTAAAGGTAAGCTTACATGTGGATTGGAGATATAACCTCTCATTTGACCTAATCCATTAGCTTCTGCCATGATTTTTCCACCAGGGCCATCTCCATTTACTTGAACCGTAATTTTTTCTTTTCCTTTTAAACTAGTCGCTAATAATTGAGTCCCAATCAACGTACGACCTAATGCTGCTGTAGCTGCACTCCAAGTATCATGACGTTTTTGTGCTTGCGATACTGCTTCTATAGCTACAATCGCAACTGCTTTAACTTCATCATTAAAAGCTAATACTTTTAATAAATGATCTTTCATTTTTCATTCCTTCTTTCCTTCATAAAAGAAAAGTGGGAAAGAAAAGTTTTGACTTTCCCTTCTCACTTTCTTGTCATTATTCTAAATCATCTTTTGAATCAGATTCTTCTTCATTTTCATCTTGTTTTGCTGCTTCACGTTTTGCTAAAGCTTTTTTAGATTCTTCAAAACTTGCTGCTTCTACTTCACTTGGATACTCTTCCTCAATTTCTTCCGTAGGCATTTCTCCAGTTTCGAATAATGCTTTAATCGTACGTTCATCAAGAGTTTCTAATTCTAGTAATTTTTCAGCAATTAGCGTTAATTGTTCTTTATGTTCTTCTAAAATTTGTAATGCTTGTGCATAAGCTTCTTTCATAATAGATCGAACGGCATTATCGATTTCAAAAGCTACTTGATCAGAATAAGCTTTCGTTTGGCCATAATCACGTCCAATAAAGACTTGATGATTTCCTTCATATTGAACTGTTCCTAATTCATCATACATTCCATATTCAGTAATCATACTACGAACAATTCCAGTTGCTTGCTCGAAATCATTACTTGCTCCTGTTGTTTTCTCGTTAAAGATAAACTCCTCAGCAGCACGTCCACCAAGTAATCCAACGACTTGTTCGAACAATTCTTTTTTAGTCATTAAGAAGCGATCTTCTTTTGGAAGCATAATCGCATATCCACCTGCACGTCCACGAGGAACAATTGTTACTTTATGAACGACACGTGCATCACTTAATACCATCCCAACGATGGTATGTCCTGCTTCGTGGAAAGCAACCATTTTACGTTCTTTTTCACTAATTGCACGGTCTTTTTTCGCTGGTCCTGCAATAACACGGTCATGTGCTTCATCGACATCTAACTTGTCAATTGCCTTTTTATCTCTTCTTGCAGCTACTAAAGCAGCTTCATTTAATAAGTTTTCTAATTCAGCACCAGAAAAACCTGGTGTTTGTTGAGCAATAACTTTTAAATCCACTTCTTTTGCTAGTTTTTTATTTCTAGCATGAACTTTTAGAATGGCTTCACGCCCTTTAACATCTGGACGACCTACTAAAATTTGACGGTCAAAACGTCCCGGACGTAATAATGCTGGGTCTAATACATCAGAACGGTTTGTTGCAGCAATCACGATAACGCCTTCTGTTCCTTCAAAACCATCCATTTCAACTAATAATTGGTTCAGAGTTTGTTCACGTTCATCGTGACCTCCACCCATACCTGTACCACGTTGACGACCAACAGCATCAATTTCATCAATAAAGATAATAGCTGGAGCATTTTTCTTCGCATTTTCAAATAAATCACGAACACGACTTGCCCCTACCCCAACGAACATCTCAACAAATTCAGAACCTGAAATTGAGAAAAATGGAACATTTGCTTCACCCGCAACGGCTTTCGCTAATAAAGTTTTACCTGTCCCTGGAGGGCCTTCTAATAACACACCTGCTGGAATACGAGCTCCAAGAGCTGTAAATTTACGAGGATCTTTTAAGAACTCTACTACTTCTACTAATTCTTGTTTTTCTTCTTCCGCACCTGCTACATCAGAAAAACGAACTTTTACTTTTTGTTTGTTTTGATCTGTAGCTTTTGAACGACCAAAATTCATCACGCCACGTGGGCCACCTTGTCCCATTTGACTCGATAACAAGTTAAACATTAAGAATCCAAAAATCCCTAATGGTACAACTAATTGTAAGAAAAGTGATAACCAAATTCCTGATTGACTTTCAGGAAGAGTAGTAATTTGAGTGCCCGCTTGTTGTGCAGCATTATTAATTTCTGTTACAGTTCCATCATTTGGTAAAACTGTTGTTTTGAAATTTGATGTTTTAGATGATCTCTTATCAAAGATCGCTAATCCTTTAGAGGATGTATTTGTATTTTCTTTTGCTTCTTTGTATTCTCCAGTAATGGTATACACGGAGTTTGCATATTGCATTTTAATTTCTTTAATGTCACCTTTTTTCAATTCTTGAACGAATTGTGTATAACTAACTTCTGTCGTTTGCCCATTAGACCCTTGATTAAACCAAGAAACTAATCCAATAATTGCCACAAAAATCAAAATATACATTAGTCCATTACGAAATATTTGACGATTATTATTTGTATTCATTTTGCCTCCTGCAATTCATAAATGGTTGTATAGAACAGTGTATCACACTTAAAGATCTTTGACCATTTTTGATAATTAACTTAACTAAATCTTATGATTCATACACTTCTGGTTTTAATACTCCAATATATGGTAAATTTCTTAAACCTTGTTTGTAATCTAAACCATAGCCTACTACAAATTTATTTGGAACTTCAACACCAACATAATCTGCATCAATTGCGATGACACGACGTTCTTGTTTATCTAATAATGTTACGATTTTAACGCTTGCTGCTTGACGATGTTTTAATAATTCAACAATATGAGCTAAAGTACGTCCTGTATCAATAATATCTTCCACAATTAATACATGGCGATCTTTTACACTTTGATCTAAGTCTTTCAAAATACGAACTTCACCACTGGATTCAAATGCATCCCCATAACTAGATACATCCATAAAATCTACTTCTAAATCACAGTCCATCGCACGAACAAGGTCTGCCATAAAGAATATAGCTCCCTTTAAAATACAAATCACTAATGGATTTTTATCTTGATACTCTGCAGTTAATGTTTTCCCTAATTTTTCAATTGTTTCTTCTAATTCTTTCTTACTGACAACTACTTCTGCAATATAATTATCTAACATGATAGCACCTCTTCTTTTTTTCTATAGACTATTCTTATTCTATCAGTTTCTTTCCTTTTGGACAATGATTGTGTTTTACGAAATCCTAATATTGCGATGATTTCTTTTGAAGAATTTTCTACAATCCACAATTTTTCCCTTTCTTCTTTAGGAATTTTCTGATTAATACACCATCTTCTAATACTTTGATGTTGATTCTCTTTTAAAAGAAATCGATCATTTGGTTTTCTTCTACGAATGGTTAATGGAAAATCTTCTAAGGAGATAAACATTTCCCATCCTTGTTGATCTGTAAATGATAGGCTTTCGTTTTCTGATAATATAATATCTGCTGTTTGAACTTCCTCTACTCTTATTTCTTGATAAGGAATGTCTTTTTTCAGTTCTTTTATAATCGATAATTGATGATATCTTTTTTGGAGACTCCATCCTTTTGGTAAATTCAAACTCATTTGAGGAGTGTCAGATATAACTGCCTCTTGAATATCTGAGACATGTTTAGCGCTCAATAAACCTCCAATTTTTTTAGATAATTCAACTAAAATAACTTTTTGCAATGCCATCGGTTGCTTCATAAAACTTTCCTTATTCCAAGACCACCCATTATATAATTCCAATAGTTCCTGTTCCATCCATTGGTTCGCTAACATTAAAATTACTTCTTGTTGTTCTTGTAACGTTTGTGTAAACACTTGAATTTTTTGATTAAATTTAGGATTTTCCTGTTTTAAAAGTGGAATGATTTCCTGTCTGAATCGATTTCTCGTATATTCTAAACTTTGATTCGTTAGATCTTCTTTAAAAGGTATTTGATGATTCAAAGCATAATCGTACAAAACTTTTTTATCCACTGTTAAAAACGGACGAATGAGATAGCCTTTACTAAAGGGGCGGATGGGTTTCATTCCAGCAATCCCTTCAATTGTACTTCCTCTTGTTAATTTCATTAACACCGTTTCTGCTTGATCATCTGCATGATGAGCCACTACAACATAACGGACATTATTTTTTTTCATAGAATCTTTCAGTTTTTGATATCGAAACTTTCTTGCTTTTTCTTCAACCCCTGCTTTCTGTCTGATTCCTTTTTCCCAATGAAAAACTTCTAGAGAAATATTTCTTTCACTACAAAAATTTCTGACCATCTCTTCTTCTTCATCCGATTCTTTTCGAAGATGATGATGAATATGAACAACTGAAAAGTTGAGTGTTTTAATTTTTTTTTGAAGTTTAAAAAAACTCTCTAATAACACCATTGAATCTACTCCACCTGAAACAGCTAATACAAAAGATTCCTGTTGCCAATTAGAAACATATTGATTTAAAAATGTTTCCACTTCCTTCATTCAAACACCTCCATTCTTATTACGACTGACAATGACAAAAATGAGACTGGATATTTCCAGCCTCATTTGAATACTTTATTATGAACGACGTCCGCCACGTCCGCCACGTTTACCTTCTGTATTACGTTTTAATGAAGTTAAACGATCTTCAGAATCTTTTAAGAAGGAACTCATCATTGCATCAAAATCATTCACTTTTGCTTGTGATGGAGATTTTTTCTCAAATGACGGTGCTGATTTAGCTGAATAAGGCTTCTTAAATCCTTGACCTTCTTGATTACGTGGAGCTGATTTTTGGAATTTTGGTTTATCTTCAATAGTTTCTTCAGAAGAATCGCTACTTGCACGACGAATTGATAAACTTACTTTTCCATCTCCAGCAATTTCCATTACTTTTACTTGTACTTCATCTCCAACTGTTAAGACATCTTTAATATCTTTAATATAAGAATTAGATACTTCACTAATGTGAACTAAGCCTGTTTTACGGTTACCTAAATCCACAAAAGCCCCAAAATTTGTAATACCAGTTATTTTACCAGGTAAAATATTTCCTACCTCAATTGACATAAAAAAAGCGTTCCTCCTTCAAATTTCCCCTTTTATACACACGCTTGACGAGTATAAAAGATTATTTCCAATACTTCATAACTCTATACAAAAATTAATGACGAGATTGATTTTCTTTTGCTTGTTGAATTTTATTTTGTGCAGCATCATCAGGTGTATTAAAAATAATCTCTCCTGATTTACTTAAGTAGTATTCACTACGTGCAAGTTTTGCTACATAATCATCTTGTTGTAGCAATTCAACTTGTTGAACTAAAGATTTTTGTTCTTGTTTTACTTTGGCTTCTTCTTTCTTTGCTTCAACAATTTGTGCTTCAATCTTACCTGCTTGGTTAATTTGTCCAACAATTTGTAGTATTAACGAACCAGCAATTGCTATTACTACAGCCATCAGTAATGAATGCCACACAGCTACTCTTTTCCAAACAGCTACTTTTGGTAAATGAACATTGGTATGTAATTTTTTCTTTTTTGATTCAAACGCAATAATTTTGCTGTTTTCTTCTTGCTGTTTATTCACTACACTGACTCCTTTAAAGATTATATGACGAGTATAACAAGAATATGATATCTCGTCTATGCTTTTAGGAAAATTTTATAAAAAAAACTCTTTCTTAGCTAGCATTTTCTATCTAAGAAAGAGTTTGCTATTTCAGAAAAGTCTTATTCGTTAATATTCTTCTGTCTTAAACTTTATTTTCTTCACTTCTAAATCAGAATGTTGTTCTTCCATATACTCTTGAATTTTCTCAATCACGATTTCTTCATCATGTTCCACACGTAAAATTAATTCATATTGACCATCTTCCAATTCCTTTGCTTCAACTTGAATTGATTGATAATCCTCTAAATGACAAAAATCATAAATTTTCTGCATAATCGTTACATCTGGAACTAAGCAATGAATACTCACTTGACGATTTTGTGCCTTCAATGGAGATTCATGTGTCAATAATTGAATAATAACGACAACTGCTGCACAAACAACTCCGAAAATCCACATTCCTCCACCAATTGCTAAACCAATTCCTGCTGTAGCCCAAATTCCTGAAGCCGTTGTAATTCCGCTGATTTTCTTATCTCTCATAAAGATAATCCCACCACCGATAAAACTGATACCACTAACTACTTGAGCAGCCACACGAGCTGTATCATAATCAGGTGTATCTAAGAAAGCTTCTTTAGAAATTAACATCATTAACGCAGAAGTTAACGCAACAATGACGTGAGTTTTAATTCCTGCTTGTTTATTTCTTGACTTTCGCTCATATCCAATGGCCAATCCACATAAGCAAGCTAAAATTATGGCTATTAAATGTCTAACTTCTAATATTGCATCAAAATTTCTGCTTAAAATTGTTTCTACCATACTTGCTCCTTTCATGAACATTGAATTTTTTGTACTATCATCAAAATGATAACGTGCCCATTATTCTATGCTTTTCTTCCATAATTGTCAAGAAATCTTATCTTTCAATTTTGGAATCATGAATTAGAGTAAATAGTATGATCATTCCTTAGAGAAACTCATGATTGACTCTTTCATGTTCTTCACCATAAAAATATCATAAAACATCTTCAGTATGCTTCCTAGTACAATCAAAATTCCAAAAGCCATCCATAACATTTGAAGATTCATTGTTCCAAGAAACATACTTCTAACTACCTGTCCAATTTGAAGGGCACTCGCATGATCCATCACCTCTATTCCAAATGAGAAATGATCATGAAAAGTATGGACCATCAGAATGATTTGAAAATTAATAAAGATGGAATCTATCTTCAATTCTTTATTCTGATGAATTTTTCTAGTACTTACCCATAATAAAATCATTAATAGAACTGTAAACACAATCGTCAAGTCAGAAATTACACCAAAAGGTAATGAATAAAAATTTAGAATTGTGCCCTTCAAAATCATTGGACCAAACAGAGCTGTCAATAATAATAATTCTAGTACTATAATTCCTTTTTTTATGTTAAAAGGTAGTTTCATCATACTTATCAAAGTCAACAGAAAAGTTAAACAACTGACTCCCATTGCTCTCCACGATTCATACGTCACTTCACTGATTCCTTTTGTACTAAAGTACAAGCCAAATAAACAAGTGGCAACAGAAGTAACCATTGCAACAATCATATAGATTTTACTCACTTTATTCATCTTTCTCATCCTTTCTTAGATAAAATATAAAATCGTTATTTTCTTCACATATAGTATAATGAAAACATTTTTCTTTCTCAATATTTCTTCATCCTAAGTTTATTTAAATTTTTCTAAAAAATAAGAGAGGGTGGACGAACCAACTCTCTCTTATCTGTTTTAAAACTCTTCTGTTTTCACTACTTGTTTTTCTTCTAAAATTGTAAACATTTCTTTTGCATCTTCTTTTCTTGTTGAATCTAAAATTGTATCCACTCGAACGGTTACAGTTTTATTTCCAAATTGAATAGTAATAATATCTCCTACTTTTACTTCTGTTGAAGATTTTGCCACTTTATCTTGTACTGTAATTCTTCCTTTATCAGCTACCTCTTTTGCGACACTTCTTCTTTTAATTAATCGAGACACTTTTAAATATTTATCTAATCTCATCCTTTTCTCCTCTTTTCTTCCATTTTCTTGTAAATCTTAATAATGATTTTCCTTTTGGAATCATCAACCATTCACGAATGGTAAACAACTTTATCTGAATTGCTCCAATTATAAATACAATCATCCCAACACTTACTAATAATAGAGAAATCAATGTATCCTTTGTTCGAGAATCTCCGGCTGGAAAATAGCGTTCAAATAGGCTATTCAGAATTCCTACAGCAATTGCCATTCCTATTGTTACGATCCCTAATTTTATTATCGTTGACTGTTGATGATTCGAAGAAGACTTACCCTCTCCACTCAAAATCCACATCATTCCTAGCATTACGAATAAGCCTAAAATCGTCGCAAAACTAGCACCTAATGTTTGAAATATTGGAATGAACCATAAATTGGCGACTCCTTTAGCAATCAGTCCAACAAATAAGGCTATAAGCGTAATCGAATATTTTCCAGTACTTTGTAATAATCCATGATAAGACATCATCATAGACGCTAACACAATACTGATAATATAAACACTAAGCACATCGTTACCTTGAATATCCCCAAAAAGCATATGATTGACTCTTGGTAAAACAACAAGTAATCCTACTGTTGCCACAACTGAAAATACCATTGTCATTTTTAATAGAGACTGTTTCAATTGTTCAAATTCTTCTAAATGTTGCTTAGTATAACTACGACTAAGTAATGGTAAGTAACTTGAAGAAAATCCCACTCCTACAACCATTCCTAATTGCACCAGTGGTTGTCCTCTATCAAAAATTCCTTTTAAATCTTTAGCGGCTTCTTGATGGATTCCCTGTTCTACTAGACCTTTAAATAGGGTAAATGAATCTATTAACTGGAACAATACTAATATCGAACTTAATAAACATAAAGTTCCACCTTCAATCACTAATCTCTTTAGCAATACTCCCCATTGAATCTTATGAGGTTCAATCACTCGACTACCATTCCAAATTTCAAAAGAGTCAGATTTTTTAAAATAGAATAAAACCAAAGTTGCCATTACTGCCGCAATCACTGCACTTGACATTGCCCAAGTTCCAACTGCATATAAATCATTCGTGAGACTTCCATAAAAACTTGCAGCTAATAAAATAACACTCACTCGAACAACTTGTTCCATTACTTGAGAAACAGCTGTCGGAACCATTCGATTTGTTCCTTGAAAATATCCTCTTGCAATCACAAGAAAAGGCATCATTAAAAACATCCAAGAAACACTTTGAATAACAGGAGATAATAAAGAATCTCCCATCCATAAAGCAATGATTTCTGACTGTGTATATAGAAGTAAAAAGACTCCAATCCCTAATCCACTTAAAATCCAAAATAATCGTTTTAAGAGGGGAGATAATTCATAATCCGAACGATGCTGAGCAACTAACGCTGAAACAAATACCGGAAAACCAGAAAGAGCAAAAGTCATTCCAATTCCATAAATAGGATATACTTGCTGATAAACGTAAAAACCAGTATTCCCAACCATATTTTGGAAAGGAACTCGATAAACGGCACTTAATATTTTCGCAATGAAGGCTGCTAATGACAATATCAACGCTCCTTGCATCATCTGTCTATTCGATTTGTCCATTGAATCCCCCTCTCTGTTTTTATTCATTTTCCTCTTTTTGATTTGCTACAACTTCACAACACTTTTCTAAGAAAAGTTTTATTTGCTCTAACCATAAATCAGTTGGTTGATTTGTTACATTGAGCAATACTTGTAAAGTCGTCCCTTTTTTAGTGACTTGGGCAGGTAATTTCACTGCCCCAAGGGCTTCAAAAATACCAACTCCTTCTAATCGTTGAGCTATCGGTTGAGCAATGGATACAATGATTGAATTTTGTTTTTTCTTAATCGAAGTAATCGATAATTGCTCTGCAAAATATTTTAACATTCCGACTTCTAATAAATAGCTAACTTCATCTGGAAACTCTCCAAAGCGATCAATAAAATCATCTAATAATTCATGATATGTTTCCATACTATCAATTGATCGAATACGTTTATACATTTCAATTTTTTGACGTTCATCTTGAATATAAGTAGCTGGAATATAAGCATCTACTTGTAAATCAATTTCAACAGAATCTTCCATTGTTGGAACAGCTTTTCCTTGTTTTTTCAATACTGCCTCACTTAACATTTGAGAATATAAATCAAATCCAACAGAATCAATAAATCCATGCTGTTGTTTTCCTAATAAATTTCCTGCACCACGAATCGATAAATCTCTCATCGCAATTTTAAATCCAGAACCTAATTCTGTAAAATCACGCATCGCTTGCAGACGTTTTTCTCCAACTTCCGTTAAAGTTTTATCTGGTTGATACATTAAATACGCATACGCTATACGATTTGAACGTCCTACCCTTCCTCGTAATTGATATAACTGAGACAATCCCATATGATCTGCATTTTCAATGAATAAGGTATTTACATTCGGAATATCTACCCCTGTTTCAATAATCGTCGTTGTCACTAAAACATCATATTCGCCTTCAATAAATTGATATAAAATATTTTCTAACGTTGTTTCACTCATTTGTCCATGAATGACTCCAACTCTTGCTTCAGGAACTAATTGACGTAATTCATCTGCTTTCTTCTCAATGGTTTCAACACGATTGTATAAATAAAAGACTTGTCCTCCACGAGCTAATTCCCGTTCAATTCCATCTTTAATCGTAATCCCTTGTTGTTCCATCACAAAAGTTTGGACAGGATAACGGTTTGAAGGTGGTGTTTCAATCACGGATAAATCACGTACACCAAGCATCGACATATGTAATGTTCTAGGGATTGGAGTTGCGGTTAACGTTAAAACATCGACTTGAGATTTTAATTGTTTCAATCGTTCTTTATGTTTGACCCCAAACCGTTGTTCTTCATCGACTACTAATAAACCTAAATCTAGGAAATTCACATCTTTTGATAAAACACGATGCGTTCCAATAACGACATCTACTTGCCCTTTTTGCAATCCTTCAATCGTTTCTTGTTGTTCTTTCTTCGTTCTAAATCGACTTAACAACCCTATTTTGAACGGATAATCTGCAAATCTTTGAACAAAATTTTCATAATGTTGTTCTGCTAAAATCGTTGTTGGCACTAATACTGCGGCTTGTTTTCCATCCATTAAAGCTTTGAAAACTGCACGCATCGCTACTTCTGTTTTCCCATAACCAACGTCTCCGACAAGTAAGCGATCCATTGGTTTATCTTTTTGCATATCTGCTTTGATTTCCTCAATACTTCTTAATTGATCTTGAGTTTCTGAATAAGGAAAGGCATCTTCGAATTCTTTTTGTTCTACGGTATCCTTGCTAAAAGCATATCCTTTTTCTGCATCACGTTTTGCATATAATTCAATTAATTCATCCGCAATATCTTCTATTTTAGTTTCAACTTTACGTTTTGTTTTTGCCCATTCGCTACTTCCTAATTTATTTAATTTAGGAACTTTTGCATCCGAAGAAACATATTTTTGAACTAATTTAATTTGATGAACAGGAACAAATAAATGACCGCCATCTTGATAATGAATTGACATGTAATCTTGGTGGACACCATTAATTTCTAGTGTTTCCATCCCTTGATACACACCCACCCCATGATTGACATGGACAACATAATCTCCAACTGCTAATTCTGTATAACTCTTCAATCTTTCCGCATTGGAAATTTTTTGAGTTCTTGGAGCACGTTTGGTTAATTTATTAAACAGTTCCTTTTCTGTAACAATCACAAATTTATCTTGTGGTAATTCAAATCCATGACTAAAGGAACCTACCATAATTTGAAGAATTCCTTCTTGTACTTCTTTTGTAATAATCGCTGGAATATCAAAATCATGGAAAGTTTGTTCTACTTTTGAAGCTCTCGTTAAATGATCCACCACTACGATAACCGTAGCCTTTTGTTTTGCCCAACGATCTGCTTCTACTTTTACCATTGGCATTTGCGAGAAGAATTGTGTCATCGAACGTTCTTGAATATTATGAATGGCTTCAAATGTTAATCGGCCCAAACCTTTTTGGAATAATGAAAAATAGGTTCTTGGTAGCATCGAATCTTTTAATACTTTCTTCCCTTCAAAAATCATATCAATCGAACTAGCAATCATTCCTAATTCTAATTGATGAATTTTCCATAATCCTGCTTCTTCATGAAGTGAACGTTGTTTTTCTTGAATACGAGCATAATCATCAATTAATAAATACCCTTTTTTAGACACATAATCTAAAATAGTCGTTTTATCTTTATAAAATAGTTCAAGCCAATAAGAAATTTTAGGAGGAATCTCTCCTTCTTCTAATTGTTTCAACAAGTGATTCATCTGATTCGTTAATAATTGAGTACGTTCATCTGATTCACTACTCTTTATATCTTTTTCATACGCTTTTTGAATTTTCGATTTTGCCTCAAATACTACCTCATATTCAAATGGAATATCTGTTGCTGGTAAAAGAATCATATTTTCGACCATTTCAAGTGAACGTTGCGTTTCTGCATCGAAATAACGTAACGAATCTAATTCATCATCAAAAAAATCTAAACGGATTGGATGTTCTTGATCTAATGGATAAATGTCGACAATTCCGCCACGAACCGAAAAATCTCCCGGAGTAGCTACCATCGATTCTCTGCGATAACCCATTCGTCCTAATTTATCGATTAATTCTTCTACTTCTAAGTTTGTTTCTCCAACGACTAATTCAATAGTACTTTTCTTCCAAACTTCTAGAGGGACTAATGGCTTTTGAATCCCTGATAATGGAACGACTACAATTCCTTTTTCTCCAGTTGTTAAAAACTGTAATGTTCGAATTCGATTACTCACCACTTCAGGAGAGTGAATCGAATATTCTGCAGCTAAAGATTCCTCTACTGTAAATAAATAGACTTCATCTTCATACCACTGTACTAATTCTTCATATAATTGAGTCGCTTGTAACATTGTTGGCGTTACAACAACTATTGGTCCCTTCCAGTTTTCATAAGCATTTGCTACAGCTAAATGCTTTGCCGCTCCAGTTAATCCTAAAACTAACTGACTTTGCATCATAGGAAGGTTTTCTATCCATTCTTTAAAGCTATGGATATGTTTTTTACTAATTCCTAACGGTAACATATCTTTTCCTTTCTCTTTATATAGGCACTAAAAAGGTTGAAACTTTCGCTCCAGCCTTTTTTAAATTTTATTTAATTATAACGATTCATTGTTTGAATAAAGTTATCACCTTTTATCCAATCTCTTAGCGCTTCTACACTTTTATCCACAGAAGCTAAAATTTCTTCTTGTTCTTCCTTTTCAAAATTAGCTAATACATGATTAACCACACTTCTACCTGGAGCAGGTCGTCCTACGCCAATTTTAATACGATTAAATTGGTCACTTCCTAAACAACTAATGATACTCTTAATCCCGTTATGTCCACCGGCACTGCCTTTTTGACGTAACCTAATTTTTCCAACTGGAAGATCCATATCATCATATAGAACAACAATGTCTTCAATACCAATTTTAAAATAATTCATTAATGGACGAACCGCTTGACCAGATAAATTCATATATGTCAACGGCTTCATTAAAATGACTTTTTCTCCATTAACATGTGTTTGAGTAAAGGTTGCATCAAATAAAGCTTGATTAAATTCTAAATTTTCTTGATAAGCAAATTCGTCAACGGTAATAAATCCAATATTATGACGAGTGCCTTTATATTTCGCTCCTGGATTTCCTAATCCAATAATTAATTTCATAATGTCACACCATTTCTATCTTGAGTCCTACCTAGTATATCATAAACCACTCCAAAATCGAAAAATTAATGAATTAATACCACTGTGAGAAGTTGTTCACATATGTTTTTTTATATTTTTTACTTTTTGAAAATATATAAATCGCTATTTGTTCGCAAATGAAAACGTAAGAAACCGTAAACATACCCTTTTGAAAAAATTCATTTTTCCAAAACTTCGGATGAAGTATCACAAATAAAATCGTGCTATACTATGAATAGTTATTCCACGAAAGGAATAGGAGGTAATACAATGGAAAAAACAATTAAATCTAGTAATAAGGTGATTTTAGTAGGGGACGGTGCTGTTGGTTCTAGTTATGCATACGCACTTGTACTTCAAGGAATCGCTGAAGAACTTGGTATTATTGATATCGCAAGAGAAAAAACTGAAGGAGATGCTTTAGACTTATCACACGCTCTAGCATTTAACTCTCCTAAAAAAATCTACGCAGCAAATTATGAAGACTGCCATGATGCAGATGTTATTTGTATCACAGCTGGTGCTGCTCAAAAACCAGGTGAAACTCGTATTGACTTAGTACACAAAAACTTAAAAATCTTAAAAGGAATTATTGATCCTATTATGGCTAGTGGTTTTGATGGAATTTTCCTAGTTGCATCAAACCCTGTAGACATTTTAACTTACGCTACTTGGAAATTCTCTGGATTACCAAAACATCGAGTAATTGGTTCAGGAACAGCCTTAGATAGCGCTCGTTTCCGTCAAGCAATTGCTGAACTAATCGACGTTGATGCTCGTAATGTCCACGGATATATTTTAGGAGAACACGGAGATACTGAATTCCCTGTTTGGTCTCATGCAAATGTCGGTGGATTACAAATTTATGAATGGGTTCGCCAAAATCCAGATACAGATGAAGAAAAATTAGTTGAAGTATTCTTCCAAGTAAGAGATGCTGCTTACGAAATTATTGCGAAAAAAGGTGCTACTTACTATGGTATCGGAGCTACTTTAGCAAGAATTACAAAAGCTATTCTAAATAACGAAAGAGCCATCTTCCCATTATCTGTTTATCTTGAAGGACAATATGGACAAGACGATGTTTATATCGGAGCCCCAGCCATTATTGGCCGTGATGGTATTCGTCAAATTATCGAAATCCCATTAGCAGACTCTGAACAAGAAAAAATGAACTTGTCAGCTACTGCCTTAAAACAAGTCATTCACGATGCCTTTGAACGTTTAGAAAACGAATAATGATTAACTCTAAAAAGCACAAAATCATGGTAAGCGCCCGTGATTTTGTGCTCTTATTTTTTGCGTAAACATTTCTCATTCTCTATTATCCAATTTTTTAGTCCATAAATATGTGGCAATAAGCTCTTCCCTAGAGGAGTTAAGCCATAATATGTCTTTTTCCCTGTAGAAGATTCCCCTTTTTTGTAAATAATATGAATTTCCGTTAAATCATTTAAGGTTTGTGCGAGCATTTTTCTTGAAACTATTCCAATTTCACGCTCTAATTGTGCAAAATACATTTCCTCTTCAGCTAACATTAACACAATAAATATACTCCATTTCCCAAGCAACGGCAAAGCTAACTCTCGTAAACATTTTTCTTTTTCCATAGGCACCTCAAAGTAACTTCTTTTCTAATAAGCTTAATCTGATTATCATTATACCCATAACTAGATACGATTGCTATAAAGGAGTGTTTCGATGTTTTTTAAAACTTTTGAATTTGAATTTGAAACAAGACGATTAATGTGGTATTGCCCCTATGGCGGAAGTGATTTTGCCGAAGTTCAATCTACTACAGAAAAAATTATAGAAAAAAATTATGAATCTTGGTATACCGAATGGTATAAACTCGGCAGAAAATTAACAATAAAAAAATTTAACAGCTCTATTTCTAAAGGAAAAGCTTACTTGAGAGCTAGTCGATATTTTCAAGCAGCTGAATTTTTCTTATCTCCAAAAGACAGTAGGAAACTGGATTGCTATCAACTATCCGTTGATTATTTTTATAAAGGTCTTAATTTATTATCAATTCCTTATGAACTGAAGGAAGTCCCTTTTGAAGATTATTCCTTACGAACCTTATTTTTTAAAACGAATCAAACACCTAAAGGAACATTATTCATTTGTGGTGGATTCGATGCCTTATTAGAAGAACTTTATTTTACGAATGTAAAAGCATCTTTAGAGGAAGGTTATCATGTCATTTTATTTGAAGGCCCCGGACAATCTAGAGCGATACGAACGTATCAAAAAAGTTTTACTCCACGTTGGGATTTAGTCGTAGAAGCTATCCTTCAGTCTTACCAAGAAGAGATTGTCTTACCAAAAATCGGAATCGGACTGTCATTAGGTGGATTATTAATTGCAAGAGCATCTGCATTAAACGAGCATTTATTCGATAAAGTTGTACTATATAATTATTTTCCAAATATGTTAGACTCTTTTAAAACGAATATCCCGAAAATACTTCATTCCTATTTAAAAAGTCAATTCCCACTCTTTTTAGAAAAAATGATTGAAATATATATTTCTCACATACCCTTTTTAAATTGGCAAATTGAACATGCAAAATGGGTTTTCGGATGCGATTCACTTAACCAACTCATCATTCGATGCCGAGACTTTTCAGAACTTCCTGTAAAAAATCCAGTTCTTCTTTGCGTTGCAAAAAATGATAACTATTATCCTTCTGATTTAGCGACACAATATTTTGAACAAGTAGATGTTAGCAACAAAAAAATGAAAATTTTTGACAAAGAGCAGGACTACAGTGATCTTCATTGTCAAAATGGTGCTGCATTTGATACGAATGATGTTATTTTTGATTGGCTTTCTGAAAGTTAATGTAACATATACTCTCCTTTATGCTACAATAGAAAAATAAAATAATAGGGGAGTTAATCAGATGATTAAACTAATTGCCATCGATATGGATGGAACACTGTTAAATTCTAAAAAAC
>ERZ772956.1111-NODE-1111-length-18954-cov-4.826552_pt1 | contig 18954 bp, 18 predicted proteins | sample MGYA00580683_ERZ772956 | MGnify/ENA primary metagenome ERZ772956 (study PRJEB29015, sample SAMEA2738077) | human oral metagenome | biome: human oral; feature: human-associated habitat; material: saliva | place: China | collected 2212 ... | reverse complement strand
CTCTGTTCGGGAGCTCTGCTCTTTTCGGGCAAATCAACTTGCATCTTGACATAAAGGTCTAGGGACCTCCTACCCCAAAATCACTCTTCTTTACATCGAAAGCTTATGAGCTTTCGACGGATTCGTAATTGGTAATCATCGAATTACTCATAAGCTTTACAATAGAAAAGTGCGTTGTGTTCGCCGAGAGCGAATACCGCACTTTCCTTGCCAACACCGCACAATAGAGTATCTTTGCGGTACGTTTAAGCTAGAAAGGAATCTTCGATCACCTCGTGTCTGCAACCGATAGAGCCTCCAATAGTCTGCGCAATGCCCGCTATGCCACTTTGTTTTACATGGTTGGGCTTATTGCCGCCTTCTTCTTTCGCCGCTATTTTATTCAGGTACTGGGGGATGAACTTCTCGGGTTAAACTCTACCTTGGTGAGCATCTTAGGCTTCCTCAATATCGCAGAACTGGGATTATCTTCGGCAGTAGCCTTTGCTCTCTACCAACCCCTTGCACAAAACGACCGGCAACAAGTCAGCGAGATTATATCCATACAAGCGTGGTTTTACCGCTGGGTAGCTCGTATTGTGCTCGTTGCGTCGGGCATCTTACTCCTCTTCTTCCCCCTTATTTTTAAGGATAAAGGCATCCCCCTTTGGTATGCCTACGCCACGTATGTAGTGCTGCTATTCAATGCTTTGTGGGGATATCTTTTCAATTTCCGGCAAATCATTTTCTCTAGCGACCAGCAGGAGTACAAGATGACGCTTGCCATACAGCTTCCCAGAGTACTCAAACAGGTATTACAAATCTTGGCGATTCTCTATCTCCCAGCCCCCTATATATGGTGGCTCGGCATCGAGTTTCTATTTGGTGTAGTGGGGGCTCTTTTTATTGAATGGCTCATTCATAAGGATTACCCCTGGCTCAAGGCCAATGCCAAGCAGGGGAATCGCGTTCGGAGTAATTACCCCGAAATCATACGCCGTACGAAGCAACTTTTCTACCACAAGATAGCCACCTTTGTACTGCAGCAGAGCACCCCTATCATAATATTTGCCGTATTTGCGAGTGCCCAAGGGCTTACCGTCGTTACGATTTATCAGAACTATCTCGTTATCTACGCAGGGATTAGCGGGGTAATTTACGCGATATTCAATGGACTTACGGCCAGTGTCGGGAACCTTATCACAGAGGGAGACAACAATCGCGTAGAGGTCGTTTTCCGCAAACTTTATGCCCTCCGTCTCTGGATGGCTCTCGTAATTTCGGCGGGAATGCTGTGGTATTCTCAAGGATTCATGGAGCTATGGATTGGTGGGGGACGCAGCTTTCAGCAGATTGATTTGCTGCTCTTTGTGCTTTATATGCTGCTGCAGCTCTCTCGCCTTCCCGATCAATTCATATATGCCTATGGCATGTATCAGGATATTTACGCCCCTATGATTGAGGCCATTCTCAATCTTGGGCTGTCTATCCTCCTCGGATCTATGTGGGGGATTACGGGTATTCTACTCGGCATCAACATAAGCCTCATTGTCGTGATTTACGGCTGGAAGCCCTACTTCCTCTACTCCCGAGCCTTCAAAAAGTCGGTCTGGGGGTATCACCTACGCCAAGGTGCGGAGCTTTTCCTCGTAGTGGGCGCAGGGTGGGCTCTCTCCTATTTCTTGCCGAGTATAACCTCCTTTTCGTCTACCCCCTCTTGGCTGGGGTGGCTCAAGACGGCAGTCTCGGGCACGTGTCTATTTGCCCTCATCTCCAGCATTTTGCTCTACCTTTTGCATCCCGACTTTAGGCAAGGGATCGCCATGCTCATCTCTAAAATACATCGCAAACACACATGACCCCCTTAGTATCCGTACTCATCCCCGTCTACAACGTAGAGGCATTTATAGGAAAGTGTCTCCGATCGGTACTCCGGCAAGATTACTCCAATATGGAGATTATACTGGTCAATGACTGCTCTACCGATCGCAGCATCGCCCTGGCAGAAGAGGTTATTGCCAAAGAAAACTCGCAGCAGTATAAAGTACAGATCGTGCACCATGAGCGGAATAGAGGTCTTGCGGCAGCGCGTGCCACTTCGCTCAGTTTGGCAACGGGAGAATACCTACTTTTTCTTGATAGTGACGACTACTGGGATAACGACTCGGTGGTAAGCCAATGGATAGCCACGGCCCTACAAACAGATTGCCCCATAGTAATTAGTGACTACGTTGTAGACTACCCCAAGAAAAAAATACGACAATCGGTTTTGGAAATAAAGACCGGGCGAGAATACATACAAGCGATACTATCGGGGAGACAACCCGCCTTCCTTTGGAATAAACTCATCCGCCGCAAGGAATGGGAAGAGTGGAATGGAGGTTTTGTAGAAGGGTTGGCACTTCTCGAAGATTATCGTGCCCTTATCCCCTTTCTCTACCATGTAGATAGGATAGGTTACCTACATATCCCCACCGTGCATTACGTACAGCAGAATCTAAACTCCCTCATCCATAAAATAAAGATGAAGCAAAAGAGGGATTTGGAGGCTGTGCTCGAATATCTATCCCACTACCTACTGGTGGAGCAGAAGGAGGAGGATTTTGCCCCCTACATAGGTAGAGCCTACATCAATATTAAGATGATGCTATTCAACCGAATAGAGGTGCGTGACTACCCCATAGTACGTAGCATCCATCCCGAGTATGACCGCTATCTCTCGGGTATATCGCAGAGCGCTCTGAATAAATGTATCTACAAGCTCCAAAGCACTAGCCCCTGGGGATACCTAGGATGGTTATTACTAAAGGTGCGCGAAGGAGTGAAAAAAGTTATCCGATAGTAGAATATGCCTACACCTCTAGCCATTGTTGTTAGCTCTATTGTAGACAAAGGTCCTCTCAAAGTGGTGGCAGCTCTAGTGCATTACCTGCCTAGAGATGTGTACCGCCCCCTCATAGTCGAGCTTCAGCCTCCCACAAAACAGGGTGATGAGTTGCGCCAAAGACTTGTATCTTGGGGGTGTAAAGTCGTCTCCCTCCATGCGAGCCATTGGCGTCTCGAATTGGGGACCTGCCGAGTGGCAAAGGAGCTACAAAATCTCCTCGACAAAGAGCAAATTCGTTTGGTTCACAGCCATACTTACCACCCCGATTTGGTGGTAGCACAGCTTCCCAAGAGGTTCATCAAGCTAAGCACTCTGCACAATCGTGCTCTCGAAGACTTCTCTTCTAATAAGGGCGCTCTTATTGGAGGCTATATGTGGTGGAGGCTAAAGCGGTCCCTCGTTCACTTCGATCATCTTATAGGGATCTGTAACGCCACCACCGACTATTACAACGAAAACCTTTCCCTCCCGAGGCTGGCAACAAGTATAGCCAACGGCATTGACCTAGAGGGCAGAGAGCTAGCAAAGTGCGAAGAAAAGGCATCCCTCCGCAAAGATTTGGCTCTACCGGTAGACCCGGAAGCCCCTTTAATCCTCGCCATTGGGCTGCAATCTCCCCTCAAAAACCATGGGCTACTACTACGTGCACTAGCCCAACTTGCCTCAAAAGAAGAGTACTGGCAAAAAGCCTCTGTCCTGTTTTTGGGAGAAGGGGCACAAGAAAAAGAGTACCAAACATTGGCACAATCGCTCGGTATTAACGCTATCTTCGGGGGTAATGTGCCAGACGTTGTACCCTATATGCAAGCCGCAAACGTCTATGTATCGGCCTCTCAATCGGAGGGATTCGGGCTCACCGTGGTAGAGGCTGCACTGGCTCAATGCCCGATGGCACTCTCAGATATTGCCGCTTTCCGGGAGTTCGCTCGTACCTTTCCCGACCTCGAAAAAACACTCTTCCCCCCTAACAGCGTCGAGCAGTGCGCACAAAGTATCGCCCTCGCAGCAAAAATGCAGTACACCGAGAGTGACCTGCAACGCTTCATCCGCTACTACTCGGCTCCCCGCATGAGCGAGGAGTATCATCTGATCTACCAATCTCTCCTTGCCGAATCAAACTCATAATTCTAGTCCATGCCCCCCTATTCCATCCTATACTTCACCCTATTCTTCCTGCTCGCATTCTTCCTGATTTGGACGATCGATAGGGACAAATACGCCTCGCAAATACCCACAGTTGCCTTCGGGGTACTACTCATCCTTTTCTTAGGACTGCGCTTTGAGGTAGGGAGAGACTACCCCATCTACAAAGATGCGTTTGAGAGTATTTTTTCTCCACACTCCCAGCACATGTCCGGGATTTGGAAGACCTACAACGAGGCTCTTCGCTACTTACGTCTCGACTTCTCGATATGGACCTTGGTCGTAGCTGCCCTATTCATTCCCTTATCCCTCTGGGGATACAAGAAGCAAAGCTATCGTTTTGCCCTAGCTGCACTTACATTTATACTGGTCTGGAAGCTCTATTTCGAATCCTTCAATATCGTACGCCAATGTATGGCTCAGGCTATCTGCCTCTTTGCGGTACCGTTTTTTAGAGATAGGCGCTACCTAGAGACCCTTATCGTACTTCTACTCGCCTTTCTCACCCACTCCTCGGCCATAGTAATGTTCGTGCTTGTGCCCCTATTCTTTGTCCGCTACAATAGGGTGTTTATGGGGGTTATGTTTGCTCTCTCTCTCTCCCTACTGCCTATCGTTTCCAAGGCCTTATTATTATTTTTGATCCCCTATCTACCCTTCAATACTACGTACATTCAGCAAATGTACGATACACAAGAGGGAGGTGGCTCGGGCATCATGTACTACTTCAATACCCTGATTGCCTTCTACATTTTGTGGAGAGAAAAAGACCTACTCAACCGAGATCGCTCTCTTCTCCCCTACATCAATAGCTTTTTCATTGCGACCGTCATTACCAATACCTTTGTGTTTTTCCAGGTTGCCGATCGCTTTATGTACTATCCCTTCTTCTTCCTGCCGATACTCGTATCCAACCTCTACGAAAAAGGGAACCAATACGACCGCATTGCCATCATCATCCTACTCTTCGCTCAATCGATCATCACGATGCGGAATATCACGAACACAAATGAGAGTTTCTATAACTACAAAATCATCCTTCATGACAAGGATGCACCCAACGACTTCTGGGTAAATCCGACTCATAATCAAACATTTTCGTTATCTTTGTTTGGAGGGAATAATAAACCAAACGCATCTAAAGGAAATGAAGAAAAACGAAGAGAACAAACCTGCTTTGGACTTTTTCCATGCCAAGCCCAACAACTGGAATTGCGCCCAAACCATTGCTAAAGCCTATCAAGGGATAACCCGTGCTACGGACGAAGATATAGAAGCCGAGCTCCGCTCGAAGGGCGGAGGAAAGGCCGAAGGCGGGCTATGCGGGGCCCTCTATAGCGCCACACAAATACTCGGAGCAGACACCCCGGAGGCGAAAGCTCTCGTAGAAGAATTCAAGTCTCGCCTCGGAGCTACTCAATGCCACGCCCTAAAGGCCGAGCTACACATCCCTTGTAACGATACCGTAAGCCTCGCAGACGAGCTACTAGAGAAGTATCTAGTGCTGCAACAAGAGAGGCTGCAATAACCCCTTTTTTCCTACCCAAGAGAGAGAAGAACAGACACGCTGAACCCACCCCCCGTGGGTTACAAATAACCCCCGTCAAACCAAGTTTGATGGGGGTTTTTATTTCAATCTAATAAGGGGAGAGGTCTATTTGGTTCTCTTTTTCCTTCGGAACGGATTCAACCGAGCAAGGCCTCTCTCCAACGTATTACGCCCTAAGGCGAGAGCCGAGCTCACCAAGAAGGGACGAAGGAGGCCAAACAATTCTTCTGCCAGAGGAGCAAATCGCACCCACGAGGCGGGGAGCACCTTACCAATAATGCTACTAGAGAGGATATCGCCGGGACTTATGGTACAGCTTGTGGGATGCAACCCTTTCTTCCCTCTATCTTTGGAGAATACTCTAAAGATCCACTGAGCCAACGAATGTTGGGGCAGCACATCACGACGGACATTCTCCCAAATCTCATCTTTACCCTCCCGGCTACTGATCCAACGCCACTCACACTGTATACGAGAGCGCGAGGCGGAGAGGTCGCGTGCTGCCTCAGCTTGCAGCATCTTGAGTTCTTCGTCTACACTACGCTTCTTCATCGCCATCAAAAGGGTCTTCTAAGGGGTCTAATTCATCCAAATCTTTCCCCAACTCATCTTCGAATTTGGAGGACTTACAATGATTTGCTGCATCAATAAAAAGAGCTTTTACTCGGTCTCGTATAGGACGAGTAAGAGGCTTATACCACACCTTTACCACTACAATTATACCGATCAACAGCAATAAGGTGAGCAGTACTCCTAGGGTAATGTTGCCCCCAAGTAGGTCGCTTATCAGATAGGCAAAGAGGAATGCCACAAGGACCATACAGACAGGTACTATAAGCGAGATAATAAGCAGGGCAACCAACTTAGCAACAAGCATAGAAGCCCCTTCGGCACTATCCAATACGGACTTACGCAAAAGGATCATTGCATACGCCATCAGGTGGCGAACAAATGAGCGCAAACTAAGAGTCGATTCCATCAATCAAATTAAGCAGAGAGATGCTATTCATATCTTCTTCTCGCCTCCCCCTCGAGGCACTTCGCCCCGTCAAGAGTAGGAGAGAAAACACTGCACACGAGGCTACACCCTCCGAAGAAGTCTCTTCTAAAATATACCCCCGAGTAACCCTACAAAACTATAAGAGGCGCTCTCCTCCAAGCCTTGCGACCTAAGAGGAGAGAGCCTCATCCATAGCTCTATATTAGTCGAGATCTCCGGCAGAGAGGTTGATATCCTCTTCTACTTCTTGGATCTCTTTTTTCAACTTATTGCGGTACTGATTATACTTTGCTTTTGCTTCGTAGTAACCTTCTACCACACTATCGCGTGCTTTGTCTGCTGTTGTCATTACATCATCTACAAAGCTATTGCGCTTTTCCTTGTCAGAGAAATAAGCTATGGCAGCACCCAAGGCTACACCGATAGCAATACCTAGTCCAAACTTTACTTCACTCTTCATACTTTAATACTACAACTAATAAGGTGATACTTATATTTTGTGCTAAAAACCGAGGGAGGAGACATCTTGACTCTTACAAGAGTCTACTTCCCTGGGGGTGAAGATACAAAGAATTTCTGAATAACACAAACAAGAAAAATCCTTCCACCGAATAAACGACACGACACAAGAGGATAAAACCGGAGGATCCCAACCGGGGAAAGAGAGTTCTCATCGGATCGAGAGGAGACCGGAGGCCCGATAAAAGATGAAGCAAGCCTATCTCCACGCATCATTTTAGGCAAAGTGTTTGATACGCAACGAGAAAGAAAAATAAACTCGGGAGCAGAATATCCAAATCATTGCTTATCTTCGCAGATGTGACACGACCAAAACAAAAAAAATAGGACCTATTAAACAATCGAAGATGAAACGATATCTCTTACCTCTTATCTACACCGCCCTATTACTATTTACGGGTGTTATCTGCGCGAATGCACAAGCGCCTCTCATTACCATGACCACTATCGATGCTCCCAATTATGAGGGGTCTATCTCCTTCTCTCTTTCGGGATCCGAAGAAGATTTCAAGAGCCTCCTAATTGACGCAGGCTACGGCAAGAAACCGGCCAGTGCGGTGGATGCCGAAGGGAACATTCCTCTCAAGGGAAACGTTGTTAAGATCTATGGTACCTGCCAAGGGTTTGTAGCGCCTATGGATCGACTCACAAACATAGAGTTTGCAGAGAATGATTGCATCAAGCAACTCTCTCTTATGCTCAACGAGTTCCCCCAAGGCTTGGACGTCTCCAACAACAATGCTCTTGAGAATGTCAGCTTTATGAGTTGCGACATGCAGTCTCTCGACTTTAGCAAGCTCCCGGCCACGCTCAAGCATCTCTATCTATCAAACAACGAGCTGACCCGTGTAGATCTCTCGGGGCTTCCACGACTAGAGACCATCTACCTCGACGAGAATCCTAAAATCCAGACCGTCGACTTCAGCAAAAACCCCTATCTCAACCGCATCAATATCTCCAGCAACCCCCTTATCAGGAGTCTAGACCTCACCGCCAACAACGAGTTGGTAGTCTTTGAGGCATGGGATTGTAATCTCGAAAGCATCGACCTATCCCATACCGATCTCTTGGAGAATATCGCCATCAAGAACAGCAAGGTAAAGAATCTCAAATTGGGAAAAACCGACAATATACAGGTGCTCGACATCTCGGACAACTTCATCAAAACGATCCCTACAACGGAGATGCCCGCACTACTATCCTTATCTGTTGCCGGGAATAGAGAAATGACAAGCTTGGACGTTACCAAGTGCACCGATCTTATAAGTCTAAGCATCGACAGCACAAAGATTGCCGAAATAGACCTCTCGAAATCGCTTGCGCTTGAGACACTGACAGCCTCTAAGAGCGCACTCAAGAGCTTGGATCTCTCCAACACTCCGATGCTCAGCCAGCTCTCTATCGAGGGTTGCCGATCGTTTACAGATCTCGACATCTCTAAGAATCCCAGGATGAGAATCCTTGTCATTGCAGGCAACAAACTAGGGTTTGATGTAACTAAAAAGATTGCAACTAACCTCTCCGATCTGCTCGACACAGAGGATATTGCCGTATGGGGTGTATTCTTAGACGGAGACCCCAAAGACGAAAACAAAGTTTCGGATGAGGCGGTAGTAATAGCGTTGAAGAAGAAATGGGAAGTAGTAGCACGCAATGCTCAAGGTGACTTTTACGACTATACCGGCATTGGCAACGGACTAAAGGAGATTGAAAAACAGCCTAAGGGTGCGCTAAACATTAGAGTCAAGGGGAATAACATTGAGGTAAACAACCTCCCCCAAGGCTACCGGAAGAAGGTCAATATCTTCGATGAAAATGGTAATCTCATCATCTCCGGTGTTACGAATAACGACGCGATCCTCTTCGAAGGGGTAGAGAACCTACATGGAGTATTCATTGCTGAGTGCAATGGCTCTGTAGGCAAGGGTATCACACTCTGATAAGGCGAGTTGCTCCAGAGACATAAACGAGAAGCAGGGTCTTTTACCACCGGGTAGAAGGCTCTGTTTCTTTTGGCTGAGTATGGAGACTCCGATGCGATAAAAAAAATCCCTGCCTAGAAAGATTTCCGCTCCTGCCCTAAAAAGAAAAAATTTCAGGGCAGAAAATGGATGTATTTCCGGCTGATTTTTCTTTTGTTTTAGGGCAAGAAATTTTTCGCAAATAGCCTAGAGGAAAAGAAAGAGAGGGCAACGGTTCGAGAATTTGTACCTTTGAGGGCATAAAGAATTAATTATAATACCCTATGCCCTCAGATTATCGTCCTCGCTTTGTAGCCGACCAATCCCTCCCCTATCTCGCAGGATTACTTGATGTCGTGGCCGATGTTACCTACCTTCCCTCCCAGGAGATCACCCGCAAGCGACTTATCGAAGAAAAAGCCGAAGGGCTACTGATCCGCAGTGTCACACGTTGCAACCAAAGTCTCCTCGAGGGCACCTCGATTCGCTCCATAGCCACCGCCACGGCCGGATTTGACCATATTGATAGAGACTACTGCTCCTCTCATGGGATCCTATGGCGCAACTCCCCGGGCTGTAATGCCCGATCCGTAGCTCACTGGGTGATGGGGGTGCTTGCCGAGCGGGCCCTACGCCTCAAGAGGCCTCTAGCGCAAGAGACCCTTGCGATTATAGGGGTAGGTCATGTGGGCGGCAATGTACAGCAAATGGCTGAGGCCCTAGGCATCAAAACGCTACTAGTGGATCCTCCCAGGGCAGAGTACGAGGGGGTAGAAGGCTTCTCTACGCTGAAAGAAGTCGCCCACGAAGCTACCATCATAACCTTTCACACCCCACTTACCAAAGAGGGGAAGTACCCCACCTATCATCTTTTGGGAGAGGAGTTTCTCCAACAATGCCGCAAAAAACCTCTTATACTCAATGCAGCCCGAGGAGCTATTGCCGATAGCGATGCCCTTCTGCGAGCCCTAAACTCCGACAGAATAGAGGCATTTTATCTTGATTGCTGGGAGGGAGAACCCAATATCCGACTCGATGTATTGACTCAGGCAGAGCGTGCAACACCCCATATCGCAGGATTTTCTGCCGATGGCAAAGCCCGAGGCACGCGCATGGCAGTAGAGACTACGTTAGAGCATTTTGGGCTCGACGCCAGCCTCATACCCTTCGAGCGGATAAGCCTTCCTACGCCCGAGAGTGCCACGATAGACCTCCATTCGGTAAGCGCCCTCCGCCCGGAGTGGGTCCTTGCTCACACCATGAAAGGCCTCTCCCACATAGAGCAAGCTCTACGCCAAACACCCGAGCAATTCGAATCCCTCAGGGTGCATTACGACTACCCCCGTGAGGCTCCTGCCTATCGACTACTGGGGGTTCTCCCGGAAGAAAAGCAACGATTCCACGCCCTGGGTTACGCCATTGCGTAGGCAGAAGATTAGAAAGTCTATACTAAAGTATGCGCCTTGTGCGTTAAGCTAACAGGACGTCTCTCCGCCCACCTGAGGCCAGCCTCATAAAAGGGACAGAGACAGAATGCGAATAAGAAGAATAGCAGATGACAAAAAGACATCACCCCCTTGCACCGGCATTGATTGGTTTGGTAACTCTGGTGCTCCTCGCAGCTTGTGCCTCACGCCCTCGCTCTACATCAGGTGGCGAATTGGTAGGCGCTTCGCTTGCTTCGTGGCAAGAGCCTTCGCCCTACGGCATGGTACTTATCCCTCGCGGTTCGATCGTTCTCGGGCATACCCAAGCAGATAGTCTTTGGGGCTTCCCCGCAGAATCAAAAGTGATATCGGTAGATGCCTTCTGGATGGATAGAACGGAAATTACGAATGCTCAGTACCGTCAGTTTGTCTATTTTGTGCGCGACTCTATCATAAGGGAACGCCTAGCCGACCCCGCCTATGGAGGGAACCCCGACTACAAAATCACGACCGACAAGTACGACAATCCTATTGAGCCGCACCTCGATTGGTCACGCCCCATCCCTACCCAAAAGCGTGCCACTGAAGAGGAACTCAATGCCATCAACAGTGTCTATTACACCAACCCCGTAACCCACGAACGGGGGTTGGATCCTTCTCAAATGGTCTATCGTTACCAGCGCTACGACTATCATGCCGCAGCCCTCTATCGCTCTCAGATGCTCGCCTTGCGCAATCCCTCCCTCACCCCTGCGGAGCTTGAGGCCCTCGAGCTACCGACCATTGCCAAAGACACCGCCTATATCGACGACAACGGCCGCATTGTACGCCAAACCCTTACGCGCCGTCTTGCCAGTGAATACGACTTCCTCAATACCTATATAGTAGCCATCTATCCGGACGAAGCTTGCTGGGTACGAGACTACCCCAACTCCACCAACGCCGAGTATGCACACCTCTACTTCAACCATCCGGGCTACGACAATTATCCCGTCGTAGGGGTATCTTGGGAGCAAGCTCAAGCCTTCTGCGCTTGGCGCTCAGCCTCTTTCCGTCAAGGGCTCAACATACCCGAGGGCATGATCCTCGAAGACTTCCGCTTGCCCACCGAGGCAGAGTGGGAATACGCTGCACGTGTGGGCGATAGCAACCGACGCTACCCATGGAGCGCTCAAGACCTACAAAGCGACAAGGGTTGCTACCTAGGCAACTTCAAACCCGGGGAAGGCGATTACACCGCAGACGGGCACCTTATCACCAGTCAGGTGGGATCGTTCTCGCCCAACGACTTTGGATTGTTTGACATGGCAGGCAACGTTGCCGAGTGGACCGAGTCTGCCTACTCAGCCTCTAGCTACAAAGATGTAGACGACATCAACCCGGAGCTGGACTATCATGCCGATCTACGCGACCCCGAGATACTCCGCCGCAAAGTGGTGCGTGGGGGGTCGTGGAAAGATGTTGTGCGCTTTATCCAATCCGCCACCCGCAGCTACGAATCACAAGGTAAAGCTCGCTCGTACATTGGCTTCCGCTGTGTGCGCAGAGCCATCAGCTTTACTCCTCAAAAAAGAAGCAACAAGAAAAAATAGCAAAAGAGACCTATGAAAACAGATAAAAAAGTCGGCAAACTCAGTCTTTTCTTGGCGAGCCGCCGTGGGAAAAAGGTCCTCAACGTAGCCTATAGTTGGGGAGCAGCCGTCGTAATTGTAGGGGCTCTTTTTAAGCTCTTACACTGGTCTTTTGGCGATCAAATGCTCTTCGTTGGGATGATGACAGAGTTCCTCGTATTCTTCATCTCAGGCTTCGAGCAACCCGAAGAAACCTACAAATGGGAGCAAGTATTCCCCGAACTAAAAACAGATCTCGAGGGCACAAGCCCCCAAGATATGATGCAGCAACGCGACTATCTCGCCCAGAGAGCAGAAGCCGCACGGCAGCGTGCAGAGAGCTTCGAGCCCGCCACCCCCTTGCCTAGCAGCGCAACAGCTCCCGAGGTATCCCTTACCGGAGTTCTCTCCCAAGAGGAGCTTGACCAACTCCGTGGCAGCATACAAAGACTCAGCGGAGCCATCGACCAGCTCTCTCGCCTAGGTGATCTCACCAGCGGCATGACCCAGCAATGGCAGAGCATCAACCTACAAACGCTCAACGAACATACGGCACAGTATAACGAACAGATAGCTGCCCTCGGCAAGAACATTACGGGGCTCAACGCCGCCTACGAGGCGCAGTTGCGTGATGTAAATCAGCAAATTGCAGCCATCGAAGGGATCAATGCCGGTCTCGATCGCATGCGCGAGATGTATGAGGGGAGCCTCGGAGACAGCAACGCATTCCGTATGGAGAACGCCCACATGGCTCGCCAATTGCAAGACTTAAACCGCATTTATGCACGTCTATTGGATGCTATGACCATCAATATGGGCGCCTCCATGATGTCTCGCAATGCCTATCCCGACCCCTATCGTCCGGGCTATACGTCATCGTATGATGCCTATCCCCCCTCACGAGACGAGCAGTACCCCAACCCCCATCAAACCCAACAATAAATCCTTAGTTCAATATGGCTTCGGGAGGATCTTCGGGCAACCGCAATCGGCAGAAGATGATCAATCTAATGTATCTTGTCTTCATTGCCATGGTTGCTCTCAATGTGTCTTCGGATGTACTGGCAGGCTTTGACAAGGTGGGGGAAGGCCTCACCCAAATGCTTGCGACCACGACCGAACGAAACGACCGCACCGGTATGGAGCTGCAGCTAGCCTACAACCATAATCCGGACAAGGCAGCCACGGCTTTTGCTCGGGGCAAACAGATACAAAATGCAGCCGACTCGCTCTACCAATTTATAGACGAACTCAAACAACTTATCGTTGTAAAAACGGATGGAAAGGATGGAGATGTAAATAATATCGACCGCAAGGATGATATGAACGCCTCCGCAGCCATTATGCTCAATCCGCTAGACCACAAGGGAGCACAGTTGCGCTCTCGTATTGAGCACTTCCGCCAATTGGCCGGGAGTATGATGCTCGACAGCGGTAAGCGTCACGCTATGGAAAATATCCTTTCCACAGCTCCGAAAGGGGTTCAACCCTGGGAGAACTCTCTTTTTGAGGGGATGCCTACCATTGCTGCAGTAACTCTTCTCACACAAATTCAGACGGATCTACGCAACGTGGAGGGCGAAGTTTTGAGCGAACTTATCCGAAGCATTGATATTGGCGACTTCCGTGTCAATAAAATAGAGGCACAAGTAGTGCCGGAAAGTCAGATCGTAATGAGTGGGGGAACCTACCGCGCCCAAATCGTACTGAGCAGTGTAGACTCTACCCAGCAGCCCCGTATCGTGGTCAATGGTAAGGAACTCCCCGCATCAAGCCGTGGGGTATATAGTGTACCAACCGGCACCTCGGGCACCTTCCCCATCAAGGGATTCATCGAAATGCGACGCGGAGATGGCACGCTCGAGAAGCATGAGTTTAACTCCGAATACACGGTCACAGCTCCCATGGCCTCCATTGCTCCTACCTTGATGAACGTACTATACGCAGGGATAGACAACCCTATCAACATAGCCGTGCCCGGTGTTGCCGGCGAAGCGATATCGGCAACGATGAGCAATGGTAGTCTCACCAAACGAGGGAATCAGTGGGTAGCTCGCCCTGCCAAAGTAGGTACAGAAGCCGTCATAAGTGTATCGGCACGAGGGATGGATGGTAGTGTAAAGAAAGTGGCCGAACAGCGATTGCGAGTTCATTCTCTACCCGATCCGCTTCCCTACATTGAGTATAAGGATGCCAACGGAGTAGCCAAACGCTTCCGTGGAGGGAGCCTCGCCAAGCGCGATCTCCTAGCAGCCGGAGGAATCAAAGCTGCCATCGACGACGACATACTGGAGGTCTCCTACTCGGTAGTTCGCTTCCAGCTCACCTTCTTCGACCAGATGGGAAATGCCATGCCCGAGGTAGGACAAGGGGACCGATTCTCCGAGCGACAACTCTCACGCATACGCTCCCTCTCTCGTGGCAAACGCTTCTACATCAGCGAAGTAATAGCCCGTGGTCCCGACGGTGTAGAGCGCAAAATCCCGCCCATTGAAGTAATAGTTAAGTAGATAAGCATGAAGTTCTATAATCATATAGCCTGCCACCTCTCCGCAGCCCTATTAGCCCTCTCCTTGAGCCTCACCTATAGTTGGGCTCAAAACGACACGACAAAAGCCGCCACTGTGCGCAAAAGTGCCACCTCTCGCCGCTCTCAACAAGAGCAACAAGAGCCCCGGCAAGATGGGCTGAGTGTACGTGCTTCTGAACTAAACCAACGGCTAGAGAAGGATAGCAGCAACGCCCCTTGGAAGCGGGTCATCTACCGAGAAGTCAACCTCGACAGTGCCGAGAACGCTGCTCTCTACTACCCTCCTCGTCCTACCGAGACGGAGCAGAACCTCTTCTCTACCCTCTTCAAACTCGTCAACAAAGGGGCTATTGATGTTTACGAGTACACGGATGGATACGAAGCCTTTGATGCTAAACACAAACTCAACTTCTCCGACTTTCTAGACCGCTTTGGCATCCTATTCGAAGAAGATGCCAACCGAGAAGGGAATGCGCATTACGTGGTAGCCGAAGCCGATATCCCCTCCGAACTCGTAAAAAGCTACTTCTTGAAAGAAGAATATTACTTCGATCCCATCCGGAGCACCATTGATACCAAAGTAATTGCCCTCTGCCCCGTAATGCACGATACAAGTGAGGCCGAAGAGCCGCTTAAGTATCCTCTCTTCTGGGTTACCTTCGAAAGCATTCGCCCCTACCTGGCTATGCAACCCGTAATGCTGAGCGACCTCAATAACGCCACCACCTCCACTCTCGACAATTACTTCCGCATGAGGCTATACAACGGAGGTATCTATAAGACTCAGAATAGACTGGGGCGAGCTCTCGCTCAATACTGCCCCACGCCGGACTCCCTCCGCAACGAACAGCAACGCATTGAACAAGAACTAAAAAGCTTTGAGGAAGGTCTTTGGATGCAAACAACCCAAACTGATGCCCCCGAAGAGGTGACAACAGAGGCAAAAGACACTACGAAGGCCACCACCATAAAGGACAATACAGCACGAGCTCGCCGCCAACAAAGCAAGGAGAAAACAACCAAAGTGGCCAAAACAAGCAAGGCTGCGAAACCGGCTAAGGCAACGAGTAGTAGCAAGCGGAGTGCCCGAGGTCGGTTCTAGCCTCGCCCCCTATGACGCCTCTTCTCCTCTCCCTCTTCACTACCTTTTTGCGTATAGGTAGCTTCACCTTTGGGGGAGGGTATGCCATGTTGCCCCTCATAGAGAGGGATGTAGTGGAGCGGCACAAATGGCTCTCTCACGAAGAGTTCATCGACCTATTTGCCGTTGCCCAATCGCTCCCTGGAGTATTTGCGGTCAATATATCCATCTTTGTGGGTTACCGCCTTGCGGGCAAGAGAGGAGGCACCATTGCGGCCCTCGGGACTATTCTCCCCTCTTTTGTCATTATCCTTCTACTTGCATTCACCTTTGAGAGTGCTAAAAGTAATCCCCATATTGCGGCTATAATGCAAGGGATTCGCCCTGCGGTAGTCGCCCTTATTGTAGTACCGATTTACACCACTTGGCGTACCATGCGCCTATCCAATAGGTGGCTTATCGTGCCTATTCTTTCGGCTCTTTTGGTTTGGTTTTTCGGAGTTTCTCCCATCCTAATCATCCTAATATCGGGAGGGTTGGGGATACTTTACCAAGAAGGCATCAAGCGCAAACTAAAGCAACAGAAGCGAGGTTGAGCCTAACAAAAGAGTATGACTACCCTATTTCTCTACTTACAGCTCTTTTGGACGTACACCAAAATCGGACTCTTCGGCTTCGGAGGGGGCTACGCCATGCTCTCTCTTGTACAAGACGAAGTAGTGGTAAAGCAAGGCTGGGTCACGGAACAACAATTCACGGATATAGTGGCGTTGAGCCAAGTCACACCGGGGCCCATCGGCATCAATAGCGCCACCTATATTGGCTACACGGCTACGGGCTCTATCCTCGGGGCTATTGTGGCCACATTAGCCGTCTCGCTCCCCTCCTTTATTCTGGTGATGCTCATCTCCATGGCCTTCTCACGTTTCCGACAAAACCGATGGGTAGAAGCGGCCTTTGTGGGGATCCGCCCCGCCTCTGTTGGACTTATTGCCTCGGCAGCCCTACTCCTCTCGATTCATGCAGAGGGCGTTTGGCAATGGATAAGCCATGGGAATGCTGAGACCATTGTAGTACATGAGAACTTCCCAGACTTGCGCAGTATTTTATTATTTTCTATTACCTTTATAGCCGCAATCAAGCGTTGGGTACACCCAATCCTCCTCATCGTACTTGCAGGAGCTGCGGGGTGGGTCCTTTACTATGCCCTTGTCTAGACTGGCCTCTACAACAAGGAAATATCAACAGCACACTAGTTATAAAAGTAATAATGAAGAGAAAACGCCATTGGTTCTACCACACAATCCTTTGCGGAGCGGCCCTTTTGGCCTCTATCGCTCCTAGCCTTGCTCAACACAAAAGTGATACAAAAAGCGGTGTCCCCAAGACCCTTATAAGTACCGCACCTCAGCACCTTCTTTTTGGAATTGACCTAGGGGTCGAACGTGCGCTCTCTCCCAAAGTTTCTCTCGGGGCCGATCTCACAACGCATCTCTGGCTTTTAGAAATGCCCAATATGGCGATCTCCCCCATGGTAAAGTACTATTTCACGGGCACTGTAGGCTCAGGGATTTACGCTCGGGCAAAGGCTGTGGCGGGATTCTTCTTTGGCACTACAGCATTAGACGCTCCCTATTATGCAGGCCTGGGAGTAGGCTTCGGATTTTTACTCCCCGTAGGGAAAACCGGACGTTGGCACTTTGGCGTTGATGGAGGGGTCAAACTAGCCATTCCCTTTGGGGTCGATAAAAACCGGCCAGCCGTAAGACCACAATGGGGGTTGCCCTACTATACTCTACTAAGCCCGGCATCCATTCCGGAACTATCTATTAGGATCGCCTGCCGTCTCTAGTCCGGCAATTTAGTTCTCAATACCGAGCGATAAGCTGCCATTGCATAGCTGATATTCGTTGCTATACTACACCCTTGCTTGGTCTTGGATCTACAACAAAAAAACACCAACAACATACTAATTATCAAAGTAATAATGAATAGAAAATGCCATTGGTTCTACCATACAATTCTTTGCGGAGCTACCCTTTTGGTCTCTATCGTACCTAGCCTTGCACAAGAAAAAAGTGACATAAAAAGCGGAGCCTCCGAGACCCTTGTAAGTACCGCACCTCAGCACTTTCTTTTTGGAATTGACCTTGGGATCGAACGCTCCCTCACTCCCAAATTTTCTCTCGGTGCCGATCTCACAACGCACCTATGGCTTTTAGAAATGCCCAACATAGCCATCTCCCCGATGGCTAAATACTATTTCACGGGTACTGTAGGCGCGGGGATTTACGCTCGAGTAAAGGCTGTGGCGGGTTACTTCTTCGGTGCTACAGTATTCGATGCGCCCTATTACGCAGGCGGGGGAGTAGGATTCGGATTTTTACTTCCTATAGGGAAAACCAGACGTTGGCACCTAGGTGCCGATTGCGGGATCAAGCTAGCCATTCCCTTTGGTGACGGAGGAGATCGTCCAGCCTTAGGAGGAGACTGGGGGATAACCTACTACACTCTACTAAGCCCGGCAGCTATTCCGGAACTATCTGTTAGGATTGCCTACAGTCTCTAGTCCGGCAATTTAGTTCTCTACACCGAGCAGCTAGCAACCATTACGTAGCCGATATTCGTTGCTGTACTACGCTCTTGCTTAGTCTCGACTCTACAACAAAATAAAACTAACAACACACTAACTATCAAAACAATGATGAACAGAAAACACCATTGGCTCTACCACGCAATCCTTTGCGGAGCCGCCCTTTTGGCCTCTATCGCTCCTAGCCTTGCACAACAAAAAAGTGACACAAAAAGCGGTGTCCCCCAGACCCTTATAAGTACCGCACCTCAGCACCTTCTTTTTGGAATTAACCTAGGAGTCGAACGTGCGCTCTCTCCCAAATTTTCTCTCGGTGCCGATCTTACAACGCACCTCTGGCTTTTGGAAATGCCTAACATAGCCATCTCTCCCATGGCAAGATACTACTTCTCGGGAACTTTTGGGTCAGGGTTTTACGCTCAAGTAAAGGCTGTGGCGGGTTCCTTCTTTGGCACCACCACAGCATTAGGCAAGCCCTATTATGCCGGCGGGGGAGTAGGATGCGGATTCTTACGCCCTATAGGGAATAGCGGACGTTGGTACTTGGGCGCTGAGGCAGGCCTAAAACTAGCCTTTCCTTTTGGTCCCGATAATCGGTCAGTCGGAGGGGGAGAATGGGGGATAGCCTACTACTCTCTACTGAGCCCGGCAGCTATTCCGGAACTATCTGTTAGG
>ERZ772956.1106-NODE-1106-length-19005-cov-4.488602_pt1 | contig 19005 bp, 13 predicted proteins | sample MGYA00580683_ERZ772956 | MGnify/ENA primary metagenome ERZ772956 (study PRJEB29015, sample SAMEA2738077) | human oral metagenome | biome: human oral; feature: human-associated habitat; material: saliva | place: China | collected 2212 ... | reverse complement strand
GCTCGCGCTCGATGTCCATGCGGTCCAGGTACTGGGCGCGCATGTCGCGGGGCTGCACCACGCCGGTGGCCTGAAGCATGCGGTCTGCCAGGGTGGACTTGCCGTGGTCTATATGCGCGATGATGCAGAAGTTGCGCAGCTGAGCCGACGGCGTCGAAGCAGGCGTGACGGCGGCCGCCTGCTCGGGCGTGGGGATCGGTGACACGTGAGTCTCTGTCTCTTCCGGTGCGTGGGTCTGGTCTGAATCCGGGGCCAGTGTCCCACGAGTGGCGAGGCCCCGACGACGGCGTGCGCCACCGCCCGCCTGACAAACCACCCACCCGACAATGCGCGTTTGCGCTCCGCGTCGCACGTCCCTAACGTTCACACGGCGACGACCAGCGCTCCCCCGGCTTCGCACCCACCGCCACTCGCGTCCCCAGCGGTCCGCTCGGGCCCGAACGCCCCGGCAGCACCATGCCCGCCCGCGTTGACGATGCCCCCGCGAGACGATCCTGCCGGCCTTCTTCGCGGGCGCTTCGGCGGCCAGGAGGTCCCGACCCCCTTCTGCCGGCCTCGACGAGCTCGAAGCGGCCTTCAACCCGGACGTCGCCGATCCCGTCTTCTGGCGGAGCTCGAGAAGCTGCAAATCGACCACCCGAGCTGTCTCACCCTCATCTACGAGTGCCGCAACCTTCCGTCGGGCGACGGAGCGCGCATCGTCCTCACAGTCCTCAAACGCGAGAACCCGTCCACGGCGGCGCCCACAAGGGCACCAACGCCCTGAGACGCTGCTGGCCAAGCGCATGGGCAAAACGCGGCTCATCGCCGAGACCGGGGCGGGCCAGCACGGAGGCGCAACCGCCATGGCGGTTGCGCTCACGAGCCTGGACTGCGCCATGTCCTGGACTGAGGAGCCGGCGCCCTGGAGGATGGAGGCCTCCCGACCAGGCAGTGCGGACGCTCCGTCTCAGCCCCCGCCACCGATTTGGTCGCTTCATGACCGCGTTCTACTCTCGATGCCATGACAGCGTTCCACGCCCGCCAGTGGTGGTGGCTCCCCAGCAGGCGAGCCTCCCGCTCTGTGTGAGCGGAAACTGTGAATGAAAACCAGGAACCGAGAGCTCGCCGCCAGGCGGGCTCTTCGCGTATTCGCAGGCGCGTCTTAGCGGCACCGACAGGAAGGCACCCCATGACATCCTCCCCGCCGACCGTGCTGACGCGCCCAGTGCGCTACCAGGGCGATAGCGGCCTGCTGCTCGAGCACCTCACCGCCGCCGGCCTCATCCCCGCCGACGACGCCGGGGCCGGCCGGACGCGCCCCGCCGATACCGTCCTGCTGGAGAGCGTCGACATCGCCACCGGGGCCTCACGTACTACCATCGCCGTTCTCGACGCCTCCGCTCGGCTGACCTGCACCGGGGACGCCGTTGCCGTCGAGGCCCTCCCGCAGGCCGCCGACGACGGCGAGGCCGTGCTGGACCGCCTGCGCGCCGCTCTGGGCGAGTACATCACTGCGCAGGCCGCCGCCGGCCCGAGTACCCCGGCCTCCCTCACGCTCACCATCCCCACAGCCCCCGACGACGGCGCCCTGGAGGAGCGCGAGCGGCTCACCTCGCTGTCCACGGTCGAGCCGCTGCGCGTGCTCGCCGCCGCCGAGATCGACCACCCCCACCTGCCGCTGGAGGCCGGCGTCGTCGCCTTCGACTACCTGGCGACCTTCGAGGCCCTCCCGCCAGTGCCGACGGGCGCCAACACCTGTCCCGACTACCTCTTCTACGACGCCCGCATCATCCTCGTCATCGACCACTCCACTGCCGAAGCGACCCTCGTGGGCGCGTCCGTCGACGCCGCCGGACTGGCCGCCCGCATGGACGAGCTCTCAACCGCCATCAATGCTTTCGACGCCGCCCGTGCGGATCATGACGACGGTGCCGACGCCGCCCGGGACGCGGCCGCATCCGCACCCGCGCCCACGACGCACCCATCGGGGAGGCCTGCCCCCGTCGTGCACGCCGTCCCCACTGTCTCCGACGCCGACTACGCCGCGGTCGTGGAGCGCATGAAGAAGGCCATCACGGCCGGGGAGGTCTATCAGGTGGTGCCCTCGCGCGGCTTCACCATGCCCTGCCCGGACGCCCTGGCCGCCTACCACCGGCTGCGGGAGGCGAACCCCAGCCCCTACATGTTCTACGTCAGCGCCCCGGACTTCGAACTGCTCGGCGCCTCCCCCGAATCGGCGCTTCTGCACTCGGCGCGCACCGGAGAGGTCGCCATCCGCCCCATCGCCGGAACCCGACCGCGCGGCCTGAAACCGGACGGGACCGTGGACCACGAGCGCGACACCCGTCTGGAGCTGGAGCTGCGCACCGACGCCAAGGAAGTCGCTGAGCACGTCATGCTTCTCGATCTGGCCCGCAACGACGTCGCCCGAGTGAGCGTGCCCGGTACCCGCAGGGTCGGCGACCTGCTGCGGGTGGACCGCTATAGCCGTGTCATGCACCTGGTCTCCGAGGTCTCCGGCCGACTCGCCCCGGACCTGGATGCTCTGGACGCCTTCCGCGCCTCGATGACCATGGGCACGCTGACCGGTGCCCCCAAGCTGCGCGCCGCCGAGCTCATCCGCTCCGCCGAGGGGGCCCGCCGGGGCGCCTACGGCGGCTACGTCGGTTACCTCAGGGGCGACGGCGAACTCGACACGTGCATCGTCATCCGCTCGGCCTTCGTAACCGGCGGGCGGGCCCTCGTCCAGGCGGGAGCCGGCGTCGTCGCGGACTCCGTGCCCGCTATGGAGACGGCCGAGACCGTCCACAAGGCCAGCGCCGTCCTCACCGCGATCGCGGCCGCGCAGGGCGCGGACCTCATCATCGACCCGGACCCCGCGGACTCCACCCCGGGGACGCCCGCCCCCGAGACCGGTGAGGAGAGCTGAGATGCGCGTCGTTCTACTCGACAACCGCGACTCGTTCGTCTACAACCTCGTCGACCAGTTCGCCGCTCTGGGCGCGGACATCGAGGTCTACCGCAACACGGCGCCCGCGGCCACGGTCCGCTCGGCCCTGGAGCCGACGAGCCGGGAAGCCTCGCACGGGCAGCGCCCTGTGCTGGCTCTATCCCCGGGGCCGGGTCACCCGCGCACCAGCGGGTGCCTCATGGAACTGGTCGCGGCGGCACTCGCCGACCGCGTTCCGACGCTCGGCATCTGCCTGGGCTTCCAGGCGATCGTCGAGGCGTGCGGGGGCGACATCGAGGAGGTCGGTCCGGTCCACGGCCGCTCGGTGCGGGTTCGGGTCACCCCCGCGGGGCGCGCCGACCCCGCCTTCGCCGTCCTGACTGGTGGCCCGCTGGACGTCGCCCGCTACCACTCCCTGGGAACGCGCGAGCTGCCGCCGTCGCTGACCTGCCTGGCCCGAACCGTCGAGGGGGACAGGGCGGGCATCGTCATGGCCGCCCGCCACATCACCGCCCCGGTGGTCGGGGTGCAGTTCCATCCCGAGTCGGTGCTCACCCCTCACGGGCCGGGCATCCTGCTCTCCCTTATCGAGGACCTCGCCGCCCCCGGCCGACCCGACCGAATCGGCGCATCCGGCATCCGCGCAGTCGTCCCGCCCACGACGCACAGCGCAACAGACACAACAGACACAACAGGAGACGCACATGACCCCCGCCCCCGCTGAGAACAACGCCATGAGTACCACCGGCCTCCCGGTCGCCGACGCCGAGGACGCCCACCGCCTGCTGCGCTCGGTCATCCAGGGCAGCCGGCTGACCCAGGAGGAGACGGGTGTCGTCTTCGCGGCCCTGGGCGCCGGCGACCTGTCCGAGGCGGAGACCGCCGCCCTCCTGGCCGCTCTGCACTCGCGCGGCGAGACGGCCGAGGAGGTCGCCGGGGCCGCGAGCGCCTTCCGCGCCGCGGCCCGCCCCTTCCCGGAGGTCGCCTTCCCACTGGTCGATGTCGTGGGCACCGGCGGGGACGGCGCGGGCACCATCAACATCTCCACAGCCGCCGGAATCGTGGCCGCCTCCATGGGGATCTCAGTGGCCAAGCATGGCAACCGGGCGGTGTCATCCAGAACCGGCGCCGCCGACGTCGTGTCCGCCCTGGGCCTGCCCCTGGATCTGGGCCCGCAGGAGGCGGTGAAGGTTCTGGCGCGCGACCACTTCACCTTCCTGTTCGCTCAGGCCTACCATCCGGCCATGCGGCATGTGGCGCCGATCCGCAGGGCGCTGGCGACGCCGACGATCTTCAACGTGCTCGGCCCCCTGCTCAACCCAGCCCGCCTGACCTATCAGCTCATGGGCGTGGCCGACCCGGACATGCTCGACATGATCGCCGAGGCGATGTCGCAGCTGGGCCGCAAGCGTGCCCTTATCGTCCACGGCGCCGGCACCGACGAGATCGCCGTGCACGGCACGACGCTCGTACGCGAGGCGACCCCGCGGGGCGTCAAAGCCTACGAGGTGACTCCCGAGGAGCTGGGCGTGGGCCGCTGGGAGCTGTCCGACGTGCTCGGCGGGGCGCCGAAGGAGAATGCTCGCCTGCTGCGGGAGGTGTTCGCCGGCCGAGGGCGGCCGGCCCATCGTGACGCGGTCGCCGTCAACGCCGGTGCGCTGCTGTACCTGGCGGGGCCGGCCGACAATCTGACGGATGGTACCCGCATGGCTCTGGAGCAGTTGGCTAGCGGCCGCGTGGCCGAGCATCTGGAGTCGATGACCAAGGACTCGCAGGGCCCGACGAATCCCGACGATTCCGAGGGCCGGCAGGATCAGAGACAGGACCCGTCCCGGGGTCGGCCCCTCCGCGATGCCGAGAGGCCGACCCGATGAACGGGGAGGGCCCCGTGGACGGGCGCCCTCGCAGGCGGCCGGTGGACGAGCGGCTTATCGCCACCGGCACGGTCCTGGACGCCATCATCGAGGCGCGTCGTGCCCGCATCCCCGAGCTGCGCAGGCGCTTCGAGCATGTGCGCCGAGTCGCTCCGCCCCGTTCGGAGCTCTCCTTCGCCCAGGCCCTGCGCACCCGGTGCGGCCCGGCGGCGACCCCGCGTCCGGCCTTGATCATGGAGTGCAAGTCGGCCTCGCCCTCGCGCGGGACGATTCGCGCCGCCTATGATCCGGCACAACTGGCCCGCGCCTACGCGCCCTGGGCCTCGGCTGTCTCGGTGCTCACCGAACCCGACCGTTTCAACGGCTCCTTCGAGGACCTGGCGGCGGTGCGCGCGACGGTGGACGTGCCGGTGCTGTGCAAGGACTTCATCGTCGACGAGGTGCAGGTGCTAGCCGCCCGGTCGCTGGGGGCCGACGCGATCCTGCTCATGCTCTCGGTGGTGCCTGACGACGTCTACGCCGAGCTGGCGGGATTGGCTCACCGGCTGGGCATGGAGGTGCTCACGGAGGTGTCCACCCCCGAGGAGATGCACAGAGCGGCGAACCTGGGGGCGGGCGTCATCGGGATCAACAACCGGGACCTGCGGACCCTGACCACCGACCTGGCCCGCACCGAGGAGTACGCGCCGCTGGCGCCCCCGGGCGTCGTGCTGGTCGGGGAGTCCGGAATCGGGACCGCCGATGATGTGCGACGCCTGGCCGGGGCGGTTGATGCGCTGCTCGTCGGATCCTCACTGTCGGCGGCCTCCGATCCGGCGGCGGTCGCCGAGTCCCTCGCCACGGCGGTACCGGTCCCCGACGGCCCGTCCTCCCCCCGGGGGGATTGCGGCCCGGGCGGCGGAATCCGGCCCGGTTCCGCGGAGCAGCGGAACGCCTCGTGCGACCGTGCCGGGGGCGCGGAAGGCTCCGGTCGCGACCACCCGCGGCTGAATCCCTACTTCGGTTCCTACGGTGGGCAGTTCGTGCCCGAGCTGTTGGTGCCGGCCCTCGACCAGCTCGAGGACGCCTTCATCGAGGCGCAGGCCGACCCCTCCTTCCACGCCGAGCTCGATGAGCTCCTCACCCGGTATCTGGGACGTCCTACTCCGGTCACCGAGTTGCGCAACCTGCCGCGCGAGGGCAGCGCACGGATCTTCCTCAAGCGCGAGGATCTCGTTCACGGCGGAGCGCACAAGGGCAACCAGGTGATGGGCCAGGCGCTCCTGGCCAGACGCATGGGCAAGACCCGCATCATCGCCGAGACCGGTGCCGGGCAGCACGGCACCGCCACCGCCATGGTATGCGCGCTGCTGGGCCTGGAGTGCACGATCTACATGGGGGCCACCGATGTCGTGCGCCAGGAGCCCAACGTCGAGCGCATGGAGCTCATGGGGGCGAGGGTCGTGCCGGTGGCCTCCGGCGCGGGCACGCTCAAGGACGCCGTCAACGAGGCGCTGCGCGACTGGACGGCCTCCTTCGCCACGACCCACTATCTGCTGGGCACGGCGGCGGGGGCTCACCCCTTCCCCACCATTGTCCATGAATTCCATCGCTGCATTTCACGGGAGGCGCGCGCCCAGGTGCTCGCCATGACGGGTCGGCTGCCCGATGAGGTCATTGCCTGCGTGGGCGGCGGCTCCAACGCGATCGGCATGTTCAGCCAGTTCGTGGAGGACGAGGGCGTCGGGCTCATCGGCGTCGAGCCGGCCGGCGAGGGCCTTGACACGCCCCGCAACGGAGCGCCGATCTCCAACGGCACGGTCGGCATCCTGCACGGGGCGCGCTCCTATCTCATGCGCACGCCGCAGGGGCAGGTCGAGGAGTCCTTCTCCGTCTCGGCGGGACTGGACTATCCGGGCGTGGGGCCGGAGCACGCGTGGCTGGCCGACACCGGACGGGCCCGCTACGTCGGCGTCACCGACGACGAGGCGATCGAGGCCTTCCGGCTGCTCAGCCGCTGGGAGGGCATCATCCCGGCTCTGGAGTCGGCCCACGCGCTGGCGCAGGCCCTCAAGATCGCCCGCGCCACACCGCCGCACGACCCGGTTCCGCACCTGCTCGTGTGCCTGTCGGGCCGCGGCGACAAGGACCTGGACCAGGTGCGCGCGCGCCTGGGCGGGTCGTTCTCGACCGATTCGGCCGTCAGGCGGGCTGCTCTCATGGTCGGGGAGATGGGCAAGCGTACCGAGTACCTGTCGCTGACGAGGAAGCAGGAGGGTTGAGATGTCCCGCTACCCCGAGATGTTCGCCCGCCTGGCCGTCCGCGGCCAGGGAGCCTTCGTCCCCTTCGTCATGGTGGGGGATCCGACTCCGGCGCTGTCCGAGACCGTCATCGAGGCACTCGTCGACGGGGGCGCCGATGCCCTGGAGCTGGGCCTCCCCTTCTCCGATCCGGTCGCCGACGGCCCCACGATCCAGCGCGCCCACATCCGGGCGCTCGAGGCCGGGGCCGACTTCGCCGCCTGCCTGGGGGTGATCTCCCGGGTGCGCGAGCGGCACGCCGAGCTGCCCATCGGCATGCTCGTCTACGGCAACGTGCCCTTCGCCGTGGGAGTCGGGGAGTTCTACTGCCGGTGCGCGGATGCGGGCGTCGACTCTGTGCTGCTGCCGGACGTGCCCGTGCGCGAGTCGCCGGCCTTCTCCTCCGCCGCGCGGGCTGCCGGGATCGATGCGGTCTACATCGCCCCCCCGTCGTCGACGGCCCGGACCCTGGACGCTGTGGCGGCCTCCTCACGCGGTTACGTCTACGCGGTCTCGCGCGCCGGTGTGACCGGGGCCGAGCAGGCGTCCTCCACCGTCGGCCTGGCCGAATCGGTGGCCCGACTGCGCGCTGCCGCCGCCGCGCCCGTCATGCTGGGATTCGGCATCTCCCGTCCAGAGCAGGTGGCCGCCGCGATCGCGGCGGGCGCCGACGGCGCGATCTGCGGGTCGGCTACGGTCGCGATCGTCGAGGGACACGCACCGGCCCTCGCCCGCCTGGCGGCGCGAACGGGCGAGGATTCAGCCGCCTGGGACGCCGAACGGCGGTCGCTGACGGCCGGGCTGCGCGAGTTCGTCGCCGCGATGAAGGCCGCCACCCTCCGCTGAACCGTCCGACGCCGGAATCGGGCACCGGTGCGCACCCTGTGACCCTAGCGGCTCCCCCTCGCTTCGGGCGCCCGCCGCCCGAGGCGAGGCCCTCGGGGGCGACGCACCTCACGCGTCGCACCCGGTCCGGTCCAGCGCCCCCGCGTCGCCGGATGCTAGAGTGCTAGCTCGGACCTCCGGCCTGGTCGGCTTCGGGGTCCGGCGACCGGGCTCCGCCGGGTGCTTCCACCACCTTCTTGTGTCGGCCCGCGTGCGCGAACCCTCTTTCCGGCCACTGTCCGCACTCGAATCAAGAAGGCTTCACCAACCGTGGCGAACATCAAGTCCCAAATCAAGCGTATCAAGACCAACGAGAAGGCCCGCCTACGCAACCAATCCGTCAAATCCGAGCTCAAGACCTACGTGCGCCGCGTACGCGAGGCAATCGACGCGGGTGACAAAGCGGCAGCCGAGGAGCATCTGCGCAAGGCCTGCCGCAAGCTGGACAAGGCCGTCTCCAAAGGCGTCATCCACAAGAATCAGGCTGCGAACCGCAAGTCCAAGCTGGCCAAGCGCGTCGCCGCCCTCTGACGAGGCTCGGCGAGCTCGACACCGTGGGCACCGAGCAGTCTGCGAGCACACGCTCCGACGCCGCCGGCACTCGTGAGACCAGCGACCGGGGCCGGTACGCGGCTTGCGGACAACGTCCTCTCGCAGATGCATACGACGAGATGCTCCTCACATCCGCGTGCGGGGCTCAGTTCCCGCGCACCGACGGGGTAGATTCATCCCACGAGTAGAACTCGTGTGTTCTGGGGTCGGTGGAAGTCCGAACCGGCGGTGATGAGTCCGCGACCCGGTCGCAAGCGACCGGTTGACCAGGTGGAAATCCTGGACCGACGGTGAGAGTCCGGATGGGAAGCGCGCACGAGGCATACGACGCCGTCATGGGTCCCCGGGCTCGGCGCGGCGTACGGGTGTCTCCCCCGGAGCCCGGGGGAAAGGACCCGATGGCCTTGTTCACAGCCGCCGAGACGGCGGCGATGAGGCGCGCTCTTCGTCTCGCCGCTTCACCCGATGCCCCGCCCGGTCCCAATCCGCGGGTCGGCTGCGTCATCGTGAGCGCCGAGGGGCGCATCCTGGCCGAAGGGCACCACCGGGGGGCGGGCACCGCCCATGCCGAGGTCGACGCGCTGACCCGCGCCGGCGAGCGCGCGCGAGGCGCCGTCGCCGTCATCACTCTCGAGCCCTGCGACCACCGAGGACGCACCGGGCCGTGCACCCGAGCGCTCCTCGACGCCGGCATCGCCGAGGTCGTTTACGCCCAGGACGACCCCAATCCGCTCGCCGCGGGTGGAGCGGCGAGGCTGCGAAAGGCCGGCGTGCGAGTGCGCTCCGGGCTGTGCCGTCGGGAGGCCGAGCGCCTCAATCGCGCGTGGACCTTCGCTGTGACCCGCGGAAGGCCACTGGTGACCTGGAAGCTGGCGGCGAGCCTGGACGGGCGCGTGGCCGCCGCCGATTCCACCAGCCGATGGATCACCCCGTCGGTCGCACGTCGCGATGCCCACAGCTTGCGCCGCGAGTGCGACGCCATCATGGTGGGCACCGGCACCGTCCTGGCCGACGATCCCGCCCTGACCGTGCGCGACGAGGACGACCGGCCGCTGCCGCGCGCCCTTCAACCGCTGCGCGTCGTCGTCGGACGCCGGACGGTGCCCGAGGGCGCACGGGTGCTCGTCGACGACCGGCACCTGCTGGTGGCCGACCATGATCCGCGCTCGGTCCTGGCGGTCCTGGCCGGCCGGGAGGTCCGCCACGTGCTGCTCGAAGGCGGGCCGAGGCTGGCCGCCGCCTTCCTGTCGCGAGGCCTGATCGACGAGGTCGTCGCCTATCTGGCCCCTGTTCTGCTGGGGGCCGGCCCCGCTGCCGTCGACGACTTCGGGGCGGGCACCATCGCCGCCGCCCTGCGTCTGACCCGCCCCCGGGCCCGCCTCCTGGGCGAGGGCGACGACCTGGCCGTGCGGATCGTCGCCGACGTCCCCGCCGGCCCGCCCGGCGGCGAGGGGGGCGAGCCGCCCGACGGCGGTCGTCCTTCGCCACCCGCACTATCGGACATGCGCAGGAGGATCACCGATGTTCACCGGAATCATTGAGGAGCTCGGAGACGTCGAGCGCGTCGAGCGCGCCGAGGACTCGGCCCGGCTGACGATCCACGCCCCCCTGGTCATCGAGGGGACCCGAAGCGGGGATTCCATCGGTGTCAACGGGTGCTGTCTGACGGTCGTCGAGGTCCGCGCCGACGCCTTCACCGCCGACCTCATGGCCGAGACCCTGAGGCGGACGTGTCTGGGCGAGCTGGCCGCCGGCAGCCTCGTCAATCTGGAGCGGGCGCTGCGCCCGAGCGACCGCATGGGCGGTCACATCGTCCAGGGTCACGTCGACGCCGCCACCCGGATCCTGGAGCGTCACCACGCCGAACGGTGGGACCTCGTCCGGATCGGCGTGCCTGACGATCTGATCCGCTACGTCGCAGTCAAAGGTTCAGTCGCCGTCGACGGGGTGTCCCTGACCGTCGTCGAAGTCACCGACTCCCCCGGATCATTGACCGTCTCCCTGATCCCCGAGACGCTCAACCGCACGACGCTGGGCGCGAAGCAGGCCGGGCGGAGTGTCAACCTGGAGGTCGATATCATGGCCAAGTACATCGAGCGCCTCATGGGCGCGGGCATTCGGACGGAGCAGCGGTGAGTCGCTCGGACACCCGCCTGGATACAATCGACCGGGCTCTGGCCGCCCTGCGCGACGGGGGCGCTCTCATTGTCGTGGACGACGTGAGCAGGGAGAACGAGGGCGACCTCATCTTCCCGGCGGCCACGGCGACCGTCGACCGGCTCGCCTTCTCCATCCGCTACTCCTCGGGCATCATCTGCGCGCCCATGAGCGGCCGAGAGTTGGACCGGCTCGCCATCCCCATGATGACCGAGCGCAACACCGACCCCAAGCGCACCGCCTTCACTCTGAGCGCGGATGCGCGTACGGGAGTGTCGACCGGGGTCAGCGCGGCGGATCGGGCCCGCACCCTCCACGTGCTGGCCGACCCCGCGTCCTCACCGGCCGACCTCGTGCACCCCGGTCACGTCTTCCCGCTGCGGGCCCGCGAGGGCGGGGTTCTGGCCCGGAGGGGCCACACCGAGGCCGCCGTCGATCTCATGCGTCTAGCCGGGCACCGTCCGGTCGGAGTGCTCGTCGAGGTCGTCAACGACGACGGCACCATGGCGCGCCGTCCTCAATTGCGGGCTTTCGCCGACGCCTACGGCCTGCCCATGATCTCCATCTCCGACGTGGAGCGCCACCGATGGCTCACCGAATCGCTCGTCGAGGAGGTCGTGAGTACGCGCCTGCCCACGGCCCACGGCGATTTCGTCGTGCACGGCCTGCGCAGCCGGGTCGACGGCGCCGAGTATCTGGCGCTGGTGCACGGTGAGATCGGCGACGGAACCGACGTGCTCGCACGTGTTCACTCCATGTGCCTGACCGGGGACGTCCTGGCCTCCCGACGGTGCGACTGCGGTCCTCAGCTGGGCGCCGCCCTGGAGGCGATCAGCTCCGAAGGCCGCGGCGTACTCGTCTACGCCAGCGACCACGAAGGACGGGGCATCGGTCTGCTGGCCAAGCTGCGCAGCTACGCCCTGCAGGAGGAGGGCTTGGACACCCTCGACGCCAACGTCGCCCTGGGACTGCCGGCCGACGCCCGCAGCTACGCCACGGCGGCCCAGGTTCTGCGCCACCTGGGTGTGCGCTCGGTGCGGCTGATGACGAACAACCCGGACAAGGTCGCCGGTCTGGAGCGCTACGGTGTGAGCGTCGCCCGGCGTGTGCCGACCCCGACCTTCACCACCGGTGAGAATCTGGCCTATCTACGCGCCAAACGCGATCGCATGGGTCACCTGCTGGCGGGGCTCGACACCCCGGGGCGGCCGGGACACAACGGACGCGACGAAGGACGGGAACGATGAGCGGATCAGGGGCACCCGGGCAGGTCGCGCCGGCGGCCCACGGGATGACGGTGGTGATCATCGCCGCCCGATGGCACGAGCGGGTCATGGACGGTCTGCTGTCCGGCGCCCTGCGCGCGGCCCGCGAGGCGGGCGCCGAAGCCGAGGTAGTGCGGGCAGTGGGCTCCTTCGAGCTGCCGGTGCTCGCCGCAGCCGCGGCCGAACGGGCGGACGCGGTGGTGGCGCTGGGCGTGATCATCCGCGGGGGCACGCCGCATTTCGACTACGTGTGCCGCGCCGCGACCGACGGCCTCGCTCGGGTTGCTCTCGACAGCGGCGTGCCCGTGGGCTTCGGGCTGCTGACCTGCGAAGACGAGGCGCAGGCCCTCGCCCGCTGCGGCGGCCCCGGGGCGAACGAGGACAAGGGCCATGAGGCGGCGTGCGCGGCCATGGAGACGGCGGCGGCGCTGGCGTCCCTGCGCGGCTGAGGGGCCGGACCGCCGACGCCGCTGCGAAGCGGGCGGGTGCGCCGCCGTTCACCGGCGCGGGCGGGGACGGGCGCGCCGGGCCGTGCAGATGGCGAGCACCGCCCGTTCGACCGCATGCACCGGGTCCCGGGCCTCGCCCTTGACCTCAACGTCGGCGCGGGCGACGGCCACGATGGCCGCGGCCAGGGCGTCGTCCGACCATCCGGACAGTTCACGGCGGGCCCGATCGACCTGCCAGGGCGCCATTCCCAGCTTCTTGGGACTGACGCCCCGTCTGCCCCCCAGCGCGGCCACGCGGGCGAGCTGGCGGACCTTCATCGCCAGAGCGGCGACGATCGGCACCGGCTGCGTGCCGGTGGCGATGGCGTGACGCAGGGAGGTGATGGCCTTGGCGACGTCACCCGCGACGGCGGCGTCGGCGACGGTGAAACCGGTGGCTTCGAAACGTCCCGCGTAGTAGGTGTTGACGGCGGCTAGGGTGATGGTGCCTCGAGTGTCGGCGATCAGCTGCTCGACAGCCGAGCACAGCTCGCGCAGATCCGATCCGAGGGCGTCGACGAGCGCCCCGACGGCCTGCGGCTCTATGCGGCGGCCGGCCCTGCGCACATCGGCGGAGACCAGGGCGGCCTTATCCTTGGGAGACTTGACCGCGTCGATGGTGACCACCGGGTGGGGCGATCGCGCCAGGGAGTCGAGGAGCTTCTTTCCGCGCCGTCCGCCGTTGTGACGCAGAAGGAGGACGACGTCGGGATCGGGGGCGGCCGTGTAGGCCAGCAGGTCACTGGCCAGCGCGTCGGTCATCCGTTCCAAATCCGGCACGAGGACCAGCTTGGGCTCGCCGAACAGGGAGGGGGACACGAAGGTGTCGAGCTGGTGGGGCTCGTAGGCGGCGGCCTCGACGGTGCTGATCTCAGTCGACGCGTCCTTCCGACGCGCCTGGTCCAGGAGTCGGGAGACGGCTCGATCGGCGAGGATCTCCTCGCCCGCACGGATGAGGACGACCGGCGCGAGATCGCCCTGGTCCCAGGCGGGTCCCGCCGGTGCGCGCCGAGAGCCTCGGGGGGGTCGGGTCGGTGCCATGGAGCAAGCCTGCCACGTACCGTCGCCGCGCTCATGCCCGCCACCGCGGCGAGGACCCGAGGCGCAGCGCGCAGGCGCGCGCGTCCCCGTCGCGAGGCGAGGACCGCGCCGGCGGCTTCGAGGCCGGCCAGGGCGAGTGCGCCGGCGGCCCCACTCGGCCATCCCGGGTTCGCCCCCGGCAGGGAGGCGAAGAATCCGGCGACGCCCACCAGCCAGGCGCAGGCGGCTGTCGCCGGCCAGGCGACAACCGCCGCCAGGGCGGGCCACCACGGCGCCAGCAGCGCGGCGAGGAGGCCGGCGACCGTCGCCAGGGGCACGAGCGGGGCGGCCAGAACGTTGGCGGGCACAGCCCAGGTGCTCACCTGGGGCTGGAGGAGCACGAGGACGGGCCCGCAGGCTGCCTGAGCGACCAACGGCACGGCCAGAGCGCCGGCCAGCCACCGGGGCAGCCGACGGGTCAGGGCCGCCCGCACGGGTTCGGAGCCCAGAAGGATGCCCGCAGTCGCCACCACGGATAAGGCGAAGCCGTAGGAGCGCGCCTGCCAGGGGTCGATGAGGAGCAGGACGGTGACGGCGGCGCACAGCGCCGGGAAGGAGGCGGAGCGCCGTCCCGCCGCCACGCCCGCGAGGAGAACTCCGCCCATGGCCGCCGCGCGCAGGACGGAGCCGCCGGGCCTGACCAGAGCGACGAGTGCCGCTAGGACCACGACGCCGGCGGCGGCCCGGCACCGCCTGGGCAGCACGCCGAGCCCACTCATGATCAGCCCTAGGACGATAGCCACATGCTGGCCGGAGACCGCCGTGAGGTGGGTCATGGATACCACCCGCATGTCGGAACGGACGTCGGCGGGCAGGGCATGGTCGTCGCCCAGGGCCACCCCGCTCACCAGTTCGCGCGCGCCCTCGGGCCAGTGCCACCGGCCCGACGCCGTCGTTGGTGCTCCCACGACGTCGGCCAGTCCCGCTCGCAGGGATCCGACCGTTCCCAGCACGCCGTCGGCGGGCGCCTCGAGCCGTACGGCGGCGTCGGATCCCAGGACGACCGCCCGGGCGTCGCCCGCCTCACCAGGACGGGGCGTCGCCCGCACGCGCACGACGGCGCCCATGGGCAGGTCGTACCAGTCCTCGTTACCCAGGACCAGGGCGCTCAGGCGCGAGGCGCTCCCGTCGACGTCGGTGACGGCCAGGTCCGTGAGTACCGCTGTACGGCGGGGCCCGGCCACCACCCGCGGCTCGGTCTGCACAGTGCCCAGGAGTGTGACGGTGCGCCCGTCGGCCGCAGCGCGGGTCAGGGGATCTTCGGCCCGGCTCCACGAACCGGCGGCGGACACGGCGAGCACCGCAGCCATCGCGAGCACGGCCAGCAGGATGCTCGCGATCACCGACCCGAGGGCGGACCCGTCCGGCGCCTCCGCTCCGGGACGCGGGTCGTAGCGGTGGCGCGGCGGCCGGAAACGTCGGGCCGCCAGACTCAGCGGGATGGCCGACCCGGTCAGGGCCAGGACCCCGAGCAGAATGGTGCACCAGGCCCGCCGTCCAGGCAGGCCGACGGCCCAGGCGGCGCCCACCCAGGAGGCCAGCGCCGGCGGGAGCAGGCGCACGTCCAACGGGGCGGGCGCGGCGTCGCGCGAGCGGTGATGACGCGGACGACGGGGCGGCTCCCCCTGCTCGCCCCGAGGCGTCGTGCCCGCGGCGGTCCGCCGGCCTCCCCTTCCCGGCGGGAGAGCCGAACCACTCGCGCGGTTCATACGGTCGCCTCCGTCCTGAGGGCCTCGAGCTTGGCCTTCCCTATGCCGGGCACGTCTGTGAGGTCGTCAAGGCTTTTGAAGGGACCGTTGGCCTCACGGTGACTGACGATCCTCTCGGCCAGGGCGGGTCCAATGCCGGGCAGCGCCTCAAGTTCGGAGGCGGTGGCCGTATTGACGTTGATCGGGCCCGCACCGCTGCCGCCGGAGGCGGTCGACGAGGCCTGCGGTCCGGGTGAAGCGGCTTCGAGCACCTCGCCGACGACAGGCACGCGCACCTGCTCGCCGTCGACCACCGGCCTGGCCAGATTGAGCTGATCGGTGTCGGCGTCCTCGCGCGCACCGCCCGCGGCCTCGATGGCGTCGACGACGCGGGCGCCGAGTCCGCGGACGTGACGCGGCCCTTGCCGTTCTTACCTTCCCGTCCGAAGGGATCGGTATCGAAGGCGGTGGAGAAACCGTTCTGGTTCTGGGCTGAGCTCGCGGCCGGAGAGGTGGGTACATCGGTTGGCGCTGCCGCCTTGCTCTTAGCGTCGGCATCGTCGGTACGGGCGACCTGATCGGTACCGCTCGGTGCGCCTTCGGTGCTCAGGACATCAGTAGCGACACCGTCGGACGTGGGAAGCGGCATGGTGAGTGGTCGGGTGTCGCCGGAAGCCGGCAAGGGCCTCGTGGCGTCCTCGCTGGTCGCCTCGGTGCTGTTCTTACTGGCGTCGTCGGGTGACGCCGTGGACGAGGTGCTGCTCATTGGGGGTCTCCTTGGATAGGGGCCGGGACGTGCCCGGGGACGAGTTCTGGTGGCTGAAACGAGTGCGGAGGCGCGGGTGCGATCAACCGGCGTTCGCCGGGGTAGCCGTAGCGGACTGCTTGGTGGGAGCCTGGGAGGGTGTCGGCGTGGCCGTTCCGGAAGGGGCCGAGCTCGCACTCGGTTGTGCGGCGCCCTGTCCGGACAGGGTCTTCTGCACGCAAGTGTCGTAGGCGGAGCGTTCCTTGGAGGTGAGATCGGACAGATCCCGCCAGTTGGCCTCCTTGCTGCGATCATTGGCGTCCGCGCTCTCGCGGGCGGAGCGGATGCAGGCCTTGGCGTCGTCGACCGTGATGGCCTGATGGGTCATGCCTGGGATCGGCAGGGAGCCGTGGTGAACGTCCTCGTGCTCATCGGACCAGTAGCTGACGATCCATACGGACTCATCGGCATTGCCGTACCAGGAGACGCTGTTGCTTTGATCAGTGACTTTGATCCTCCCGGTGTCCACCGAGGCGTTGATGGTGATCGCCGGTCGCCCGTCCTCGCCGCTGGGGGAGGTCAGGGTGGATGTGACGTTGAGGCCGCCGCCGGAGCTCCTGTAGGCGGAGACGGTGTTGCCGTTGACGTCGTAGCTGGTCGGTCCCTCATCATCGGGCTCCATCTGCCTGCCGTCAACGCTCCAGGTCCTCGAGACCCGCGACTCGACCGTCCCCATGTCGACGTCGGTCTTGACCGTCACCCGCTGGTTGTCGTCGGTCTTGATGCGCAAGTTTCCGACGTCGAGGTGGGCGTTGATCGTGGAGAGCCTGCCGGCCTCCTCAGCGGGCATGCCGCGCAGGTCCAAGGTGAGATCACCGACGTCCTTGCTGCGGGTGACGCTGCCGCCGCTGGCCGACGACGCCAGCTCCTTCCACGTCACCGTGCTCGAGGCGAAGGTGGCCGAGTCCGTGAGGTCCTTGAAAGGCATGTGGGCCAGGCTCGAGGGGACGACCGAGGCGGTGGCAAGAGCGGGGATCGCCATGATGAACAGGGCCGGCCAGCCCAGCACCGTCATCCAGCCGCCGTGCCGACGGCGCAGACCACTGATGAAGATGCCTGCGCCCAGGAGAGCGACCAGCACGCCGATGAGAATGAACTGGCCCTGGAGCAGGCCGACGCGGTGGGTCGCCGTGGCGTACCAGATGCCTGCTCCGGTCAGGAGCCCCAGCCCCAGGATCGCCAGCGACGTCGAGGCACCGGGACCGGGACGGCGCGGGCGCGGTGGGCGGGCCGGCATGGGCGCCGGCTGGTAGGGCGGGTGCTGCCGGTAGGAACGGTTCTGCCAGCTCGGACCGTTCGCCGGGCGGTTGAAGGCTGGGGCACCGGAGCCGGGTGCGGAGAAGTCCGAGACCGATGGCGAGCCGGTCGCTGAGGGGAAGGCCCCGGGTGCGGCCTGGCCGGTCTGATCACCAGGATGGTTGCCCGGTGACTGCTCGGCGCCGTGCTGAGTGGTCTGCCAGGGCTGGTGGCCCTGTGGGGCCGGAGCGGTGTTCCGGTCTCCGCGGCGGTTCTGGACGAAGCGGACGGCGAAGATGACGGCCAGGACGGTCAGCCCCAGCCAGAACAAGGACCACACAGGGGCGGCGATTCCCGGGAGCCCCCACAGGTCGATGTACCAGGTGGGGATGAAGCCGTTACCGAGCGTCGACATACCCACGATCGTCATACCGATGGCTCCCGCCAGGCCGGCGTTGAAGCGGCCGGAGAGCGCCTCCTCCAGGTGGATGCGCCCGTCTGCTTCCTCGGGAAGGAGGGCCCAGGCCACGCCGTACAGGACCAGTCCGACACCGGCGAAGATCGAGAGCACCACCCATACGCAGCGCACCAGAACGGGATCCAGGCCGAAGCGGTAGGCGACCCCGCCGGCTACACCGGCGATCCAGCGCTCGTTGGTGCGCATGAGGCCCGAGCCGCGCAGGGAGTCGAAGAAACGGCGCGTCGAGCCGCCCTGGGGCCCGGATCGGGGCCCGCCGTACTGCTGGTAGGAGGGAGCGGGCCCGGGCTGCGGGCCCGCTTGAGAGCGGTGCTGGGCGCCGCCGGCGCCGTGGGAGTCGGAAGGACCGGAGGACGTGGAGTCGGCGGGAGAGTCGCCGTCAGGCGAGGGAGCGGGCATGTCATTCATGCCATCAATTCTTCGCTCCCGCGTCCCGCGCCACGATCGGGGGACCCCCTGAATGATCCCCGATTGTCCCCCGAATACCCCGGTGGACCATCGGATCGGGGACCCTGACGTGCCACGATGGTGCCATGACAACAGCTCAGCAGTGGGGTGCGCAGCCCGGGCCGACCACCGGCGGGCCCGCGTACTCCTGGAGCCCCCCGCCGCGACCGCAGCGACGACCCCCTCTGCGTCGTCTACCCCATCAGCTGGGGCCGGCCCCGGCCGACCTGCCCGCGGAGGTCGCCCGGCTGCGCCGGCCCGCTCGCATCGCCGGCGTCTGCGCGGGTCTGAGCCTCCACCTGGGCATCCCCGTGCGCTACGTCCGCGCGGTCATGGCCGTTCTTGCCCTCGCGGGTGGCGCGGGCGCCTTCCTCTACGCCCTGCTGTGGGCGACGCTGCCCGGGGAGAGCACCCCGGCGGGGGACGAGTCCGCCTCACCGGTCTCCCGGGCCCGCCTGGCCACTCGCCCCAAGGCCGGAGAAGGCCCCGGAAGCCGGGGAAGTCTTGGGACCGACGGCGGATCCGTATCCGGTCTGTCGCAGACGGTCATCGACGGCGGCTCCCTCCTCCTGGCGGCCCTCTTCCTGGCGGCATGGCGATTCGGCCTGCTGGACCAGGTCGGCGCGGTGGGAATCATCATCGTCATCATTGCCGGAGCGGCCCTGTCTTGGTCCCAGATGGACAACCTTGTCGGTCCGGACCGCAACCTTGGCGCTGTTCTGCGGGTTGCGGGAGGTGTGTGCCTGGCCGTCGTCGGCATCCTGGTGTGGGTGGCCGCGGACAGCTCGCCTTACAAGCTCATCTCCGGCCTCATCACGGGAGGGGCGCTCGTGGTGGG
>ERZ772956.1102-NODE-1102-length-19017-cov-3.637855_pt1 | contig 19017 bp, 20 predicted proteins | sample MGYA00580683_ERZ772956 | MGnify/ENA primary metagenome ERZ772956 (study PRJEB29015, sample SAMEA2738077) | human oral metagenome | biome: human oral; feature: human-associated habitat; material: saliva | place: China | collected 2212 ... | reverse complement strand
AGCAACCACCAGCAAAATATATATTCTTACTCAATGTTATTCTCCTTATTTGACTTTTAGCTAGCTATTTGCTTCCTCTCTTTCAGGGGCAACTGGTGGGACAGCTTCGGTATTGGACAGGTATTTTTCTTTTCCTTTTTAATACCTTCTTTCTCAAAAAAAATCAGATTTTTACGCTTGTTTCTAGATTCGCAACAGTTCTCATTATCAATTTTTCTCTCTATATTTCACTGATGCTGGCTACGAATGGAGCAGAAAGCATGATCTCACGATTGATTGCACGAAATATCTTCTGTGGACTGCTGATTCTCTATACTACGAGTCCAGGTATTAAGAAATATCTCAAGAAAGCTGATCTTATCTTTTGGCTTTTGACGAGCCTTGTTGCGATGCTTTTAAATATTGTGCTCTTGTTAAGGCTAGAAATCTCTGGTCAGCTTGTCTTCTCCTTGATTTTCTTTTACCTTGGAGTACAAGGAACAATCTCGTATTATGCGCTTTGAGTGATTAGAAGCTTTGATCAGCCACTTCTTTGAGCAGACAAAAAATCAGATCCATTAGATGCTCTTTTAGACAAGGAAATGAGTTTAGACAAGGAAATGAGTTCTCTACTCTAGAGAAAAAGATAATGAGTATAAATAATAATCTGGAATCTCCTTAAAATGCACTCTTGGTTTTCGTTCTAAACTGATTCGCATATCTACAAAAGAGTAGTTATAAAAAACTCCGCTTATTGCGGAGTTAATTCATTAATTTCTAGGATATATACATTCTTTTTGAGACTAAAGTCTTTGGGAACTGTGAGGTTATTCCAGTTTTCTCTTTTTTCTTTTACGATTTCAAGTTTGATAATATCACTCTGAGCATTTGCTGTATTAAGTTCTTCTTGTGCCATTCTCATAAAAAAACCTCTTGTAGACGACAAATTGATAAAATACAAATATGCCATCAAAAACATTATCATCAAACTGAAAATTCCACACACCTTGATAATATCCCAAAGATCCTTTTTATCTCTATAGGTAGTAAGCCATCATTTATAGGATTTATGGAAAGATTGGAGTGATTGATAGGCGAATGTTTTGATTCTCTTTTGCGTTGTTTGAAAAGCTGATTCTGGCATCATACTTTTAGAAAGTAAATACTGATCTGATTTTTTTAGTTTTTTTCAATGACTCTGAGTTTTGCACTTCTAGCAGCTTTATTTCTCATCACCTCAGTGTAGTGAGGCACGATGACTTTCTTATTCACAAGGTGAAAATCTCAGTGTTCAGCGAGAGCTTTGAATATCGTTTTCACCATTCTATCCTCAATACTGTGATAGGTGATAATCGCACATCTTCAGCCAGATTTCAGCGTCTGTGGGAATCTTTCCAAAAAATATTCTAGCTGTTCGAGTTCCTGATTGACCATGATTCTGATCACTTGAAAGATTACGGCAACTTTTTTCTGATTAAAATGTGTATTCATTAGAAAATCCTTGAGCTCAAAGGTGGTAGAGAATGCTAACTTTTTTCTCTGTTCTATCAAGAGTTTTGTTAAGTATTCGGCAGTTTTTTCTGAGAAATCTCCATATTGGATCAACGCCTGCTGCAAGATCTCAGGTTTTACTTTTTGAAGTCGTTCAGATGCTGTCTGAGTCGTTTTTCATTGGTCAAACCTCATATCTAATGGTGCATCAGTCTTGATAGAGAATCCGCGACTCCCATCCTTAAAATGCTCTAAATTAACTCATAGATCCAATAACTCAAAGTCAAAAAGTCAGACTTCTTTACTGATTTCATCAATTCTTGCATAAGAAGAATGAAAAATCTGAATATTTTTTTCGTAAGCTTTAGTTAATGATTGAGCTTTCTGTATCATTGCTTCATCAACATCAGTTCAAATGATCTTAATCTGGCTAATGTCTCTTTTTTCTTGTTCTTTTGAGAGAAAATATTCCGCATGTCCTCAATGTCAAAATGTTCCATCAAAACTCAAGGAAAATCCCTCAGGTATGTGCTGGTAGATTTCAGACGCTAAAACTGGGATATGACGGAGCATGATCGCAAGAGAAAATAAAAGCTTACTCCCTACTATAGAGAATTGCTCTCAGTTTTCAACCTCTAAGAGAAAAGCTTGATTTTCTTAAAAAAAACACTACGCTATAAAGTAGCTATTTTATATTTTATGGATTTTGCGATGAATAAAAAACTTCTTCTCCTGATAGGAGCTGGGATTACAAGTCTTACTCTCCTTAATACGGCTAGCGCTGACTATCAGTTTCGTTGTGCTGATGATGCTTTTAGCTTTGAGATTCCTTATACTAAACAAGGTGATATGCGATATCCAGTGGGATATCAGGAGGGAGACGACTTCATCTCAGGTTTTAAGTCTTACGCTAATAATACTCCTAATGCTTGGGCAAAAAGCATACAGCTCGCAACAGGACAAAAACTGAATAATTTCGACTTTAACAAGATGTTCTCTGTAAATGCTAAAATTGATGAGTTTATTGAAAAACTCTCTACTCAGTGAGAAATCAGTGGAGGTGTGTATCCTTTCCAGCTTTGAGACCTTAAGCTAAATCTCTATATTTCTGAAGGAGCAGAAGATAGTTCTGATGTTTACTATATGTTGCAAACTAAAGAGGGAGAAGAGAAACTCCTTCCAGTTGGAGGAGCTGATGATGAAGGAAATCAGATTCCAAACTTTTTTGACCCAAGTACAAAAAAGTTTTATCAGCTCGTGCAGGGAGATTGGGAAAATGAGACAGAAACTTCATTTACTCAGTCATCAACTATGAAAAGTTGTAAGTTTGTAGAGGTTGATAAGACTCCAGAGATTATTGAATCAGCAAAAGAGTTTTTCGTGGATTCTTATGAGATGAGTCTTGATAACCTCGGAACTGGTAAGGAACAAAAGCAATTCTTTGATCTTCTCGCACAGTTTATAGAACAGGGAAAGAAAAATCCAGAAAATGTAAACTATATTCTCTCATCAGTATTCCACGCTTACACTAGAGAGCTTAATAGCCTTGATAATGAGAAAGAGACAAAAATCTTTACAGAGACGCTTCTTAATGCTCTCAAAAATCCAGAAGCAACTATCGAAAAAATCATTAAGGAGTATGGGAAAAATGTAGAAACTACTCCCTCAGAGACTCCTAGCGTAAAAAATGTTGAAAATGGAACTACAAATCAGGGATTGGAATTCTCAGTTGAAAAGATTGAAAATTCTGATCAAGTAATTGCTTCATCAGAACTTCCAAGGGAGACAATATCTCGAAATCTTAACTCTCAAATGAAGAAAAAAGATTTTCTTGCTCTCAAAAATCAACCGCTACTTGTTGTGGCACAACATTTTGGAATCAACTTTGAGAAAGAAAAAAAGGCTCTTGCTGAGTATTTTGGTATCAAGGAGTATAGAGCAACGTATGCTCAAAATATGAAAATCAAAGAAGAACTATTGAAGAAAATTACAGTTCTCGATTAGTTTCAAAAAAACACTTGATGAGTAAAACAACAGATATTTGTTTGATCAAGGAGAAAAAAAGCTGACTTTTGAGTCAGTTTTTTCTTTATTGTCTTTATTCTTCTATCTTTTTAGCTACAACCATCATTCTTTTATCGGCAGTTCAGATAGGGTAGCATCCCATGAGCGTTAGATAGCTCTCATTCTTGTCAGAAAACTCATGATAGTAGTTCTCAACATCCTTAGGTCGAACAACCTTTCTTTCAACCATTTCGTATGCTGTCTTCTTCCCATTCCAAATCACATAAAATTTTTGTCCAGCTTTGAGCTTTGGAATATTTCTAAAGATGACTCCGTATTCATTTTTCTTCCACCATTCACTAGAAGTATGCCCAAAGATGAGGGTATTACCTTTATTACCTGGAATCGGAGTAGTTGGATATTTCACAACACCTTTTGTCAATTCTTCATCAAAGTTTTCCTTAGAAAAGTCAATTACACCATTTTCTTCAGTATCAATCAATGGAGCATTGATATTCAAATCAGGAATGATCAATCTATTCCCAGGAGGTAAGGTGTTAAAATCAATAGTGTGTTGTTCTCATTTTTTGTCTAGGAATTCTTCCATTGTAGTTGAAAGAGTCTGGCTTTCCAACTTGTTTTGCTTAATTTTTGCAAACTGTGTCTCAAGCTCCTGAAGTTCTTCTGCGGTCTCAGGCTTGAGCTCAGCACTTTGATGCATTGTATTCTCCTCTAGCAGAAGTTGATGGTCTCAGCTTCCATTTGAGCTGAACAAGTCCTGTGCCATCACCATTACCAGTTGTGCATTTGTAAAGAAGAAAAAGATTGTCAATACACTGACCAAGAGGATAGAAAAGATTTTCGCCTCTTTGAGCCAGTTCTTGGTATTTCATGTAAATAGTGATTTAAAGTTTTTTTCAACAGATGCAAATCCTAAGGTAGTAATTATAGGTTTTGACTTTAGCTCTGCTGGAGACGTCTGCTCTGACTGTGATATTGGAGAAGGTCTGTATGTTTCCTGTGTTTTACTAATAGTAGGCTTTTCTAGTGCTTTTGAGGTAGTCTGAATCTGCTTTTTTTCTTCAATAGGTCTCGGAGTAGTTGCAACTACTGGAGTCTTTAAAATCTGTGGTATAATTGATGGATTTTCAGGTTTTTTAATAAGTAGCTTATTTGCTGCTGGAGTTTGTAAAGGTGTAGTAGAATTCTTCAACTGAGTAGCTGGCTTTTGCACTGCTTGAACTTTCCTTTCAGAGACTTGAGACGTTTTTTGTGCTTGAGTCTGTAGGGGAGTAGTCTGAAGATTTTTTGCTTGAACCTGAGATTGTACTTGAGGAGTTACAATTTTTGTTACTGGAGACTCAATTTTTAGTGTCATAGGAGATGTAATTTGGTTTGATTTTTCTTGTATGAAATTTTCTTTTGGTAAAGAAGAAAAATCCTGAACTGAATTTTTGATCAGTTTTTTTTCTTTTTTTTCAACTACTATTTCTCAGTTTACTGCAAAATCAAAAAGTGATTTCTGCTGAAAAAGTTCATCAGTCGTTATTCCAAGTTCAGACATTTGATCTCCATACAGGACTGCAAATCCTTTTAAACTCATCGCTACCTAACAATATAAATCATATTCTAAGTATACTCAAAAAAAAATAAAATCAAAAAAAATCAGATTTCTTGTTTTTTATAACTATTGACATTTTATCTTTTTTATCGATCGCTTAATGGAAATATAAGCTCAGCTATGATTTCTCCTTGAAATTTAAGCCAGCTTTTGCATAATAATCAGCGTTCTTTATTTTACTATTATCCTGGGATGGCAATTATTATCTGAGGATTTTCCGTTTTCCAGATATTATATCATATTTTCGTAACTGTGCTAGGATATGGGGCTGGACTATTCTCTCCAGAGGCGATTGCGATTTTTAGAGATGGAGTATGGATGCTGCTTGCTGGAGCTATTTTTTTGCTCAATTGGAAAACATGGAGAAATTTCTTTCATCATCGGCGGAAGATGATTATCGTATTTTGTGGACTGCTTGTCTTCTCGGTTCTTTTTTCTCGCTTTATGTTTGGCAAGACGCTCAGCGAGATCCTCATTGGGATCAAATATGGGCTTTGGTATCTATGTATTTTGATCTCTGCTGGTAGTATCTGATATTCTCTCTCAAGTAAGTTAAAAATACAAAAAAAATCAGAGAAATCAGACTTTTCATCTTTGGAAAAATGGCAAAATATATTAAAATGGGGACTTGTGAGTATTGTTATCTTAGGTCGAGCTTGGCAGATCGCAAAATTACTCTTTCCAGATCGGTTTATGGCAATTTGATATGGAAAACTTGATGACTATCATTTTTGACTAAAGCCACCATTGTATTATCTTACTTGATATGAAGGAACGCTTAGACGGCAGGGGCTGTTCTCATGACCAAATAATTATGGTTATTTTCTCGTAGTCTTTTTGCCTTTGATTTTGCAATATTTTTCATTCCCAAATATCTTAAAATTTAAATCACGAAAAAAATCTGATTGGATCGGATTTTTAGTAGTTGCCCTTTGGTTGATTACGCTTTGAGCTACGCTTTCTAGAGCTGCGATGATCGGTGCTGGAGTTGTGCTTTTTTGTGTATATTTTTCTCACATCAAAAAACATAAAAAAATCCTCATCTGATCCGCAGTTTGAGTCGCGATTCTCCTACTTGGACTCAGTATCTTTAAGTGGGAATCTACACTCGTACATATTCAGCAGAAATTAAGCTGAATCTTGCAAGTAATTCATCAGCCGCTCTGATACGGGCTTGGAAGTTCTGGACCTGCAGTGCATCATACTGGAAGCTTTTTGCCTGAAAATTTCTATCTTCAACTGATGCTTGATCTCTGAACTGTTTGATTCTTGATTTGGCTAGGGGTAATGTATGTCTTTCTCCGTATGCAAAAATCTCTCATTGTAATGGCTGAAAAAAATGATCAAAAATCAGAATTTTTACAGTATTTAAGACCATTTCAGATCTGATTGCTGGCTCTTTTAGTGATGGGACTTTTTCTCCATGTTTTTGAAGATAGTATGGTCAATTATTTATTCTTTTGACGATATGGACTGATGTTGTGAGCGCTCCAGGCTTTAATTGGAAGAAATACGAATGAAAAAGCTGATTAAAAAAATAGATCGTATGTTAGCCAGGTTCCTTATTATCCTTATTCGTGGCTATCAGCGAACGCTCTCTCCAGATAAGGGGATTTTCTCCTTTTTCTTCAAAGGTAAGGTGTGCTCTCATGAACCTCATTGTAGTGAATATTGAGTGAGGACTTTAGCTAGATATGGTTTCCTCAATTGAATATCAAAAGTTAGTGATAGAGTTTTACATTGTCTCCCAAGTATGCAAAAAATTTATGATCCAGAATTTTACAAAGTTGTCTTTTTTTCCTCAGCTCCGATTGGGGTTCCTTTTATGCAGGAACTTATCCAAGACCCCAGATTTGAGGTCGTAGGTGTAGTTACTCAGCCTGATAAGCCAGTTGGGAGAGGACTAAAACTGCAGCCAAATATAATCAAATCTCAAGCTCTTGAACTTGGAATTTCTATTGAAGATATCCAGACACCAAACAGGATCAATCCTGAAAAGTCGATAGAATGAAAAAACTTTTTTGATCGACTTCAAGAAAAGAAACCAGATTTTTTTGTTGTTATCGCATACGGAAAACTAATTCCTCAGATTCTTCTTGATATTCCTCCCTTTGGTCCGATCAATGTTCACGGCTCACTTCTACCAAAATACCGTTGAGCAAGCCCAATTCAAAGCGTTTTTCTCAATCAGGAGCCTAAAACATGAATTACAATCATGCATATGGATGCGGGTATGGATACCTGAGATATCGTAGATCAAGTGAGTTTTGAGCTGCCATTTGAACGAACTTGTCTTGATTGTATAGAACATATGAAAAAAATCTGACCAAAGTTTCTTAATGCTACTCTTTGGAACTATGCAAAAGACCATATCTCACGCAAAAAGCAGATAGAAAGCGAGGTTACTTCTTCTCAAAAAATTTTAAAAGAGGATGGTGTGATTGATCTTTTCAATGAAAGTTTGGAAAGCGTATATGCCAAGTACAAAGGCTATTTTCTCTGGCCAAAGATTAGTTTTGAACTTGATGGGAAGCATGTTTTGATTGAAAAGATCATTTTAGACAAGGAAAGTTATCAACAATATAAAGACCATCCGCTTATCAATTCAGATCTTTCTCCTAATAAGGCGATAAAAGAGATTTCCTTCAAGCCAGAATGAAAGAAAGCAATGGATTTTGCTAGTTTTAAAAACGGATATTTAAAAAAATAATTTTATATTTCCTAGTGAGATGCAGCATTTACAGATTCAGTGAGAAAGAGTCCTTATCTTGGGGAATCGATCTTATAAAAATATGGGTGATGAACTCATACTTCTTGGAACGATCAGATTGCTTCAGGCACAAGGAAAAAAAATTCTGATTTCAGCCTATGATCCGACATGGCTCAAGGAATTTTTTTCTCAGTTTGAAAATATGGAGGATATTACTTACATTTCTGAGTTTCCAAAATGAATTAGATCAGGTTTGAAGTATTTTTTCTCCTCATTAATTAGAGAACTCTCGCTCTATCGCTCGGCTGATGCTGTTATTATCTGATGAGGTGAGATCCTAACTGAGGAAAGCAAAGATGCATATCGATATTGGAATCTGGGACTTGCTCCTTTGATATGAAAATTACGATCCGAAAAAAAGTTAGATGGCGTGCCTGTTTATCTCATGTGAGGGGTTCAAACGCCTCTAAAAAAGCTGAATATTTCATATTTTAGATGGCTCTTGTCGCATACTAAATATGCCTACCTGAGAGATGAGGAATCAGTTCAAGCATTGAAAAACTTCTGATTTGAAAATGTGGAATTTTTTATGGATACAAGCTGGGAAGCCTATCCTTGGGAAAGGATAAAAAAGACTGAGACAAATTCAAAAACAGCATTGATTAACCTCAATAAAAATGGAGAGCATTTCTTTGATGATTTGCTACAGGAGTGTAAAAACCTACTTCAGGATTGATATACTTTGAAATATGTTTCCGTAAGTAAAGGTAGAAACTCTGTTTATAATGATGAATATTACAAAAAACAGTTGGAAGACAGGCTTGGAATTGCTCTGGAAAGTATTGATCGAGAGTCAGATTTTTGAGCTTTTGTCCAAGAGGTAAAAAATGCTGATTTGGTGGTGACTGCCAGGCTTCATCTTTTCTTGATTGCTTCATATTTATGAGTAGAGACCAAGGTTTTCCCATATCAAAAAAAGATTTTAAAAATGCAAAAAATGCGAGAAAAGAAAAACTCTACCTTGAAAAATCAAAGATAGAGTCATCATTTTTTAATGACTATGTCCTCCTACAAGTGAGAGGAAATACATGAGTCCAGCTCCAGTGAGGAAAATCAACACCTGAAGCATTGAGAATTTTCGGTCGTCATTATGCTTATTGAGCTGCGGAATAAGATCAGCACCTGCAATATACATAAACATTCCAAATGAGATTGGGATCAGAATGAGCTGTAGATCGTGTGCCCAATGTCCGATCAAAAGTACAGCTACTACACCAAGTATTGCACTCAGTGCTGTTAAAAAGTTGAGCAATAGAGCCTTCTTTTTGCTATAACCTCCGTGTACCAATACGGCATAATCACCGATCTCTTGTGGAATCTCATGTAGAAGAATTGCTAAAGAGGTGGCGATTCCCGCTGGAATACTCACTAAAAAACTCGCACCAATTACCATTCCATCAATCATATTATGCACAAAATCTCCGACAAGATTCATCTTTGCAAAAGTATGAGGATGAGATGCGCAGGTTGCTTGATGGCAGTGATTCCAATTCAGAATTTTCTCTGTTATAAACCCAATAGCGACCCCAAAAAAGATCCAAAGTCCGATCACATGTTCATCCATATCATGATGATGTTCAATGATTTCTGGTAGAAAGTGAAAGCAAGCATTTGCGAGCATTGTCGCCGCAGCAAATGATACCATGCAGACCATTGTCTTTTGTCCGAGATTTTTTTTCATTCCGAGGAAGATGATTCCTATCAGAGAGGCAAGCGAAATCACGATAACACTTACCAAAGCAGCGATCCAATTTTCCATAGTGTAAGACTGTTAATTAAATTTTTATTTTACTTGTGCGGCTATAATAAATATATGCTAATAAAAGTCAAGAAAAAATAAAAATCTGAAATCAGATTTTTATTTTTTATTTAAATCGGTTAGTCTTAAAAATTCTTGAACAAACGCTTCGGCTTCACTAGGAGAGGAAAGTTTGTCTTTCCCACATGTCATGAGATGAGAGCCAAGTAATGTAGTATTCATCTTTTTCAAAAGTCCAATGGTTGCATTGATCTGTTGGACAATATCTCAGCAATAAGTGTCTTCCTTGATCAGGGTATCAATTTTTCTGATCATTCACTGGACCTTTTTGAGATTGAGTGTAAGTGTATGATGAGTGGATGGATCACTATGGAGCATTTTAGACGCAAAAATATAAAAAGACTCTCTTTAAGAGGTTAAAGAGAGTCTATAGTTACTGCTACTTATTGCAAGAGCAAGTTTGAGAATTTTCTGTTTTGCAGTGTGCACATGTGCAGTTAGATCCGCAAGAGCAAGTGTTCCCACAGTTGCATGAACAATTTGTTTTTTCTGTCATTGATGTAGTCTATAAAATATAAATATACCACTACCATAGGTGGTGGTATAATAGTTATATTATTTTTTTTAAAAAATGCAAGAGATTTTTTTTAAAGGTGAAAGTTTGATTTTCTCTCCAAAAACTCATGTTGCAATATAGTTATAGTATAATACTCGTTTTGTTTTATTTACGAGTTAATAATCTAAAATAAAAAAAGAACCCTGATTTGAATACAAACCAGGGCTTTTTCATTGAATGGAATCATTAAAAAAATCACATTTTACATGAAAAAAATCATCGTATATATAATATACGGAAAACACTTTATAAGTCAAGAGGAAATATTTGATATTTTATGATAAGGGACTTATCCTGACCAAAAAATTTTAAAAAAGCCTTTACAATACAGGTATTTTGAATATAACACTTAAGTGTTTTATTCTCCTCAAGATATGCTACAACAGCTTTATCCTTTTGTATCCTCTACGCCAGAGATTGATCAGCTTTTCTTAGAGCTCGAGCAGATTTTCCCGTACCCTAAAAAGGTTGGAGCCGCTGTATCAGGAGGGAGCGATAGTATGCTTTTGAGCTATCTTTTAGTGAGCTTTTTTGCGAAAAAAGGTCGAAATTCAGATTTTTTGTACTTTTTGCATTGCAATCATGCAGTGAGACCAGAAAGTGAATATGAAGCTCAGGAGCTCCAAAAACTCTTCCACTGATGGCACTTTGAAATCATCAAAAGACAAGAAAAAACTGATCCAACCGAGGAAAATTTGAGGAATCGAAGATATGCAGTTTTTCAAAAAAAGATGGAAGAAAAGGAACTAGAAGTCCTGTTTTTCTGACATAACCTCACTGATAGAATAGAGTCGAGCCTGCTAAATATGATCCGTGGTTGTGGAATTAAATGATTTTTGAGTATGCAAAAGACGTGTTCTCATCATCTCCTTTGATGAAAAACTGTTGTGAGGCCACTTTTAGATTTGACGAAGCAAGAGATTCTGAGCCTTTGCACTGAGTTATCAATTCCCTATTTTGTGGACCAGAGTAATTTTGCCCCAGATATGAGCTTGAGAAATTTAGTTAGAAATCAATTTCTTTTTCCACTTTGAGAGCTGAAATTTGAAGATAAAAAAAATGGAGAAGAGAGAGAAAATCAGCTTTTTCAAAGTCGAAGGCAGATCTATGCAGCATTAGAAGAGAGAAATCAAAAAACTGAATTGATTCCTCTTACTCTCAATCCACTTTTGCAGGTAAAAAAAGCCTTTCTTTGGCAGAGAGAAAAAGTGGGGAAGGTTGAAAAATCTGAAATTGCTCAGCTATTTGCTTCATTACAAATTCATATTTCCAAATGAGAACTAGAACTTCGAGAGAAGCGATATGCTGATAAGGTTCGAGGGTATCGTGAATATCAGTGATGGACAGTATTTCTCAGCTATGGAGATATGTATTTTTTTCAAGCAGAAACAAAGTTCTGGGAAAAACTATTAAATCAAGAGCGAGAACTTACAAAAGTTTGAATTCAGAATTTTTGAACTTTTTCTCTTGAGATCAAGGAAGATATGCTATGAGGAATGCTAAGATTCCCTAGGGAAAATGATTATTTTAGAGGGAAAACTCTCAAAAAACGAATGATCAATAGGAAAATCCCGATTTTTTTCAGAAATTCAGTTCCTCTTGTAGAAAAGGGCGGAAACATTATAGTTGTTTTTGATTCTTTGAGCTTTAGCTTTTAATATTCTAACTAATGGAGCAACTCCAAAATTATTGGGCGCAGTATCTCTCTTTTCAGACTAAGGCCTTTGCAGAGATACAGACTTTTACTGGACTTCCTGCTGAAACCTTGCAGATTATTGGCTGGGTTATTCTCGCTTATGCGGTGCTTTTTTTACTAGTCTTACCGCTACATCGCTATTTTAGTAGAAAAAAACTCTGACTCCAAAAATCTTTGGTAATGCAGATTGATGAGATGATCTATCTTTTGGCAAAGCATCAGCACTTGATCAATCTTGATCTTGAAAAACTCTGATGAAATCCAAATATTGCTTTGATGAAAACGATCTTCTGAGAAGGAAAATACGACTATATCCAGAGCTGGGAGGCGATCCTTATGAATATTCACAAGGTTGAACAAGTCCTCTGAAGAAAGGTAATTTCGCTAGAAAGTGAACAGGCTCTTGCAAAAGAGGTGAAAAGCTATCATTTCACATCAGCATTTTGAACTGTTCTTAAGTGGATTCTAGGAATTTCTACTTTAGGAATCTATTTTTTGATCGGATAGGAGTTTTAGTATATCAGTAGTGAGACTTATGAGATTTTTGAAAAAAGTGATTTATCATCTGTTCTTGGCGTTTAGAGGGATTTTCTTTCTAGTTTTTACCTTTGTTTCTAATGTTTCTTTGTTAGCTTCAGTCGTTGTATTTCTACTCTATTTTTTTCAAGATAAACAAGCGAAAACACTGGTTCTAGGCTTTGCTTGTCTTGGTTTTTTCTTGCTGATGTATTTGCTCAAGCATTTTTATGATAAGATCATCTTCTGGGCTAAACCAGATGATGTAGAACTTATGCTTTTCAAATAAACTAAAATACAAAAAATCAGATTTTTTTAAATGTTATAGGTGGAATCAATGCTTTCATTTTTACTCTATGGGATACTAGGCTTCCAGGAGCTTAAACTCTCACTATTGGAACCAAATCAGGGATCAGTTGAGCAAGTCTATTCTGCAGAGTTGCAATCTACTCCCTATATGAAAATGAAAGGTGTCCCCTCAACGTTTACTACACTTTTTGGTGAGTATCAGGCGGCTACTATTCTCAAAAAATATAATCCTGATCTAGCTTTGAGTGAGACGGGGAACTTTAATGAGATCGAGAGTTTCCGTTTCCCACTGATTTATCCAGAGCTGGAGGAGTATTTCCCACATACTGCGATAGAACTTCCAACTCGCCTTGATCTCACTCAAAAGGAAAAAAATGTGCTCAAGAGTCAGTATTTGCTTGTCATTGCGCATACAGATTTAGAGAGGACAGCACTAGGATTTTACTATGATGGAAAACTCACGCTTGCAACCTTCATCTCAATAGGCAAGAAAAATATGAGATCAAAAGAAGGAATCTTCTCACTCAGGCATGATAGTATCTTTTATCGTTCACGCATGTTTAATGGCGAGCCAATGCCGTATGCGTTGCGCTATTCTGGACCATATTTTCTTCATCGAGGGGAAAGTGATGGAACCTACCGCTCTCATGGATGCGTTAGGGTGCCTGGAATCTATCAAAAGTGGCTCTATGAGCATCTTCCAAGCTCTTGAGCAGATCTGCGCATTATTGTGCATAAACCTTACGAAATTACCTTATTTAAAAAATAAAAAATCAGATTTTTTTCTTTCTTTTAGAGATAAAAAACCTATATTCTAAGTGCTTTATTTTAACGATGAGTGATGAAAACCTTAGCGATAGAAACGAGTTGTGATGATACTTCTTTAGCAATTGTATCCGAGGAAAATGGAAATTTTCAGGTGGAAGATATTCTTGCCTATTCTCAGATCCAGGAGCATCAAAAATTTGGAGGAGTAGTTCCTGAACTGGCTTCAAGGCTCCATAGCGAAAAAATTATCGCAATCCTCCAGAGTTTAGGGTTAGAGCGTATCAAAGATGTTGACTTTATCTCAGTGACAACTGAGCCTGGACTCCCAGGATCATTAGTTGTTGGGAAGACGGTTGCTTCCTTGCTTGGAGAGTTTTATCGGAAGGAGGTGGTTCCTGTTTATCATATTTGGGGGCATGTATTTTCGATTTTGCTTGAGAGAAATATCCAGGATCTTAAGCTACCTATGGTAATATTGACTGCCTCAGGAGGGCATAACGATATTTACTTGATAGAAGATCACTCACAGCAAACACCAAAAAAATCTGATTTCCCTCAGTGGGAGTATGCAGGTTTCAAGATCACAAAACTCTGATGGACATTAGATGATGCAGCAGGGGAGTGTTTTGACAAGGTATCAAGAATGCTCTGAGGTCCTTACCCATGAGGAGTCTGGATATCAGAAAAAGCTCGCTTATGAAAGCCAAATCCGCTTGTAAATTTCAAAAGGATATTCCTCGCTCATGAAAAATATGAATTTAGCTTTTCAGGGATGAAAAGTCAGGTTTCCTTTCTTTTGGAAAAGCTCAAAAAAGACTGAGTAGAGCTTACTGAGCAGCTGATTTGTGATATCGCCTATGATTTTCAGGAGGCTGTAGTTGAGGTTTTGGCAAAAAAACTAGTCCAAGCAGCAGAGGAATACTGAGCACAAAACCTGGGTCTAGCAGGTGGAGTCTCAGCAAATGAGAGAATATCAGAAGTCATCCGCCAGCTTCTTGATAAAAAAAAGCTCAAAATCTCTTTTCTCTCGCCAGTCAAAAAGCTCTACTCAACAGACAATGGAGCAATGATTGGTGTGGCAGGCTTACTCGCAAAAAGATAAAAACTCTGAGAAAGATCAGAGTTTTTTATTTGATATTCTCATAGAGAATCCTTATTTTTTGATCGATGCAAGAAGTTTTTTACAGTGTGCTGATGGTTCGTATCCAACTTCTTTGCAGTCTTTTAGATAGCCTTCTATAAAATTTTGATTATTGTTTTTTTATCAATCAATATTGATCAGCTTCCACTCTCATTTTTCTAACCCATCAAGTGTCCGTTCTCAGATCCTGAGCCTCTTGAGATAAATTACCTCATTCCCAACAGCTTGGAGCATTCTTTTTACCTGATGATATTTCCCCTCAGTGATCGTCAAAAGTATCTTTTTCTCCTCGATGTGTTCAACTTTCGCTGGTTTTGTCAGGTAGCCATCATCAAGTTTTACTCCTTGTCTAAGGGACTCACACTCCTCAGGAGAAATCGGGGATTTTAACCAGACTTCATACTCTTTTTCTTTTTCTCGTTTTGGACTGATGGTCTGATGAATAAACTGGCCATCATTGGAAAGGAGCAAAAGCCCCTCAGTATCGGTATCGAGCCTCCCAGCCACATGCAATAAATTTACATAAGGGCAGTCAAGCATTTGCTTTTTGTAGCTCAGATATCAAAATTCATCCTCATCAGAAGAAATATAGCCGGCAGATTTATAGAGAATAGCATATACCTTCTCCAGAACCTCAATCTCTTGATCATAAACGGTTAGTATCTCATTGCCAAAAAGTCTGAAGTCTGATTTTTTGATCACTTCTCCATTTACGAGGATTGCTCCAGATTTACAGGCTTCAGAGGCCTCTCTCCTACTGACTAGCCCGAGATTCGCCAAATATTTATCTAGTCTAATCATCTTTTCCCTCCTCAGCTGATAAAAGTTTCTTAGAAACCTCCTCAAGTCAAACTTCTTTGAAAAATATAGTTCTCAGTTCTCCTTTGATATTCCCCTGAGCAAACTGATCCTGTGATATATCAGAAATCTGAATCTTTTCAATTGCTGTCCTTTCCAGTTGAATCAAGCTTCCTCAAACTCAGAGTTCTCTTCCTAGTCGATACCCGATACTCCTAATATAGGTCCCAGATCATACATGAAGCTCTAGCTTTAGTAGTGGAAAATTATACTCAAGTATCTTGTAGCTATAGATTTTCATCGGTTTTTCTTGTATTTCAGCTTTCCCTTTTCTTGCATCTTTATAGAGCCTCTTCCCATTTTGTTTTTTTGCACTAAAAGTCGGTAATGGTAGAAGAGGGCAGTCCCCATCAGTATAGATAATTCAATCCAAAAGAGCAGAAATCTGATCTAATGTTGGCGCTGGGATTAGTTTCTCATCTTTTTTAAGAAAAAGTGCTCCTGTAGCTTGATCAGTAATAACCTCAAATCTTTCTTCCTTTTCTCGGTAGCTAGCATCTCGCGTATCAGTGAGCAGTGAAAAATCTATCGTAGTTTCATAGCTCTTATCTAGTCCAATCAGCGAAGTCAATTTTTTAGTTCCCTTCCCAACTCACAAAAGCATAAGTCCACTCGCCATAGGGTCTAGAGTTCCACTATGTCAGACCTTCTCTTGGAAGTGCGTTCTAATAATCTTCACAACATCAAAACTAGAAATTCAACAAGGTTTTTTGCAGGCAAGGAGCATAGTCTCTGATCGGGATAAAACTGCCTTGAGTATAGGAAAGCACAAGTTTTTTTCAAGAGTTCTTATGTTGAGAGCTCGTTCGCCTAAGAGGATAAATACTCTTCTTAGTCAGAAAAAATAAAAAAACTGACCTCAATTGTCAGTTTTCTTTTTTGTTATTTCTTATTCTCACTCGAGCATATATTTCTCGATAAATTCTCTAGCCTTTGTGAGCAAAATCTCAATCTTGTCTGCGTCTGCGAGTTCCTCTTTTGTCAGATCTAGCTTTACACTAAATGGACGAGTATATCCAGCCTTTTTTAGTTTTTTGATAAAGCTTGGGAGTTTGAGGATTCATTCTCCTGGGAGGAGGTGAGGTTTTCCTCCTTTTGACTTATCAGAGATATATACGAGAGCAAAATATGCTGAAAAATCATCAAGCTTATTAGTAAAGTTTCCTTCCAAGTCTTCTGTATCCATATTCGCGACGTCAAGCGCTAATGCACAGTTATACTTTTTGACAATATCAACGACATTGCTAAAGCGATATGCTGGGATTGGCAATGCAAAAATATTATTGTCTTCTGGATTGATAATAGCAAAGTTGAGTGCAGGATTTTGAGCCTGATATTCTCAGATATTGTATTTGATAAAGGAATACGACTTGAAGTCAAAATACTTTGGTGCATTGATAGTAATCAGATCACAGTCCGTAGCCATACAGATATCCAAGACTTTATTTAGTTCTTTGCTATTCAAAGAGGATGAAGTCTGGATAGAGTAGACTGGTAGTTCATGTTTTTTCACAAGAGAGCGGACATAACCTTCATTCCATGCATCAAATCATTTCCATACCGCTAGATCGATCCCATCAAATCAGCATTTTTTTGCCATTTCAAAGATCATATCTAGTCCATAACTACTCATAGTATCAGTACTCAGGAGGATTTTATTATTCATTTGTATTTTTAGCTACTACAAATTAAAGTTTCAGTTTAAGTATAATCAAAAATCTGAATTTTGTCAATTTTTCTCTTTATTTTTAGTTCAAGATCAGAAGATTTGCTATCAAATATGCAGCTCCAATCAGCAATAATCCGAGTAGTGCGTATACGATAGTTTGTTTGAGGTTTTTGAAGGTTGCTTCATCATCAGGTTTAGTCAGCATAGTATACGTTTGCATAATAATGATAATCAGTAATACAAGTGAGATAATTCATAGTGACCAGTTGATAACCTGAAAGAGAATTGGAATTGATTTTGGATTGAGAATATTTGATCAAACCTGAGAGAGGTTTTGTACAGTAGTTCCATCCTTGAGTACTTGCTCCTGCTTACCATAGACAGCTTCTACGATTTGCTTGGCAGCGGAGATGATAACAATCCCAATTGTCGTCCAAGAAATCACTCCGATTGCCTTTTTTTTCACTCCCTCATCTTGTGAGGTAATGTAAGTAAACACACGGGACATCATAATAATAACCAAAATCCCAAGTGAAAAGTAGACTGCAATTTTAATAAATGGATAGAGAATCTTATCGTACATATTTTTGATCAGCTCCATCACCTTTATGCCCTGAGGATCAGGAGAGCCAGTCTTCCATAGCGTATTAAAAACTTCATAACTAATATATCTGGCACTATACATAAATACAATCCCAATCATACCAGAAATAATCATCGTTATTCCTTCCTTCATCTTATCTGGATTGGTAAGTATCGTATACAGTCCAACCATCGCAATCAAGATTCAGATTACAATAATCACAGGAAAAAGAATATTGATCACCTTATTGATGATATAGTCGCTCGCTCCAGCTTTCATATCAGCATTAGTTGGTCCCTCATCAAGATGCTTACTTATGCTAGTTGTTGACTGAGAGATTGCCTGTCAAAAGTTATTAGTCACCACATCATTATTTGCAGATGTTGGATTTCCACTAAAGAGCAAAAATAATAGTCCACCACCGACTAATCAACCAAAAAGAAATCTGATCAGTTTTTTTATTTTATTTTTCCACATAATCTCTATTTTTTATTATTCATTTACCATTTGTTTTAGTCTTTTCTTAGCATAAGCCAATTGCGATTTTGAAGTACCTTCACTGATACCTAATTCAGCGGCTATTTGCTTATGCGAATAGTCTTCAAACACGTAAAGGTTAAAAACAGCACGACTGGCAGCGGGCAACTGGTCTATAAATTGTTGTATTTGGCTTTCTTCAAAGGCGTACGAGTCTAAATCGGTGTCGTCTATACTGTCATAGGTGTCGTTCCAATCGGCAAGGGCTACTTTTTGGGTTTTGCTGCGCAAAAAGTCAATACACTCATTTACAGTAATACGGCGCATCCAAGCGTAAAAATGCTCTTGCTCTTGATAGCTATCAATATGGGTGAGTATCTTAAAAAAGGCTCTTAGCAACACATCTTCAGCAAAATGGGCATCGCTGATATACAGTCTGCATACGCTGAGCAGCGAAGCAGCGTACTGGTCGTACAACTGCTTCTGTGCCAAGCGATCTTGTTGTTTTGCTTTTTGTATTAGAAGATGCATAAATTGATTTGCTAATTCACTCTTATAAACGAAGAAAAAATAAAAAGGTTGGAATTTTCCAACCTTTTTATTTAGCGAAAGAAGTGTAAAAACAGACGATGCTGTCACATAAAAGAAATTTATTTGACGTAGTTCTAAAATAGCATCTTATTTCAGTTTATGGTATAATTTTCGTAACGCTTATTTTTAGGAGAACAAGTATGGATATCCAACGTGAAAAAGAATTCGT
>ERZ772956.1096-NODE-1096-length-19112-cov-4.940337_pt1 | contig 19112 bp, 15 predicted proteins | sample MGYA00580683_ERZ772956 | MGnify/ENA primary metagenome ERZ772956 (study PRJEB29015, sample SAMEA2738077) | human oral metagenome | biome: human oral; feature: human-associated habitat; material: saliva | place: China | collected 2212 ... | reverse complement strand
GGAGACCCGATGGTTCGGACGCAGAAGCCGGTGAAGGACGCGGCCAGTCTTCGATTCGGTTAGCGTGTCGTCATGCGATCCCCTCCGGCTCCGGACGGGCGACGCCCCCGGATCCTCCTGTCCGACCTGATGGCGGCTGGTCCCGTCGTCCTCGACGGCGCCATGGGCACCGAGCTCGGCGCCCGGGGAGTCGACACGACGAGCGGGCTGTGGTCGGCCCTCGCTCTGACCGAGGCGCCCGAGGCGATCGCCGCCGTCCATGCGGACTATCTCACCGCCGGTGCTCGGGTCATCTGCACGAACTCCTACCAGGCCGTCGTCCCCGCGCTCCTGCGCGCCGGTCGTACCGAGGACGAGGCCCGCGCCGTCATCGCGGCCTCCGCGCGCCTGGCGCTGGGCGCCCGTGACCGGTACACGGCCGTCCAGCCGCGCGAGGCCGTGCTCGTGGCGGGCAGCATCGGCCCCTACGGCGCCTGGCTGGCGGACGGGTCGGAGTACACCGGGGCCTACGGGATGCGCGCTCCGGACTTCGCCCGAGTCCACCTGCCGCGCCTGGAGGTTCTGGCCGCTGAGGGGCTGCGGCTCTTCGCCATTGAGACCCAGCCGCGCCTGGACGAGGCTCGATGGCTGACCGAGCGGATCGGGGAGCGCCTGCCCGATGCCGAATGCTGGGTCTCCTTCCAGGTGCGCCCCGACGGCGCGCATCTGGCCGACGGCACCCCGTTGGCGCGGGCGGCCGCATGGGCGCAGCGGGCGCGCAACGTTGTCGCCGTCGGCCTCAACTGCGTGGCGCCTCCGGTCGTCGACCGGGCTCTGCCTGTGCTGCGCGCGGCTGCGGACAAGCCGCTGGTGGCCTACCCCAACTCCGGGGACGTCTACGACCCGGTCACCAGGACCTGGCGGGCCACCGTCGGGCGGGGGCGGTTGACGGCGTCAACTTCCGCATGGCTCGACGCCGGCGTGCGGCTCATCGGCGGCTGCTGCCGCACCACCCCGGCGGACACGGCGGAGCTGCGGGACGCTGTTCGGAGCACCGCCCGCCCACGCTGAGCGCGAGGCGCGTCGGCCGGGACGGGGTCCCGGGCGGCCCGACCGGGGCCCGCGCTGAGCGGGTCGGGACCGGGCTGCGCTCGGACCCGCCTGGGGGACCACCGCGGGTACCGCCTTGACCTTCCCACGGAGTCAAGACGGATAACGGGGCCACGCTGAGATGCGAGTCCGACGGGCCGGCGATCATGTCCGGTTCCGCTGTGCCGCGTCCGCCGCGCCCTCGAAGGAGACACGATGAGAATCGATATGAAGAAGGACCGCAAGGACCTCTACCACCCGCCGTCGACCGACTTCACCGAGGTCGACGTACCGGAGACGACCCACCTGGCGGTTGACGGTCATGGCGACCCCAACACCTCGTCCGCCTACACCACCGCGGTCCAGAGCCTGTACATGAGCGCCTATGCGGTCCGCGCGGCCTTCAGGGCCCGCACCGGGGACGACTTCGTCGTCGGCCCCCTCGAAGGACTGTGGACCAGTGCCGACCGCGACGCCTTCACCGTCCGCGACAAGGACGAGTGGGACTGGACCATGCTGATCCCACTCCCCGACGCCGTTGGTGCGGCGGACATCGCGGAGGGCCTCGCGGCCGCCTCCCGGAAGAAGCCCGACCTTCCCGTCTCGTCGCTTCGCCCGCTCTCTCTGGCCGAAGGGCGCTGTCTTCAGATCCTCCACGTGGGGACCTACGACGAGGAAGGCCCCGTGTTGGCGCGCCTGCATGACGAGATCATGCCCGAACGCGGGCTGACCTGGAACGGGCCCCACCACGAGATCTACCTGTCCGACCCCCGACGCACGGCTCCGGAGCGGATGCGGACCGTCCTGCGCCAGCCCGTGCGGCCGGTCTGAGGATCTCCCGGGTCCGGGAGTCCGCGAGGCGGCCGACCGCTGCGGGGAGGAGGAGATCGATCAGCTCTGTGGCCCGACGCTCAGCAGGTGGATGACGGCGTGCTCCGCCCTGTCGCACTCGGCCGGGTCCACCAGGGCGGTCAGCCGCCAGTCATGGTCGGCCTGCGGGTCGTCGATGATCTGGGTGGCCAGCCAGACCCGCCGGCCCGAGGTCTCCAGGGCCTCCCGTAGTCGCTCCGGGACCCCGGCGGCCGCCAGCGCGGCCCCGTCGGGCGTCTCGTCCAGCGGTGCTAGAGCAGCCGCGCGGGCGGCGTTGTCCGTGCCGATCCAGTCGTACTCGTCCCAGTAGCGAGCCAGCGCCGCGTCCCAGCGTTCTCCGTCCCAGCCGGAGGCCGCATCCAGCTCGGCCAGGCCCTCGACGTCGTCGCGCGCCATGAGCTCGACGCGGCGGAACATCTCGCGGCGCACCGCCACCCGGAAGGCGTGCCGGTTGCGGGTGAAGGCGACCCTCCCGTCGGCATCCGCTCCGAAGGCCCGTTCGACGCCGGCGGAGTCGTCCGCCTCCGAGCGCTCGTCCTTCAGCGCGTCCGCAACCTTCTCGGCCTGGCCGGACTGCGCCGCGCCCAAAGCCTCCCACTCGTCCAGCAGAGAGGAATCGACGGCGCGCACCAGGGCGCCGAGCCAGTCGACGAGCTCGTCGACCTCGTCTGTACGGTGCTCCTCGGGCACCACCTGACGCAGGGCTCGGTAGGCATCGGTGAGGTAGCGCAGGACCACGCCCTCGGAACGGCCGAGCTCGTAGCGGGAGATCAGGTCGGAGAAGGTCATGGCGTTCTCGACCATGTCGCGCACCACACTCTTGGGGTGCAGCTCGTATTCGGCGATCCAGGGGTTGGACTGCTTGTACATCTCCAGGGCGGAGCCCAGAAGGTCGGCCAGCGGCTGGGGCCAGGTGATCTCCTCCAGGGCCGCCATGCGTTCGTCGTAGTCGAGCCCTTCGGCCTTCATCGCGGCGATCGCCTCGCCGCGCGCGGCCCGCTGCTGGGCGTGCAGAAGGGGACGCGGGTCGTCGAGAGTGGCCTCCACCGCGGAGACGACGTCGAGCGTGTGCTCGGGGGAGTCCACGTTCAGCAGGTCCATGGCCGCCAGGGCGAAGGGCGCCAGCGGCTGGTTGAGGGCGAAGTCATCGGGCAGGTCGACGGCCAGGCGCAGCCGGGGGCGCCCGTCGGCTGCCGCCTGCGCACTGGAGGCGTGGGAGAGGACCCCGGCGGTGCGCAGTGAGAGGTAGATCTTGATCGCGCGGCGCACGTGCCGGCGCCGCGCGGCTTCGTTGTCGTGGACGCGGGAGAGCAGCTCGGCCATGGCGGCCACCGGGTCGCCGTTCCGCTCCATAAGGTTCAGGACCATGGTGGTGGTGACCTGGAACTGGCCGGTGAGGGTCTCCGGGGCGGCGTCGCGCAGGCGCGAATACGTCTTGTCCGTCCAGTTGACCCGACCCTCGGGCGCCTTCTTGCGCACGATCCTGCGGCGCTTGCGCTCGTCGTCGCCCGCCCTGGCCAGAGCGCGCGCGTTCTCGATGACGTGCTCGGGGGCCTGGACGCAGACGTACCCGCGGGTGTCGAATCCTGCTCGGCCCGCCCGGCCGGCGATCTGGTGGAATTCGCGGGCGGTGAGGTGACGCTCCTTAGTCCCGTCGAACTTGACCAGGCTGGTGAGCACCACGGAGCGGATGGGGACGTTGATGCCCACCCCGAGGGTGTCAGTGCCGCAGATGACGGCGAGCAGGCCCGCGCGAGCCAGGCGTTCGACGAGCCGTCTGTAGCGCGGCAGCATGCCTGCGTGGTGGATGCCGATGCCGCGGCGCAGCAGGCGCGACACAGTGGCACCGAATCCGCCGCCGAAGCGGAAGTCCCCCAGGGCGGCGGCGATCTCGTTCTTGTGCGCCCGAGCGCCCAGGTCCACGCTCAGCAGCGAGGTCGCCCTGTCGATCGCCTCCCTCTGGGAGAAATGGACCACGTAGATCGGGGCCCTGCCCTGTCCCACCAGCCGTTGAAGTAGCTCGCCGATGGGTTCGACGACGTATTCCATCTCCAGGGGCACGGGCCGCTCGGCCTTGTCCAGGACCGCGACCTCGCGGCCCGTGCGCCTGTCCATGTCGGCGGCCAGGAAGGATACGTCGCCCAGAGTGGCCGACATGAGCACCATCTGCGCCCGGGGGAGCTCCAGGAGCGGGACTTGCCAGGCCCAGCCGCGCTGGGGATCGGCGTAGTAGTGGAACTCGTCCATCACCACCGTGTCGACGTCGAGCTCCTCGCCTTCGCGCAGCGACTGGTTGGCCAGGATCTCCGCGGTGCAGCAGATGATGGGGGCGGCGGCGTTGATGGAGGTGTCGCCGGTGACCATGCCGACGTTGTCGGCGCCGAACAGGCGCACCAGCTCGAAGAATTTCTCGCTGACCAGGGCCTTGAGAGGGGCCGTGTAGTAGGAGCGGCCGCCGCGGGCGAGCGAGGCCGTGTGGGCCGCGAGCGCGATCATGGACTTGCCCGATCCCGTGGGGGTGGCGGCGATGACGTGCCTGCCCTCCAGGATCCGGCTCAGAGCCTCGTCCTGGTGCGGGTAGAGGGGGCGGCCGGTGGACTGGGCCCACTCGTTGAAGGCGAGGTAGACCTCCTCGGGCTCGGGCACCCGCTCGGGGTCGTCGGCCGGAATGAGGGAGTCGAGCATCGCATTGAGCGCCGGAGCCGGGGACGACGAGGTGGTTGGAGGCATGCCGCCATGGTCTCACGGGCCCCGGCGGGTTCTGATGGCGTCCTCTGCGGGTGCGGGGCGCGGCCGCCGCGGGTTCCCGGGGTGAACCGGATCCCGGGCATAGGGTGGCGGTACTCACGCCGATCGCTGCCGTGCCGCGTCGGCGCGGGCGGACACCGTATCTATCCGGCTGCTGACAGGAGGAGACCATGACCAGCACCGAGCGCGTCTACCAGCGGACCTTCCCCGTCTCGCCCGATGGGAACCCCTTCGTCCACAACGACCTGGGCCTGTACACCCACAATCATCCGACTCCTCCGTCCGATGTCGCCGAGCGTAGGGCCTATCTCGTGGGCTCGGGCATCGGCGCCCTGCTCGCCGCGGCGTTCCTTGTCCGTGACGGACGCATGCCCGGGCGCAACATCACCATCCTCGAGCAGCTCCCCGTCCCCGGCGGCTCCTTCGACGGCGCCGGCGACACCGGCAGGGGCTTCATCACTCGCGGCGGACGCGAGATGGGCCAGCACTTCGAGTGCTTCTGGGACATCATGCGCGAAATCCCCGCCCTGGAGATGCCTGCGCCCTACACGGTCCTCGACGAATTCCGGACCGTCAACGAGAACGACCCGAACATCGACCCCTGCCGCATCATCCACCACCGCGGGAAGCGACGGGACGCCTACAGGATGGGAGTGGGCAAGAAAGGTCAGCGCGCCGTCGTCAGGCTCCTCATGGCCAGGGAGGAGGACACGTTCGGTAAGACTATCGAGGATTGGTTCGACGCCGACTTCCTCGCCTCGAACTTCTACACGCTGTTCAAGACGATGTTCGCCTTCCAGCAGTACGAGTCGCTGACGGAGATGAAGCGGTATATGCACCGTTTCCTCCAGTATCTCCCCGGTTTCTCGGATCTGTCCTGCCTGCGCTTCTCCCGCTACAACCAGTTCGAGTCGTTCATCGTGCCGCTGGTCGACTGGCTGAAGGGCAAGGGCGTGGTCCTCCAGTACGACACGTGCGTCGACGATCTCGAGATGACGATCACCTCCGGACGCAAGGTCGTCAACGGAATTCTCTTTCATCACGCCGATGGCGGCCGGGACCGCATCGACGTCGCTGAGAAGGACTTCGTTCTCGCCACGATCGGATCGTGCACCGAGTCCACCGGCTACGGGGACATGGACACCGTTCCGCCCTTCCACACCGACCGTCCGGGTGGTGCCTGGACCCTGTGGCGCAATCTCGCTAGGAAATCCGCGGTCTTCGGCCGCCCGGACGTCTTCTGCTCCGACCCGCACAAGACCGTGTGGGAGTCGGCCTCCTTCAGTTTCATGGGAGCCGATCACCCCTTCCTGGGCAGGATCCGCGAGCTGACCGGCAACGACCCCCTGTCCGGGCGCACCGTCACCGGCGGCATCATCACCGCGGAGGACTCCGGCTGGTGCCTGTCGCTGACCATGAACCGTCAGCCCCAATTCCGCTCTCAGCCGGCCGACTGGGGGGTCGCCTGGGCCTACGGGCTCTATCCGCACGCTCTGGGCAACTGCGTGCGCAAGCCGATGATCGAGTGCACGGGCGAGGAGGTCCTCAAGGAGTACTGCTACCACTTCGGTCTGATCAGTCAGTTCGACCAGATCAGGGAGCGCACTTTGGTGCGCCTGGCCACGATGCCCTACATCACCTCCTTCTTCATGCCTCGTCGTGCCGGCGACCGCCCCGGGGTCATCCCGGACGGGTGCGTCAACCTCGCTCTTCTCGGCCAGTTCGTCGAGACGCCCGACGACTGCGTCTTCACGACCGAGGGCTCTGCGCGCACCGCGATGATGGCCGTCTACGGACTGCTCGATCTGGATCGTGACGTTCCGCCGGTCTGGCCCGCGCAGTACGACATCCGGGCTCTCCTGGCCGCTGCCAAGACGCTCAACGACGGCTCCTTGCCCGGTGAGAAGATGCTCACCAGGTTCCTGCGCGGCACCTACTACGAGGACATCCTGCCCTGAAGCGGCATGACCGGGGTCGATGGCGGTGGGAACATCCCGAGGCGGGCCCTTGCCGAGGCTCGGACGCCGAGTATGAGACGATGCCGGGCGTTGCTGTCCCCTATCCCCTTCTTGAGCGCAAAGGTCCCCTCTCATGGACGCCCTCGCCGCCTCTCTCCAAACCGCCGCTGACTGGATCACGGTCCACATCACCATGTGGGTCCTCATCGCCACGGGCCTGTTCCTCACCGTCATCACCCGCGGCGTTCAGGTGCGCCACCTGCCCGACATGGTTCGGCAGGTCGGCGGCTCACGCTCCGGGGCCGAGGGTGGCATCTCCTCCTTCCAGGCCTTCGCCATCTCCCTGGCCGCCCGGGTCGGGGTCGGCAACGTCTTCGGCGTGGCGGCCGCTCTGCTCATGGGCGGGCCCGGCGCCGTCTTCTGGATGTGGGTGGTCGCCGGCGTCGGCATGGCCACCGCCTTCTTCGAGGCCACCCTCGCCCAGGTTTTCAAGGTCCGCGCCTCCGACGGCTCATTCCGCGGCGGTCCCGCCTTCTACATGGCCCGCGGCGTGGGCAACCGGACTCTCGCCGCGGTCTTCGCCGCGATCACCGTGGTCACCTGCGGTTTCGTCATCACCTCCGTGCAGTCCAACGCCATCGCCGGGACCCTGGTGGCGGCTCTCGGGGGCGGGAGTGAGTCGCCGCTGCCGGGTTTCGGCGGGCTGAGCGCCGCCCAGCTGGTCGTCGCGGGGCTCGTTCTCGTGCTCACCGCCGTCGTCGTCTTCGGCGGCATCCGTGCCGTGGCCCGCGTCACCGAGTGGATGGCTCCCGTCATGGCGCTGGTCTACATCGTCCTGCATCCTCATCATCTGCCTGGTGAACCTCGACGAGTTCCTTCGCGTCATCGGCCGGATCCTCTCCTCGGCCTTCGCGCCCGAACCGCTCGTCGGCGGGTTGGGCGGCGGCGTTCTGGCCGCCGTCATCAACGGCACCAAGCGGGGCCTGTTCTCCAACGAGGCGGGCCAGGGCACCGCCCCCAACGCGGCTGCCACCGCCACCGTGTCCCATCCCGTTCAGCAGGGCTTCATCCAATCCCTCGGCGTGTTCATCGACACGATCGTCGTGTGCACTGCCACCGCCTTCGTCATCCTCATCGCCGGTCCCCAGACCTGGACCGCCGAGGGGGCCGGCCCCGCCACGCTCACCACGCTCGCCATCTCCCACGAGTTGGGCGGTTGGACGGTTCTGCCCATGGCGGTGCTCATCTTCGTGCTCGCCTACTCCTCGATCATCGCCGCCTACGTCTACTCCGACGTCAACATGAGCTATCTGACCGGCGGCAAACGCTGGGCGTCCTGGGCGGTCCGCGTCGTCTGCGTCGCCTCCGCCACCGCCGGTGCGGTTCTGGCCCTCGACGTCGTGTGGAACGCCGTCGACATCGCCATGGCGGTGATGACGCTGACTAATCTCATCGCCCTGCTGTGGCTGTCCCGGTGGGGCGTCGGCGCTCTGCGAGACTACGAGAACCAGCGAGCCCGCGGCGTCGTCGAGCCGGTCTTCCACGCGCACGGCAACCCGTATCTGCCCGGGGATGTGCCCGGCGACGTCTGGGCCTCCGCCGCTTTCCCGAGCCCCGTTCCCACCACCGAGGACTGATGATCATGACCACCTCCGAGACGACCCCCGGGACGCCCCGGCCCGCCGCTGTGACGGGAGCCGATCGGTGAGCGCCGTTCAAGTCGCGGCGGCTTCGGCGGTCAACGGCGCGCGCGGCATGGTCGCCGCCGCGGGCTGCACCGGCACCCCCGTCGAATGCGCTTTGCAGAAGGTTGACGACGACTTCTACACCTACGTGCTCTCCGCGCTGCTGGTGATTGTCGGCCTGTACTTCACGGTGCGCACCCGCGGAGTCCAGCTGCGCCACTTCGGCACCATGATGCGCACGATCGTCCGTTCCCGTTCCGGGGCCGAGGGCGGCATCTCCTCCTTCCAGGCCTTCGCGGTCGGGCTCGCCGCGCGCGTGGGCATCGGCAACGTCGCCGGGGTGGCCCTGGCCGTCGTCGCCGGGGGGCCGGGCGCCCTGTTCTGGATGTGGGTGGTCGCCGTCATCGGCATGGCCACCGCCTTCGTGGAGTCCACGCTCGCCCAGGTGTTCAAGGAGCGCGGCCGTGACCTGACCTTCCACGGCGGTCCCGCCTACTACATCAAGAACGGACTGGGCTCGAGGGTCTGGAGCGCTGTTTTCGCAGGACTGTGCATCATCAGCGTCGGGGTGACCGTTGTCATGGTGCAGACCAATTCCCTGGCCGGCGTCATCAATGCCACCGTTCCTGAAGTCGCTCCCTGGATGGTCGGCGTCGCTCTGGTCCTGCTGACCGCGCCCATCGTGCTGGGCGGATTGAAATCCGTGGCTCGAGTCACCGAGTGGATCGCCCCGCTCATGGCACTGGTCTACCTGCTCGTCGCCCTGGTCGTCCTCCTACTCAATCTCGCCGACCTCCCGCGAATCCTGTCCGAGGTCGTTCGCGGGGCTTTCGGGGCCGACCAGGCCCTGTACGGAGTCGCCGGCGGCATGACGGCCGCCGTCATCAACGGTGTGCGCCGCGGGCTGTTCTCCAACGAGGCCGGCCTGGGCACCGTCCCCAACGCCGCCGGCACCGCCACCGTCACCCACCCGGTCAAACAGGGCCTCGTCCAATCCTTCGGTGTGTTCGTCGACACGATTCTCGTATGCACTGCTACGGGCCTGATCATCCTGCTGGCCACCGACGCCTACCGGCCCGGCGACGACAGCCTCATCGGTGCGGTCCTGACCCAGCAGGCCATCGTCGAGCACCTCGGTGGATGGACCACCTGGCCCATGGTCGCGCTCATCTTCGTTCTCGTCTTCTCCACCGTGCTGGGCTGCTATTCCTACTCTCAAGTCAACGTCGACTTCCTGGGAGGCGAGCGCCGCGCCGAGCAGGTTCTGGGCATTGTGCTCACGGCTGCGGCCTTCGCCGGCACCGTCCTGACCCTGCCGGTCGTGTGGGCGCTGACCGACATCGCCCTGGGCCTGCTCGGTGTGCTCAACCTCGTCGTCATCGTGCGGCTGACGCCCTGGGCCCTCGGCGCCCTGAAGGATTTCGAAGCCCAGTGCGCGGCGGGGGAGGACCCGGTCTTCATCGGGCATGCCAATCCGCTCCTGCCCGGCGATGTTCTGGAGGGGGTCTGGCAGGCCTCGCGCAGCGCGAGTCGGGCCCCGCGCAGCGCGAGCCCGGCGGGTGACCGCGGAAAGGCCCCCGGCGGCTCCGAGGCCCCTAGCCGGGGCGACCACGGTGACGACCACCGCCGACTGCCGGACTCCGGGGAGGAGTGAGTGGTGGACGCCGTCGGTTCGATGCTGTCCGCCCTGTCGAACTGGTTGTTCGGCACCGTCCTCATCTGGGTCCTACTCGGCGCCGGCATCTGGTTCACCCTGGGCACGCGCGCCGTCCAGCTGCGACACATGGGTTCCATCGCACGGGCCGTGGCGGGCTCACGGGACGGGGCTGGCGACGGTGTCTCCTCCTTCCAGGCCTTCGCCATGGGGCTGGCCTGCCGCGTGGGCACGGGCAATATCGTCGGCGTCGCCCTCGCCCTGGTCCTGGGCGGGCCGGGCGCCGTCTTCTGGATGTGGGTGGTGGCCCTGGTGGGCACCGCCACCGCCTTCACCGAGGCGACCCTGGGTCAGCTGTTCAAGGTCGATCGCGGCGACGGCACCTACCGCGGGGGCCCGGCCTACTACATCGCCCGCGGTCTGAGTCTGCCGGCGGTCGGCGGGGTCTTCGCGGTCGTCTTCATGATCGCCAACGGCCTGGCCATGCCCATGGTGCAGGCCAACGCCATCACCGCCGCCCTGGGAGGAGCCACCGGGCTGGGCCCGTGGTGGGGCGCAGCGCTCGTCGCGGTACTGGTCGCACCAGTGCTCCTCGGCGGGGTGCGATCCATCGCCCGTGTCACCGAGTGGATGGCGCCCGCCATGGCCGTCGTCTACCTGCTGCTCGTCTGCGTCATCATCGTCCTGCATCCCGTGCGGGCGGCCGAGGCCGTCGGGGGCATTGTCGAGGGCGCGTTCGGGCTGCGAGCCGGCCTGGCCGGTGTCGCCGGAGGAGTCCTCGCCGCTGTCCTCAACGGGGTGCGCCGCGGCTTGTTCTCCAACGAAGCGGGGCTGGGCGGCGCAGCCTGCGCGGCTGGATCAGCCACCGTCGCCCACCCCGTGCAGCAGGGGTTCATCCAGGCCTTCGGCGTCCTGGTCGACACGATCCTGGTGTGCACAGCCACAGCTCTGGCCATCCTCATCGCCGGAGGGGCCGACGCCTCGGTGTACACCCCGGGCGCGACCGGGACCGACGTCTGCGGCACCCTGACCCAGAGCGCCATCGCCTCCACTTTGGGGGGCTGGACCGCCTGGCCCATGACGGTCCTCATCGTGGTGCTGGCCTACTCCACGATCCTGGGCGCCTTCTCCTACGCCGAAGTCTGTCTGGACTACCTTACCCGCCACCCGGCGGCGACCAGAGCACTGCGCGCGGCTGCCGTGGTGTGCGCCTTCATCGGCGGGGGAGCGGCCCTGACCACCGTGTGGACCCTGGCCGACGTCCTTCTCGGCACCGGGGCGCTGATCAACCTGGTCTCCCTAGTGCTGCTCAGCCGGTGGGTCCGCGGGGCCCTGCATGACTGGGAGGAGCAGCGCGCCCGAGCCCGGGCGGGAACGCGCCCAGCCCGGGCGATCCGCTTCGTCGCCTCGGGCAATCCGCATCTTCCCGGCGACCTGCCCGGCGACGTCTGGTCGCGCTGACGCCCGCGGGCGAGCACACCCGCGGGAGGAACCGGTTGGGTGGGGGAGGCGCCCTACCGGGAGCCTGCGGGAGGAGCGACCACCGGATGCCTCTGGCTTGTCGGTCCGATGACATGTCGGCGAAAATGTGTGTCGCCTAAAGTTAGGTGCTCATCTGCTCCGGGCCCCGCCTCCCCGTATGCGGTCCGGCCCCGCGCTCACGGAGGTTCCCCAGTGTTTCCCACGTTCTCGGCGGTCACGAGCTTCTCCGACCGTGCGGCCGACGTCCTCAGCACGGTCTCGGACCACCTGTACGGCGACCTGCTCGCCTGGCTCCTCATCGCCACCGGAGTCTGGTTCACCATTCGCACCCGCGCAGTCCAGCTGCGCCTGTTCCGTCAGATGCTGCGTGCGATCATGGGCTCCCGCGTCGGCGGCGGGGGCATCTCCTCTTTCCAGGCCTTCACCATCGGCCTGGCCTCCCGGGTGGGCACGGGCAATATCGTGGGTGTGGCACTGGCCATCACCCTGGGCGGGCCGGGCGCCGTCTTCTGGATGTGGGTGGTGGCGTTCGTGGGCATGTCCACCGGGTTCGTCGAAGCGGTCCTGGCTCAGCTGTACAAGGTCCGCCACCCCGAGGGCACGTTCCGCGGAGGACCCGCCTATTACATCAGCCGGGGCCTGGGGTCGAGGCTGTGGGCGAGCATCTTCGCCGTCGTCATCACATTCGTCTTCGGCTTCGCCTACGAGGCCACGCAGGCCAACGCCATCTCCGGCGTCATGACGGAGACCTTCGGAGTGGACTCTCGCCTGACCGCGATCGGCCTCGCGCTCGTCACGACGCCCGTCGTCTTCGGGGGCATCACAGCCGTGGCCAGGATCGCCGAGTGGATGGCGCCGCTCATGGCCGGCGTCTACGCCCTGCTGGCGCTCGTCGTCCTCCTGCTCAACGCGCAGGCCATCCCTGGCGCGCTGGCGAGCATCTTCGAGGGGGCCTTCGGCCTCGATCAGGCCTTCGCCGGCGTCGAGGGCGGTATCATTGCGGCGGCCCTCAACGGCATCAAACGGGGTCTGTTCTCCAACGAGGCGGGGGAGGGGTCGGTCCCCAACGCGGCTGCCACCGCCACTGTGTCCCATCCCGTCCAGCAGGGACTCATCCAGTCATTCGGCGTGTTCGTCGACACGATCGTCGTGTGCACGGCCACCGCGCTGATCGTCCTGCTCTCGGGCGTCTACTCCCCGCAGACGGCTCTGGCCGATCCCGCCGTCGCTAAGGCGACCTCCTCCTCCCTCACCTCCGCCTCGGTTGGGGCGACGCTCGGCAGCTGGGCGCAGTACCTTATGGCGGTCGTGATCTTCGTCTTCGCCTACTCCTCGCTGCTGGGAAACTACACCTACGCCCAGGTCAACATGGACTTCCTGCGGGGTATGGGGCACCGGCACTACGGCCTGCGCGTCATGATCGTCGCGGCGACCGCGATCGGCGCCGTCGCCTCGCTGGACTTCGTGTGGAACCTGTCCGACGTCGCCATGGGGCTCATGGCGATCATCAATATCGTGGCGATCCTTCTGCTGGGCGCGTGGGCCTTCGGCGCCCTGGCCGACTGGCAGGCCCAGAAACGGCGTCTGGAGGCCGGCGAGATCGAGGAGATCCGTTTCGTGGCTGAGAGCAACCCCCTTCTGCCGGGGGACCTGCCCGGGGACGTGTGGAGCCGGGCCAACGCCGGCCGTCCGGCCGCCGAAATCAGTTAGCCGGGTCCGTCGGCCCGGGCGCACTACGCTGCGACCATGAAGATCGCACGCTTCTCCACCGGCGACGAGCTCCGCTACGGCATCGTCGAGGGGCTCGACTCCGATGACCCGATGTCGTCGGGCGAGTCCGAGGGCCATCTCGTCGTCCTCAAAGGTGATCCGCTTTACACCGTCCCGGAAGCCACCGGCGAGGTCGTGCCCCTCGGTGAGGCCCGTCTCCTCTCCCCGGTCATACCGCGCTCCAAGGTGGTGGGCGTCAGCGGGAATTACGCCGCGCGCGCCGTCGAGTCGCACGGACGGACCCCTGCTGAGCCCATCGTCTTCCTCAAACCCAATACGGCCGTGATCGGGCCCGACACCCCTATCGTCCTGCCCGCCTGGTCCGACGATGTTCACTACGAGGCCGGGCTGGCCGTCATCATCAGGACGGTGGCCAGGGACCTGTCCCCGACCGGCGCCGCTGGGGCGGTCTTGGGCTACACGGTCGCCAACGACGTCTCCGCCCACGACCGCCAGCGCGAGGACGCCACCTGGGTTCGGGCCAAGGCCTTCGACACCTCCTGCCCCCTCGGCCCGTGGATCGAGGTTTCCGAGCCCGGAGGGGCCGGCGGTTTCGATCCCGGTGCCGCTGCAGTGCGCGCGCGGGTGGACGGCTCCGCCGATCAGGAGGGCGCCACCGTCGACATGATCCGCGGCGTCGCCGAGCTCGTCTCCTTTGTGTCCGGGATCTTCACACTTTTGCCCGGCGACGTCGTGCTGACCGGAACGCCCAACTGCTCCGGGCGGATCCGAGCCGGGCAGCGCGTCGAGGTCGGTATCGAGGGCATCGGCCGCTTCTCCAACCCGGTCGTACGCCGTTGAGTTGAGACGGGCGCCCGGCCCCGTTCCGGGCCCTGCTACCTCAGCCCCGCGGCTCTGCCGCGGCGTCGACCAGACGTTGAGCGATCTGGGCGGCGATGGTGCGGCCGGTGGCCAGGTTGAGACGGCAGAAGGATTCGTACCCCCGTCCAAAGGCCGCTCCCGGATTCATTGCCACGCCCGGCTCTCGGCGGAAAAACCGTACGGGGGACGCGCCCTCCGGCATCGTCAGCCTCGAGCAGTCCAGCCATGCCAGGTAGGAGCCTTCGGGCACGGTCAGCTCCACCGTCTCGATGCCGGCCAGTGCCCCGGCTATGAGGTCGCCGTTGCCGTGGAGGTAGGTCCGGACCGCCCGGTTCCAAGCCAGGCCCTCGGGTGAGAGGGCGGCGGCGACGGCCCGGGCGCCCAGGTACGCCGCCTCGTCGGCCAAATGGGCGCTGAAGGGGTCGGCCTCCCAGGCGGATCGGGCCCCGCCCGAGGCGATGAGTTGGGCGCACATGAGGCCCGGGATATTCCACCCCTTGGACACGGCGGTTACCGTGAAGGTCAGGTCGGGGTCCGCGCCGGGGCGCGACCCGTAGGGCGTGTGGGCCGCCGCCGGGTCGAGCACGAGGGAGGAGTGGATCTCATCGGCGAGAACCGGGATGTGGTAGCGCGATGAGAGTTCCGCCACGGCATCGAGTTCAGCGGGGGAGAGCACCCGTCCCACCGGGTTCCACGGGTTGCACAGGATCAGCAGCCCCGCGCCGGCCGCCATGGCCGCCTCGATGCCGTCCAGGTCGAGCCTCCAGACGGGAGCCCCGGAGGCGTCATGAGTGTGGAGCGCGGGGACCTGCATGCACCGGCGGCCATGGCGGCCGGGTATCGACAGGAACGGCATGTAGGCCGGCGTCGGGACGACGACGGGGGAGCTGGGGGCGGTGTGCCGCGCGATGACGGCTCCCAGCGCGGACAGGACGTTGGGCAGCAGACTCACGTCCCTCCTCGGAACGGCCCAGCCGAAGGAGTGCCGGTGGAAGGCGGCGACCGCTTCGCGCGCCCTCTCGCCCACGCTCATCGGCATGTAGCCCAGCGAGCCGTCATCGACGGCGCGCCTGAGGACCCGCGCGACGGCGGGTGCGGTGCCCAGATCCATCTCCGCCACCCACGCCCCGATGACGTCGCCGTCGTAGGTGCTCCACTTCAACGACCCCCGGGCGCGCATCGTCTCAGGGGTGAGGGCGTCGAAGGAGGCCAGAAGGTCGTGCGCGGACTCATGGGGGCCGGTCGTGTCGTCAACCACGATGCCAGCCTAAGGACTGCGGCGCCGGCTCGGGGAGGGTGTCCGCGCGAGCACCCCGCGACGCGGCGCGCGCCGGCCATGGCGGCGGGCCGGGTCAGCCATCCATGCCGGTCGGGCTGGCGCCGATGATCGAGACGTCTTTGAGCAGGGCGTCCAGCGCGGTGGCGTCATAGGCCGGTGCGGGGCAGAAGTACGACAACTGGAGGAGCATGGGCGTGCGCATCCGCGTGAAGGCGCGGAACCAGCGCACGCCGGTGTACTGGTTGCCGTCCGCGCCCGTGTAGCTGAGGTCCATGCGGATTGTTTCGACGATGCTCGAGCCGCCCAGGCCGTGGATCGAGGCGACATCCTCGGAGGAGGAGTAGGACAGATCGGTGACGCCCGCCTGCTCGTAAGCCTGCCGTGAGGCCTCGATACGACTCTCCGACTCCTGCCTGTCCCCGCCGGAGGCCGCGGTGTCGACGGGGTTCTGCTGGGACGTGAGCTGGCACCCGTCGGCGCGTGTGAGCTGGTTGACGCCGTCCTGGTCCCGCACGGCGGCGGTCCACCCGGGGGCGCTTGTCGGGAAGTCCCATGAGGCGACATCGGCCGTCGTCCCCGCCGGCGGCGCCGGGGAGCCGGCGTCGGGCCACGACGGCATCGGCGTCGTCGTCGTTCCCGCCGGCGGCGCCGATGTCCGCTCCGACCCGGGGGAGACATCGGGCGTCGCCGGGGAGATAGTGGCGGGAGTGGGCTGCTGCAGCGGGCTGTCGCAGGCCGCCAGGCCCGGGGCGAGCAGGAGGAGGCTGAGGACGGCCGGGATCGTCGCAGCCGTCGGACGGGGGAGACGTGGGGAACGAGTGGTGCGCAGCATCGTCGATCGCAAGGTGTCGTCGAGGGTCGGGCCGGCGCCGCCGGCCTAAGGGTGGGAACACCGTAGACGCTCGGGCCCTCGGTCGCCACAGTCGGGGTCAGAACGGCCGTCTCGGACGCGAGCCCCTGACGCTAGGCTATGCGCCATCATGACTGACATCGCCCCGCCCCGCCCGGATGGAGGACCCTCCTCGATCCGCGTTCGCTTCTGCCCCTCGCCCACGGGCGCCCCGCACGTCGGGATGGTCCGCACCTGCCTGTTCAACTGGGCCTGGGCCCGTCATACCGGCGGCACCTTCGTCTTCCGCATCGAGGACACCGACGCCGCCCGCGACTCCGAGGAGTCTTTCGACGCGATCGTCGACTCCCTGGACTGGCTCGGCCTGGACTGGGACGAGGGCATCGGCAAGGGCGGACCGCACGGACCCTACCGGCAGTCCCAGCGCATGGACCTGTACGGTCGGGTCACCGCCGAGCTGCTCGAGGCCGGCTACCTCTACGAGTCCTTCTCGAGTCCCGAGGAGGTCGAGGCGCGGCATCGGGCCAGAGGCGAGGACCCCAAACTCGGTTACGACGGGTACGACCGCGATCTGACCGACGAGCAGAGGGCCGCCTTCCGCGCCGCCGGCCGTGAACCCGTGCTGCGCATGCGCATGCCCGACGAGGACATCACCTTCACCGATCTGGTCCGCGGCCCCATCACCTTCAAAGCGGGATCCATTCCCGACTACGTCGTCGTGCGCGCCGGCGGTGATCCGCTCTACACTCTGGTCAATCCGGTCGACGACGCGGCCATGGGCATCACCCATGTCCTGCGCGGTGAGGACCTGCTGTCCTCCACGCCCCGCCAGATCGCCCTGTACCGAGCCCTTATCGCCATCGGCCGTGCGCGGGCCGTGCCCGAGTTCGCCCACCTCCCCTACGTCACGGGGGAGGGCAGCAGGAAGCTCTCCAAGCGCGATCCCGAGTCCAACCTCCTCATCCACCGCTACCGCGGCATGATCCCCGAGGGCCTGGTCAACTACCTGGCGCTGCTGGGATGGTCGCTGTCCAAGGACGAGGATGTCTTCAGTCGTGAGGAGATGATCGCCTCCTTCGACGTCCATGACGTCAACCCGAACCCCGCGCGCTTCGATGTGAGGAAGTGCGAGGCCATCAACGCCGAGCACGTGCGTCGGCTGACCCCCGATGACTTCCGCGATCGCCTCGTGCCCTACCTGGCTGATGCCTACCCCGACCCCGCCGACCCCGAACGACCCGCCCGGCCGCTCGTGTCCGCGGGCGCCTTCGATGCCCTGAGCGGACGCGAGCGGGAGATCCTCACGGCCGCCGCCCCGCTCATCCACACGCGCATCCAACTGCTGCGAGAGAGCAGGGACATGCTCGCCTTCCTCTTCGTCTCCGACGAGGGGCTCGCCGTCGACGACGGAGCCGTGACCGCGCTCAAGGATTCCGCCCCCCGGGTACTGGACGCCGCGATCGAGGCGCTGGAGGGGGTCGGCGCCGACCAGTGGTGCGCCGGGGCCCTCCAGGGCGCTCTGCGCACGGCCATCGTCGACGGGCTCGGCATCAAGCCGCGTCTGGCCTTCGGGCCGCTGCGCGTGGCCGTCACGGGCCGCCGAGTCTCACCGCCCCTGTTCGAGTCCATGGAGATCCTGGGCCCCGCCTCCTCGCTGAATCGACTGCGCGCGTTGCGGGCCCGACTGGGCCCGGCCCCGCTGGCGCTGGGCTGAGACGGGGATCCTCTCGACGCACACGGTGTCTCTGCTCCCCGGCCCCGCTGGCGCTGGGCTGAGCCGCCCGCCGGCGCCGCGCATCGGGCGGCCGTCAGCTCATCTTGCCGGCGGTCAGACCCTCGATCCGGATACCGCTGAGGATGGTGCGCCACTGGTCGTAGGAGATGCTCGAGCCCTTCAGGCACATGACCATGACCGAGAAATCGAGCCCGGCATCGTTGACGGTGCGGGCGAACTTATAGCCCTCAACGTCCTCCGGCGCGGCGCCCTGGGCCGTGTAGACCCCCGTCCAGGTGATGGAGTAGCCGTCCATGGTGCCGCTGTCGTCGTGGACGAGGTCGAGGGTCTCCCGGCTTGTCTCGTTGACGTCGGTGATGCTCGTATTGGTGACGTTGACTTTGCTCCCGCTCATGATGTCGTCCGATAGTGAAATATTATGGATCAGTTCGGAGATGTCGCGGGTCACGTACCCCAGGCAGCTGCCGTTGTAGGTGCGGTACCCCTCGATGTTGCCCTGGTCGGTGACGGAGTCCGTGTGGACCACTGAATCATCCTGGTACCACACCGAGTCGTCCTCGCTGTAGAACTTCAACGACGGTGCGGTCCACGGCGTCGGACTGGCGGAGGGCGTAGCGGAGGCGGAGGGGGTGCGTGTCGGGCGGGGCGTAGTCGAGGGGGACGCGGACGCCGTCGCGGAGGAGTCGGCCGTCTTGGCCGATGTAATGGGGATGGGGTCGCCGCCGCAGGCGCTCAGTGCGAAGGCCGTCGTCAGGCACAGGCCCGCGCCGAGGGCTCGGGCCGTGCGACGGGAGAGGTGGAATCCATGGAAGCGGGGAGTGGGGGTCATATGCACCTCGTGTACCTGATTGTCTGTACTCGGGCCGTGCCCGGTGCGTCTCGCCGGTGTCGGAGCGAGCGGGGGTTAGGGGCGGGACTGGTAACAGCCCGGTGGCAGTCTACGGTCTTGGAGCGTTCTCGAAACGGTATTGGCGGACGGTGGTGACGGGGGCGGGCGGGGCGTTCGTCGCGTGCGTTGGCGACGTCGAGACCGACGACGAACGGTGTGGTCGCGCTCACGTCGTGCGGATTTGTCGGTGGGGGAGCGTGCGTGTAGATTACTTTTCACTGCGTCGGGGCCCGTCCCTGATGCGCACCGTCATTGGGGTATGGTGTAATTGGCAACACAGCTGATTCTGGTTCAGCCATTCT
>ERZ772956.1093-NODE-1093-length-19134-cov-9.310656_pt1 | contig 19134 bp, 20 predicted proteins | sample MGYA00580683_ERZ772956 | MGnify/ENA primary metagenome ERZ772956 (study PRJEB29015, sample SAMEA2738077) | human oral metagenome | biome: human oral; feature: human-associated habitat; material: saliva | place: China | collected 2212 ... | reverse complement strand
AGGATAAGTCAGTGATTGACAATATCATGCAAGCGTACGGTGCAGGTATTGAGAACGCAAAATCACAGGCTAAGTCTGAACTGCAAGCCGAAAACGACACATTAAAACAACAGCTTGAGCAACAGACCCAAGCTATCAATGATCTACAGGCCAAAGAGGGAGCAAGTGCTGAAAGCAAACAACAGCTTGAAGAACTCAAAGCCCAATTTGAGCAGTACAAGCTAGATAGTGAGGCAAACCTTGCTCAGATCACTAAAACAAACGCTGTAGCCCTTGCTTTGAAAGACGTAGGAGCTTACAACTCAGAGGATTTGATGAAATTCATTGACCTAGACAAAATTGAGCTAGGGGAAGATGGGAAACCTCAACTAGAGGACACAATCAACTCACTCAAAGAGTCAAGCCCTTACCTATTCCAAGTTGAGGACAAGCAGCCTAACCCTAATATCTCAGTGCACGGAAATCCACCAGCAGGAACTGGATACGATCATCTAAGCGCAGAGGACAAAGCCCTATTTGCAGGCTTTGATAGCGTATAAAACCAAAAATAAAGAAAAGAGGATTATTACACATGGCAGTAAATTACGCAGCAAAATTTGATGAAAAAGTAGATGAGCGCTTTGCTAAAGAGGCCCTATCTACTGGTATTGTTAACCAAGACTTTGATTTCCTTGGTGTTGACACCGTCAAGGTCTACTCTATCCCTACATCAGGAATGAATGACTACAAGACAACTGGGCAAAACCGTTACGGTGAAGCTGAGGAACTTGGGAATACAGTTCAAACTATGACAATGAAGAAAGATCGCTCTTTCACATTCACGATTGACAAGAAATCTGAACAGGACACAAATGGGGTCATGGAGGCTGGAAAAGCCCTTGCGCGTCAGTTGTCAGAAGTCATTATCCCAGAAGTGGACGCTTACCGTTTTGCAACAATCGTAGCTGGTGCAGATACAGATCATATTGCTACTGGTTCAGTAACTAAAACAAACGCCTACGAGCTTGTTCTTGATGGTCAGGTTAAGCTCACTGACGCTTTTGTCCCTACAGCTGGCCGTGTCTTGCATGTATCACCTAAGTTCTACAAACTCATCAAACTTGACCCAACATTTGTGAAAAATTCTGACCTTGGTCAAGAAATCACTATCAAAGGTCAAGTAGGTATGATTGACGGCTTGCCAGTAGTTTTGACACCTACATCACGCTTGCCGCAAAATGTAGAGTTTATTATCGCTCACCCTGTGGCTACTCCATCTCCTATCAAGTTGGAAGACTACAAGATCCACGATAACCCACCAGGAATTAACGGTAAGCTCGTTGAGGGTCGTATCCGTTATGACGCTTTCGTTCTTGACAACAAGAAGAAAGCTATCTACGTTCACAAATCAGCATAAGGAGGCTTACTAATGGCTAAGGAGAATGAAGAAATCACAGATGAAGTTGTGGAAATCCAAGAAGTGACAGAGGAAGTTGCCAAAAAAACTGTTACTTTGACAAAAGACGGGGTTTCTTTTACCCTGTCTGACCCGATTATGATTTCAGCCTTTGAAAATCAAGGATACGAAGTGGAGGAATAAAGTAAATGAGTAAATTTAAAGCTACATCAAATGTGGTCTTTATTATCAATGGCTATGAGAGAGCCTTTGATAAAGACACAGAGTACAACATGGAAAAGGATGTAGTTGCTGAGCTCAACGCTAAAGGTGCTATCACACACCCTGAGCTTAGTCCATTCTTTGTACCTGTTGAAATTGAAGAAACAGAGGCGGATGATTAAGACTGCCTCTTAAAAAGGAGGAGGTGGTTACTATCACTTATTTAACACAAGATGAATTTAAGGATTTTGGCTTTGATGAAGTTGAGGGCTTTGAAGAGCTACTAAAGAGGGCAGAGATTGCGATCAACCTCTTTCTTAACAATTTCTACAGCTTTGTAGATTTTGAAAAAGAGATCGGGCACAGAAAGCAAGCTGTCAAGCTGGCTACGGCTTTCCAAGTGGCATATTTGGACGCTAGTGGGATCACTACGGCTGATGATAAGCAATCAGTTTCTACTGTGGTTCTAGGGCGTACTCATATCACTTACAAGAACTCCTCTAGCCAGTCTTTAGAGAGTGCTAGGTATAACTTATCACTTGACGCCTTGAATACTCTGAAATCAGCAGGATTTGGCTTTAGGGGGGTAGGTTATGACAGACATTGATAAACGGTTATTGATTGATACTGTAACAATTCAGAAAACCACAGGAGAAAAAGACGGATGGGGTAAAGAAGTATTTGAGAGCCCAGTGACTCTTAGAACTGTTAGGTTTGACAGACAGTATCAAGTGCAAGGCACGAAGAACAACCGCAAAGAGTCCAAGCCTAGCACATTATTTGTGTACCCTAAATATTGCCCTGTCATCTTAGACAAGACCTTTGAAAATGCCATTATCAACGACGGAGAACGTGACTACAGAGTGACCTCTGTGGTTCCTGTCAGTTATCCACACAAACAAAAAGTATTTTGCTATGAAGTGGAGTGTATCTGATGGGAACAAGCGTATCTGTTAAGGTTGATTTAAAGGGCATTGAGAAAAAGGTATCCCCAACGGCATTAGCAAAAGGGAAGTTAGCAATAGCTAATCAGATGTTGATTGACTTTACTCCTTTTGTGCCACGCAAAAGCGGTGAACTTAGTGGAAGTGGCCAAGCGACAAAAGACGGAGTTAAATATCCTGGACCTTATGCTAGAGCTCAATTTTACGGCTCAAGCTACAACAAGGTTAGGACGTTTGTCTTTAAGAAGTACACTACACCTGGAACAGGTAAGCGGTGGGACTTGAAAGCTGAGGCTCTACATTCTAGTGAGTGGGGGAAAGTTGGTCTAAGAGCAATGGGAGTAAAAACATGAATAACAATGATTTTTCAGAAATCCTCAGAGATTTCATCAATACACTAAACCTCCCTCTGACTTGTAAGCTTGATTACTTATCAGAGGGGGAGGATTTAGTCCTTTATCCTTTGCCTGGTGGGAAGATTTTAAAAGAGTACATGAACGGCAAGCAGGACATTAGCCTTGTCTTTGAGGTGGCAATCAAAACGACTGATCACCAGAAGACAAGCTCTATCCTGTGGGCCATCAATCGTGCTCTTGCTGATTTTAATCTGGATCTACCTAGCAAAAACAATTCATATCAATTCAGAGGCCTTGAAGTATCTCAGCCATTTCTTAATGATCGAGATGAGCAAGGTTTTTATATTTACATGCTGGATGTCACAGCACAATTAGAAACAAATGGAGGAAATTAAATGCCAAAAATGAAGAACGCCAAGCGCAAACACTTTCTTGCGCCATGGTTACCAACAGCACCAACTACTGAGCCAGGTAATGACGCCTGGAAATGGCTTGCGGACGGAGTAACAACCGCTGAGGCTGAAAACGACGAGGAGACAGATGACATTGCATACTACAACGGTGACGGCACTAAGAAAACAGTAGTAACATCTGTCAAAAACGGATACAGCTTTGAGGGCGACTACATCAAAGAGGACGAGGCTCAGGCCATTGTCGCAGGTATGCGCTTTAAAACTGGAGATGACCGTAATGTCTGGCTTAAAGTGGTAGAGTCTGATGGCAAGACTCAATATGTCGGAGTAGCTACAGTCTCAGGTATCAAAATCGGAGGCGGAGAGGCCTCTGAGTATGAGGGCTTTGAGGCAACTATTAGCTGGAATGCGGCACCTAAACAGTCTGCCGTAGTCGGTGGATGATTTGATCTAGGGGAGTGAATAGACTCCCCTTTTTATTTTTGACTTAAAAATTAGTAGGAGAAAAAACAAATGGTAGTAATTAAAAAACGTGATAATGTCATCCCTGTTGACTTTGGAGAGTTCAAACTTGAATTTGTAGCCAATGACAAAAATATCCAAAAAATGGAAAAACTTGGCACAATCCTTAAAATTGAGGGCGAAAAACTAGCTAAGACAGAGGATAGTAAGGCCTTTGAAACATTACAAGACTTAGTCAAAGACTCTTGGACAGAGCTGTTTGACAAAGAGGCGTTTGACAAGGTCTACTCATTCTCTAATGAGTCTACAGTGGACGCAATGGCCTACTTACTTGAGGCAATCACTGGAGTCATCTCAGAATGGGAGAAACGTAACAACACAGACGCTCTCAAAAAGTATCTAGGTGACTGACATGCTGGACCTATCAAGGAAATTGACAGATGAGTTAGTCCTTGGTGATGATGTGTATCCAATGAATATCGCTTTTAACAAGGTCTTGAAAGTGGTGGAGCTGATCAATGATGATGACATTGACGAGCTTTACAAACCTTTCCTGGCTATTCAAATCTTGACTGGTGTAGATTTTACTCAGGCTTTAACTCCTGAACAGGCTACAGCAATCTTTAAGATGATTTTTGAGGAGCATATCAGAATTATTCCAGCTAAAGACACAGCACCAGTACTAGACCTTGCAGGGAACCCAATCAAGAGCAAGATACGCTCTAGGAGCCAATCCGAGGGAGGGGATCGTCTTTTTAGCTTGAAGTACGACGCTGAGTATATTTACTCATCATTTCTACAAGCTTACGGCATTGACCTTATAGACGCTCAGAACAGCCTACACTGGAAGAAGTTCAACGCTTTACTAAATGGCCTACCTAGTGACACTAAGTTTGCCGAGGTGCTGAAAATACGCTCTTACAAGCCCCAAAAAGGGGACAGTAAGCAGTACAAGGAGAACATGAAGAAACTCAAAAAAGAGTATGCTCTACCTGATGAATTTGACTACTAATTTTAGAAAGGAGGTACACAATGGCAGATGGTTCAGTAACTATCAAGGTTGACATGGATGGATCAAATGCTCAGGCTGGAGTCAGTAAGCTCAAGTCACTTTTTGGAGGCCTTGAGAGTGCAGGGCAAAAAGTAGGCTCAGTATTCAAGTCAGTACTAGGTGCCAATTTGATTGGCTCAGCCCTTACTACAGGGATTGGGACTATTACTAGTGGTATCCGTGAAATGGCCTCTGAGCTCAACAGTTCACAGAAAGCCTGGAAAACTTTCGAGGGAAACCTCCAAGCCTTTGGACGATCAGCTGAGGAAATCAAGAAAGCAAAGGAAGAAATGCAAGACTTTGCGACAAAGACCATCTACTCAGCCTCTGACATGGCTAGTACCTACTCACAGCTTGACGCTGTTGGTACAAAAAATGTAGGTAGTCTAGTTAAGGCCTTTGGTGGACTTGCAGCCTCTGCTGAAAACCCAGCTCAAGCCATGAAATCACTGTCAACTCAAGCAACGCAGATGGCAAGTAAGCCTAAAATTGCTTGGATGGACTTTAAGATCATGATGGAGCAAGCTCCTGCTGGTATGGCTGCAGTCGCAAAAGAGATGGGAATGTCTACGGCTGATCTTGTAAAAGCTGTCCAGGATGGGAAAGTTAAAACTGAGGATTTCTTTGACGCTCTCAACCGAGCAGGGAACTCAGACGCTTTCCAAAAAATGGCCACAGAATTTAAAACTGTAGACCAAGCCATAGATGGAGCCAAGGAAAGCCTCTCTAATAAACTCATGCCAGCCTTTGAAAAGCTTAATAAGTTTGGTATCAAGGCAGTAAATGCAGTTTCAGACGCTTTGGACAAAATCAATTTTGACAGTGTAGCTGATAAGCTAGGAGCTTTCTTAGAGGGCATTGATATAGACGGTATCATCTCAACCGTGACAAGCGCTTTTGCTAACATCGGTAGTATTATTGGCTCAGTAAACACAGTCATCCAAGATTTAGTTGCAGGTGCTCAGACAGCCTTTGAGGCTTTTAAAAACACTGGAGCGCTTGACAATGCTGGTCAGGCACTCAAAGACTTATCAGAGGCAGCGCTTGACCTAGCAAGTAAATTGGCAAACGCTATCCCATGGGAAACTATCGGAGAGTCAGCTGGTAAAATCGTCAATTTTGTTTCACAGATGGCGAGCTCATTTGCTAAGTTTATCAAAGGGCTTGACCCTAACACTATCAGAAATGTAGCAACCGCTCTAGTGACCATGGCTGTAGCCTTAAAAGGCATTCAGACTGGAGTGGCAATCGCCAAGGGTCTCAAGTCAGCTTTTGATTTTGGAAAAACAATCATAGGCCTAATCGGTAACATCTTAGGGCTTACCACGGCTCAACTTGCAAACGCTGGAGCAAGTGCTGCAATGAGCGCTGGTAATACAGCAGTCGGAACAACGGCCGCTACAAGTGCCAGCTCAGTCATGCAACTAGGTGCCGCAGTCCTTATGATTGGGGCAGGTGTCTTGATGGCAGCCGCTGGAGTCTATATCTTAGTACAAGCTGCTATACAATTATCATCAGCTGGAGCTGGTGCTGCTATCGCTCTTGTCGCTATTGTGGCAGGGATTGCCTTGCTTGCCGTGGGTGCCGCTGCAATCGGTCCAGCATTAACAGTAGGCGCAGTCGGTATTCTAGCCTTTGGCGCTGCAATCGCTCTAATTGGAGCAGGTGTCGCAGTCGCTGCGCTAGGGATAGCCGTATTAGTTGACGCTATCGCTAATGGTTTCGCCTTGATCATCAACACGATTTCAAGTAATGCGCCTCAGATTATTAGCATTATTCAGGCAATCGCTGAGGGTATTCGGACAGGCATGGATGGTGTAGCTAATATCATCATCTCTGTAGGCACAGCCATCAATACTGCTCTACAAGGTATCGCTGATATTTTCAAGTCAGTTGGAGAGTCAATCTCTACGGCTGCTCAAGGTATCGGTAAGGGCATTGAGAGTGTATTCAATGGCATTTCAACGGTCATCAGCTCAGTTGGTGGTGCAGTTAGGACGGTTTTAGATGGGATCGCTAATGTATTCACATCTATTGGAACAGCTGCAAGAAATGCAGGTCTAGGTGTAAAGGCAATGGCTGAGGGCATTCAGTTGCTTGTGGGGCTCAATCTAATTGATCTAGCAAGCACTTTGACAGTGGTTTCAGCAGGTCTTACTGCTATTGCTAACTCTGGTATCGCTACGGCTGGTCCTGGATTGCAACAAGCAGGAACTGGATTGATGTTGATTGCTACATCTGCTCAACTTGCAAGCGTAGCTATGCAGTCATTACCTACGGTTTTGACATCTTTGAGCACTAGCCTCAGCACACTACCTGAAACAATGACAATGGCAAGTACAGCCATGAGCACCTTTGCTACATCAGTCATGAGCTCATTTGCGAGCCTTGGGGGCTCTGTGGCAAGCGTTACGGCTCTACAAGTAGGGTTGATGTCTCTAGCTAATGCAATGCTGATGGCTCAAAGTGGAGCCTCTATGATGGCCTCTACATTATCGATGATTAACTCATCAGCTACCTCAGCCTCATCAGCTATGTCTCAACTCGCCTCAAGTATCAGCTCAGCAATGACTCAGGCTCTATCATCTGTGCAAGCAAGCATGATGATGATGGTCACAGTGGTCATGCAATCAGCAACTCAGATGACACAAGCTGGCCAACAAGCAGGGCGTGGGGTTTCTAACGGAGTTACTAACGGTATCCGTTCAGGAATTGGATCAGCAACAGCTGCAATGTCAGCTATGCTAAGCTCAATCCGCTCTGCAGCCATGTCAGGCGTAAGTTCTATGAGATACGCAGGGAACATGATCGGCCAAGGATTGGCGCAAGGTATGTACTCAGCACTTGGGGCTGTCACTGCGGCAGCTAATGCTCTTGTCGCTCAAGCTGAGAGAGCAGCGCAAGCTAAGGCTAAGATCCATAGTCCGTCACGACTATTTAGAGACAATGTCGGACGCTATATCGCTCAAGGTATTGCCGTAGGTATTGAACAGAATAGCTCTGATGTAGTTGATAGTCTGGCATACGTTCAGAAAGAGATGTCAGCGTTCAAATTTGGCGCTGAGGACTTGCTAGGTTTAGGAAAACATACTGTATCTAGTCAGTTTAGACTCAAATCACTCACAGAACGAGCAGAAACAAGCCAAATCGAGGTTATTCGTGACCAGGCTGACAAAGTCCTAACTAGAGCTCTTGAAGTGGCTGAGGAGGCTGTCAAGCGCCCTGTGAACATGGTACTAGATGACGGTACTCTGGTTGCTAAAATCGGAGACCCAATGACTAACTATCAAAATGATAAGTTAATGATTGATAACATGATGAGAGGTATTATCTAATGAATAATGACACAATCACAATCAATGGATTTGACCTCTCTGAGGTTATTGACATTATAGACATCATCCGTCCAGTAGGAAATGAGCGCCACGTTGTCACAAATGACGCTCCACTTGTCGGAGTTAATCTCCAAGAAGTGCGAACAGGTGCCAAAACCATCAAAGTCAAGTTTGCTATGCAATATGGCAACGGCATGACACTTGAAACGGCTAAGCACAAACTGGCTGGCATTTTTAACACCTCAGAGGCTGTCAAAATCGTCATTTCAGACGAGCCTGACAAGTATTACATGGGTCTAGTATCTGGTTCTGTGGATATAGAAAACGTTACTAGATGGTTCCAAAAGGGCAGTTTTGACCTGATTATCCCTGACGGAGTAGCTCACGGATCAACCTATAAGCGCTTTGATAACGGACAAGAGCAACCTGACAAGGTTGTTTTTAATTTAGTCAATAATGGCAACGTCCCAGCTTTTCCTGTCGTTACGGTTAAGAATAACGCCGAGAATGGCTATATCGGTCTAGTCAATGCTAGTGGAGCTCTTGAGGTTGGTGACCGTGAAGAGGCTGATATAGGCGTAGTTAAGCGGTCAGAGGTATTGATTGATTTTAGAGAAGATAGAATTTCAAACGGTTTTGCAAGAGCTACTAAAAATAAGGCTGTGACTAACGATAATGGCGAGAATGTGGTAGGGGTGTCTGAGCTAACGACATTGTGGAATAAGAAACACATTAGACTCAAAGACCAAACCACGCCTGGCAAATATGGGAACTATGCTACATCTCTATCATGGGACATCCCAATAGATAGCGCTGGAGCTGTTGGCTCGCTTGATGACTACATCACAGGTAAACAGATATTTGTATCTAATGCAGCTAATCAATATGGATTTATCAAGATTACAGTATCAGATACAAATGGTCAGTTTTTGTATGGCTTTGAAACATTCAAGCGAACACAAGGACAGGATTGTGAGTTTAATGTGTTTGGCTCTGATGGAAAGGGGAGCTATTACTTTCTTAAGTGCTGGAATTTCACAGGCACCTCTGACAGTGCTTTAAATCCATTTTCATCAACCAAAGGGCAGTTTGAACTCAAGCGCAATGACGACAGGCTCCAGGTTTACTACAAAGGCTCTCATTACAGCTTTACCATCCCTGAAATCAAAGGCAGAAAGTCCGCCAAGATCCATGTCATGCTTGGAGCGTATCATGACAAGCCTATGCTTGCTCACATGTATCTTGATGAACTCTTATACCGTAAGGATTTTGTCCCAACAATAGGAGATGTGCCTAACCGTTATCCAATCGGTTCAAATGTCGTGCTAAACAGTGAGAATGACACTGTCACTGTGGACGGTCTTGAGAAGACTGTGGATGTAGTGGATGGCTCAAGTTTCTTGACTATTCCACCAGGTAACAGTCAGCTTGAGGTCTATTGCTCAAGTTGGGTCAAGACCAAACCCACTGTCAAAGTAGAATTTAAAGAAAGGTATCTATAGCAATGTTATTGACAATACATGACTCAAATTTGAGAAAAGTGGCTTTTATCGATAATGACAAACAGGATACATTGAACTATTTCAATGACACCTGGACAAGATACCTGGAAACTGGTTCTAGTACCTTTGATTTTACTGTTTTTAAAAAGGCTATTATCTCAGATGTAGGCAAAAAGAGGGCCTATAACTCTCTCAATGAGAAAGCCTTTGTTTCATTCAGATACAAGGGCAGAACTTACTTGCATACAATCCGAAAAATTGAGGAAAATGAGAAAGTTATCAAGTGTTATAGTATCAACCTGAACCTTGAGCTGATCAATGAGTACTCTATCCCTTACAAGTCCCCTAAAGCTATGAGCTTTAAGGAATTTTGTGAGGAGATGGACTTGCTCAACTATACTTTCTTGAAAATCGGTATCAATGAGGTTGCTAATAAGAAAATCTCTGCTGAGTGGGAGGGCACAGACACCAAACTTAACAGACTACTCAGTCTAGCTAAGAAATTTGGCGCAGAAATTGAGTTTGACACACGTCTCAACGCTGACAGCTCCATCAAGTCATTTACAGTCAATGTCTATCATGAGCACGACGATAGCCACCAGGGGGTAGGTCAAATTAGTCCAAAAATCTTGAAGTATGGTAAAAATCTCAAGACAATCACTAGGACGATTGACAAAACTGGGATCTATAACACGGTTGTCCCAACAGGTAAGGATGACAAAGGTAACGTAGTTGATATTAGAGGCCTTGGAGCTTGGTCTGTCAATAATGCTAAGGGAGAACGTGAGTTTTACCAGTCAGGGGCTGCTTTGTATGCACCCCTCTCTATGCAGATGTATCCGTCTACGTTCACACACTCAACAGGTGACCGTGACCAGTGGACGAGAAAGGACATGACTGTAGAGAGTTCAAATCCTGAGGTCATCCGATCAACAGCCTACCGTGAGCTCAAAAAGAACTGTTACCCAGCGGTTACTTACGAGGCTGAGGGGTTTGCAGACCTTGAAATCGGAGACACAGTAAAAATCTATGATGACGGCTTTAACCCTACTCTTTTGCTTGAGATGAGGGTATCTGAGCAAGTCATCAGTTTTACCAATCCTAAAAACAATAAAACGACTTTTTCAAATGCTAAGGCGCTTGAAAATCGTCTATCTCAAGGCATTCAGCAACAGCTAGACAGGATGATAGAGGACGCTAAGCCCTACACTATCAAGCTGGCTACAGACAATGGTATAGCTTTTAAGAATAGTCAAGGTCAGACCATTGTGACCCCTACTTTGATGAAAGGGAACAAGGTCATCAACGCTGGATGGCGTTGGGTGGTGAATGGTGTAATCAAAGCTACAAGCTCTAGTTACATTGTCCGAGCCTCTGACATCAACCAAAAGATGGTTTTGACGGTCTCAGCGTGGATTGATAACAAAGAGGTAGCCTCTGAGCAGCTGACTCTTATCAATACATCTGACGGAACGGCAGGAAAGACTCAGTACTTGCATAGAGCTTGGGCCAATTCAGAGGATGGGCGTGATGGGTTCAGTACGTCATCAAGCGCCAACAAGCGCTATTTTGGGACGTACACAGATTTTACAGAGGCAGACAGTCAGGATCCTACAAGCTACAACTGGACAGCTCTCTTTGATAATGTGAGGATTGGGGCTCGTAACTTTGCACTAGGAACTGCTAGAGCAACTATAGGAAATCAAGGGAAAATCTATACACTAGCACAATCAGCTCAGAATTGGCCAACGGTTCAACCACTTTATTTAACGTTTGATTATGTGGCCTCTGAAACCATCAAAGGTTTTAGGCTTAATCGTGTAATTAAATATAGAAACGGTTCGTCAGAACAGTGGGATTTTACTACTGATGATAAAGCCTTAGGAATACAACACATAGATACTACATCTGTTAAATCTGGCACGTATTCTCAACCTTGGTTGTGGAAACCATACTCAAACGGTAGGACTAGCGATCTGATTGAAGAGATTGCCTTGTATCTAAATTTTGAGAAAGGTTCAGATGGAACGGTCATCATCTCAAACCTAAGAGTCAATACTGGAACAGTCCCTATTGATTGGATACCAGCTCCTGAGGATATAGAGGATAGTCTTAACTCTAAAGCTGATCAAGGGCTAACTCAGGAACAACTGAACGCTCTAAATGAGAAAGCTGGAATTATCCAGGCTGAGCTTGAGGCTAAAGTTAGCGCTGACACACTTGATAATTGGATAAAGGCTTACAAGGACTTTGTCCAATCTAACGAGACAGCAAGGGCGCAAGCTGAGAAAGATTTGATTTCAGCTAGTCAACGTGTCTCTAATATTGCTAAGGATCTTGGAGAGCTATCTGATAGATGGAATTTCATCGATACCTATATGAGTTCCTCAAATGAGGGGCTTGTGATTGGTAAGAACGATGGTAGCTCTAGCATGATGTTTAACCCAAACGGACGAATTTCAATGTTTAGCGCTGGTGTAGAGGTTATGTATATCAGTCAAGGGGTCATACACATTGAAAATGGTATTTTCTCTAAGACTATCCAGATAGGCAGATTTAGAGAAGAGCAGTATCATATCAATCCTGACATGAATGTCATCCGTTATGTCGGTTAGAAAGGAGTAGACTAAATGGCAAAGTTTAGCAATTCAAGTGGGAGCTTGTATCTCAATGTTTATGTAGACCAAGGCTCTCAGAGTATCACAGCTAACACATCAACTGTAAACTGGCGAATGACAGTCAGCCGTACAGGCGCCTATTACACTCATAACCATCAAGGAGACAGTACTTTGTCTCTCAATTTAGATGGTCGTAACGTGCATTATAGCTACCCGACATGGGAAACATCAGGCGAGGAGTACACGCTAGCTAGTGGTTCAAGCACAATCTCACACAATGCAGACGGAACTAAAAAACTCCCTATTTCTTGTACGTTCAACCCTAATAATGGCTTGCATGGGACTATCACAGTCTCAGCAAGTCTCAGCCTGACAACTATACCACGCTCTAGCTCTGTAAGCGTGAGCCCTGGAGTTATTGGTAGTTCAGTTACTATCAATATTAACCGTCAAAGCTCAAGTTTCAAGCATACAGTGCGCTATTCATGGGCAGGTAAGTCAGGGACGATTGCAACGAATGTAGACACATCCACCAGCTGGACGATCCCTATTGACTTTGCAAGTGACATCCCAAACTCTGCTAGTGGCACAGGGACAATCTACGTTGACACCTACTCAGGCTCTACTAAAACTGGAACGCAGTCAACCACATTGACGGCTAGCGTGCCAGCTAACATCAAGCCTACATTTTCAGGCGTTACTCTATCAGATTTGAATGGTGCAGCTCAAAATCTCATCCCTCAAGCTAACACGTTCATTCAGGTAATCTCTAACATCAAAGTAGCGTTTAATGGTGCGGTCGGTTCCTACGGATCGTCAATCACTGGATACTATGCTGAAATAATCGGCAAAAACCAGTCCACAAGTTCAAACGGTGGCGGTCTGGGCATTATGAACTATCACGGCACAATCAAAATCAGAGCGAGTGTCTCAGATAGTCGTGGCAGATGGTCGGATACTAAAGAGGTATCTGTGACAGTGCTGGAGTATTTTGCTCCAGCACTCAGCTTTAGCATAGCAAGAACAGGCTCAACCTCTAGCACCTTGACCGCTACGAGAAATGCCAAAGTCGCCCCTCTGACCGTCTCAGGTAGTCAAAAAAATACAATGACTCTGACATTCAAGGTTGCAAGGCTTGGAACTACTAACTTTCAAGTAGACACAGGACCAGCTACTGGATCCTGGACAAGTATCTCAAACCTAGTCAATTCACATGCCAATCTTGCAGGAAATTATCTAGCTAATCAGTCATGGATTGTAATTGGAACGCTTGAGGACAAATTCACTCGTACTGATTTCATGGTCAACGTGGCCACGGAAAGCGTGGTTTTGTCTTATGACAGGTCGGGAGTTGGGATCAACAAAATCAGAGAGCGTGGTGCTTTGGATGTAAAGGGTGACATCTTTGTAAATGGCCAGCCTATTCAACAGTATCAGCTAACTAATAATGATGGAGGTCTAAGTAGAGACAGTGCGCAATGGGATGATGTTTGGAACAAGCAAGGGACAGAATTCGGGTGGAGAAATGGTAAGTACGCAGACAACCCTACTGGTAACGATTGGGGCCTATTTCAAAACTATTGGCTTGACAGTTGGAAAGGCGTGCAATTTTTTACAGGAGTATCCTCAAACAGGTTTTTCTTTAGGTCTTACAATAACAATACTGAGTGGAAACCGTCGCAATGGAAAGAAGTTGCTACCAAGGACGATATTCAGAGTCACACTCAAGGCACTGATTGGCAAAATCTACCATTGCAAAATGGGTGGCAACGTCATCAGCAGCACAATGATGTACAATATTCAAAGTCTTTTGATGGAGTAGTATTTTTGCGTGGAGTTGGGACGAAAGGAAAGACAGCTTACGGAACGGTCATAGCTCAATTACCAGTGGGATTTAGACCGTTACATTCAACTTACGTTTTTGCGCTCAACGATGATTTCACAGTCGCGGTTTTATGCATTTTAACATCGGGAGAAATAGTTGTCAAAAATAACGTAGATAATACATGGCTTAATTTTGATAATATTTCATTTAAAATTTAGAAAAAGGAGAATATATGAAACTAGAATACGGTTCAAAATCTTTAGAATATGATGGAAGTGGTGCAGTATCAGCCACTAAGATCACACTTGTCAACGCAAACGGGGCAAATGTCCCAATCTTATTGCCTGCTGATAAAATCAGCTTATCAAACACAGAGCTTTTTGAATTAGCTTTGGAGTCGCTCTATGAGGAGAATTTCCCAAACCGAGCAGAAAACGAAAAATTCAGCAAAGTAGCTCAAGAGCTACAAAAGAACAAAGAGGCAACGGATAAAGCTGAGCAAGCTGCTAGTGAAAATAAAGAAAACCTTGATACTGTTTCAGCTATCACTGAGGTCTTGATTGCCTTGGCAGTATCTCAAAATGGAGGTATGCCTACCCACGCTTATGGAAAGGTAGCAGCATTCATCAAGCCTCTTGCCAAGGACACACGTTACTCAAACGGAGACATCATCTCAGGTGCTTATCCATTTGAAACCAATGCCAAATGGCCAAAAGGCACGCAAACTATCTTTAAGTTTCAAATGCAAGCCACAGAGGGCTATACATACAAAGAGCAATCACTTGCTGAAATGCTGCAGCAAGGCGTCTTGACCGTAGTTATGCCTCGTATCGATTAGACAAGGGGGAGGATATGGCATGGGTTGATTTAATTGAAAAAATAATAAATTCCTTGACAAACCCTACAACAATTGGGGCAATTGTCGCTGGTTGGTTTGGGGTTCGGACGATAAAGGCTGGAAATCTGAATAAGGAACAGTTTCGTGAGCTAAAAGATGAGCTAGGCACTATCCAGCAAGCAGTCGATACTGTCCAGGAAGTGGGCAAGGATAATAATAAAAAGATCAGTGAGGTCAATGATAAGTTAGTAGTACATGATGAGGCTCATTTAGTCACAATGTATCTGAGATTAGAGCGTGACATGACTACTGCTATCAATCGTGGATATACTACAGTCCATGAGTCAGATATCGTGCATAAAATGCACGGCAGTTACAAGAAACTAGGAGGCAACGGATACATCGATAGCCTCTACAGTAAATACACACAATTAGAAGTGAGGAATTAACATGAAAATTAACTGGTTAGTACGCTTTAAGAACAGAGTTTTTGTCATCCGTCTTTTACTAGCTATCATCCTACCAATTTTGACCTACTTTGGGTTAAAATTCGAGGACTTGACTAGCTGGGGTGGGGTGTATGAGTTGCTTTTGAAATTTCTTTCAAACCCTTATCTTATCGGTCTATCGGTCTTTAGTGCTCTAAACATTGTCCCTGACCCTACTACAGCAGGGTTATCAGATAGCTCAAGAGCCTTGACTTATACAGAGCCTAGCGAAGATTAACAAAGAGAGCCTACTAGGCTCTCTTTGTTATTAGAAAGGAGGGCAAAAATTGGAAAAAATTATCAGCAAAAAGATAGAGCTGACAAGCAATATCAGGGGAATTGATAAGCTCCAGCATGAGCTCTACAGTAAAGATAAAGAGATAGCTGAATTTCACTTTACTATTAATGAGTTGACAGCTGAGAAAGTCATCTGTCTATTTCACTTTAAGGGCACCAATCGCTATAAAGAGGTAGAGGCTACCACAGAGGGCAATAGTTTTACAGTCAAATTTGACAATTCTTTGATAATTGCAAGTGAGACAGTGGTAGGGTACATCTATTTTGAAAAAATTGAAAAATCAGCTGATGTATATGCTTTCTCTTTCCATGTGAAAGTTAGTGAGATTGACAAGGCTGCTCAGGCACCTGTCATGGAACAAAAGACAAAGCGTGTCATAGATGTCAATAACATTGTGACAAAGGATGAGCTTGAGAGCTTGCTACCTAAAAATAACGCTCCAGGCGTAGCTTATGATGATAGCGAGCTAAGGGCTGAGCTTGCAAGTAAGGCTAATCAGAGTGATGTGGCCAGTATTTTGGACGACATTAAGGCCTTAAAGACTAAGCCTGACAATGACACTATCTATAATGACAAGCCTCTTGTGGAGCGTGTAGTAGCCTTAGAGAATAAGCCAAGTGTGGACACTAGCGATTTAGTCACTAAGTCAGAATTAGATGGCAAAGGGTACTTGACTCAACATCAGAGCTTGGATGACTACGTTAAACACTCAGAGCTCCCTGACCCCTACAATGATACCGAGCTCAAGAAACGAGTTGAGACTCTTGAAAACAAAAAAGAGGTAGATACCTCAAAATTTGTGACTGAGGAGGCTCTAGCTGGTAAGGGCTACCTTACTCAACATCAAAATTTAGATGAGTATGCTAAAAAATCAGAAATCCCTCGGCCATACAATGACAGTGGAGTTAAGCAAAGACTTTCGCTCATTGAACAAAAAGAGCCTCAAAGACTCAACCTTAACGGCACCACTCTTAGCTTGTCTGGTGGTGGTGGCAGTGTTGTCTTGCCAAGCGCTCCAACTAATACAAGTGGACAAGTCCATGAGTATGAAATTCACGGAACTGGCATGCCTAATGGTAAAGTCAGCGCCCCTGTAGGTACCACTTATGTGGACACAGCGGTCACAAATGGCGCTCTCAAATGGATAAAACGCTCAGGAACTGACTCTCAGGGATGGGAGGTGCTAACTGGGGATACTGGTTGGCGCACTCTCACTATCGTGTCAAAATTGGGAAACTCTTATCTAAAAGTAAGGCGCAAAAATGACACTGTGATGTATCAATTTGGTGGACTCTCTTGGGGGTGGTTTGGTATTGTCAGGCGTGGAGGTGCTGGGTATCAAGTCCAACCTAGTGACCGAGAAAGAAACTGTTATATCTTAGGACTAAACGGTGTCCCTGTAGGATTTAGGTCAGAGTTTAGCCTTATTGGGGGCATATACAATGACAAAGGTGTCCCTTATGGCACCTGGTACTTAGGAGGTATGGGAGACAGTAACATGCTGAGGTTTCAGTTTAACGACCCTGTCCCTACGGATAGGGACATCGGAGACATTCGTGTCAGCTCTATCTCATATCTTACGAGTGAGCCTTGGCCTACAAGGCTGCCATAAAATGAAAGGAAATTTTAAATGGTAGAAATTATCAATACTAATGTATTTAATGGAATTGCTGGGGCAAGACCTACACATAAACCAAAATATTATATCTTACATAATGACGCTGGCTCAAAAAGTGCAAGTGGCTACATTGAATGGTTGCAAGAACGTTATAACAATGGTCAGTCAGCTCTAGGTTTTGCTCATTACTACATCACAAGAGATGAAATTGTACGAGTTGAAAACACCTACAGTGGCACCTGGTCAGCTGCTAACTATGACGCTAACATGAACTCTATCAGCTATGAAGTTTGCCAACAATATAATGCCTCAGACGCTGAATTTATTGAGAATGAAAACATGGTCTTGAGACAGATGGCTGAGGATATGACCTATTATGGTGATACTCCGAACTACTCTAATATCAAGTTCCATAATGAATTTTCAAGTACATCATGTCCTAAACGTTCTTTAGCTCTACATGGCGGCTACAATGACAGTCTTAGAGACTATGTTATTGCTAAAATTAAACATTATCAAAGTCTAGGATCAACCGTTCAAGAAATGCTAGGCGAGGCCAAAGCAGAGGCTGGATGGCACAATAATAGCACTGGCTGGTGGTATGTCAATGAAGATGGCACATATCCTACTAATAAATGGCAAGTTATTGATGATGTCTGGTATTTCTTTGATAGCAATGGCTATATGAAAGCTAATACTTGGCACAAACACTCAGACACTAACTGGTACTATTTATTACCAAATGGCGCTATGGCTACTGGATGGGTGCTGATTGATAATAGCTGGTACTATTTTGACAACCAGGGCGCTATGGTCACAGGATGGGTCAAGTACAAAGACACTTGGTACTATCTTGATTATCAAAAAGGCTCAATGGTATCTAATGCCTTTGTCAAATCAGCAGATGGAACTGGCTGGTACTATCTCAAGGATGACGGGTCACTTTCTGAAAAACCTGAATTTGAGGTAGAGCCTGATGGACTGATCACATTGGCTCAGGCTAAAGAAGAAACAACAAAATAAAATATATATAGAAATAATTTCAAATTAGTTATACACACAGAAACCACAGGCTTAGGCTTGTGGTTTTTTTGTTTTTCTAAGTGATAATTTTACTATCCTTGATTGAAATGTTAGTGGTCCTTCTTATCATTAGCGTTCTACTCTTACTGTTTGTGCCAAATCTGACTAAGCAAAAGGATACAGTGAATGATAAGGGGAAAGCTGCAGTAGTTAAGGTGGTAGAAAGTCAAGCAGAACTCTATAGTCTGGATAAAAATGAAGATGCTAGTCTAAGCAAATTACAGGCAGATGGACGTATCACTGCTGAGCAAGCAAAAGCCTATAAGGAATATCATGCAAAACAAAAGACAAGTCAAACAGTTTCGGATTAGGGCTTTTACTATGCTAGAAAGTTTATTGGTCTTAGGAATAGTCAGCCTGTTAGCCTTGGGTTTGTCAAGTTCAGTTCAATCAACTTTTGCAGCTGTGGAAGAGCAAATTTTCTTTATGGAGTTTGAGGAACTTTATCGAGAAACACAGAAGCGAAGTCTGGCTAGTCAGCAAAAGATGAACTTAATGCTAGAAGAGAGAAGTATTGGGAATGGCTATCAGAAATTAGCCATCCCTAAAGGCATTCAATTGCAGTCTAATCAGTCAATTACCTTTGATAAGGCTGGAGGGAATTCGTCTCTAGCTAGCGTGAGATTTCAAACAAGGAAAGAAGTGGTTCGCTACCAACTATATCTAGGAAATGGAAAGATTAAACGTATTCAAGAAGCAAAAAATT
>ERZ772956.1092-NODE-1092-length-19143-cov-3.119132_pt1 | contig 19143 bp, 24 predicted proteins | sample MGYA00580683_ERZ772956 | MGnify/ENA primary metagenome ERZ772956 (study PRJEB29015, sample SAMEA2738077) | human oral metagenome | biome: human oral; feature: human-associated habitat; material: saliva | place: China | collected 2212 ... | reverse complement strand
GGGGGTAACGGTGAGATGGGTGCGGATGAGGCGGCTGCAAGGGTGCGCGAGTATGGCGGGTCGTGTTGGGGTTTGGATGATGCGGTGGAGTGTGAGCGCGCGTTGAATGGGCGCTTTCCGTTGGGTGGTGGTAAGCTGGTGTGAGTGGCGTGGTTTTCGCTCGCCGTGTCCTGTCAGAAAGGTTAGTCAGATGCTTTTCCCGTTTATTCTTTCTACGTACACGTTTTCCGATGAGGGGGAGCGTTCGCGTGAGCCGCTGACGTGGCGCGGCCTGTTACTCTCTGTGCTGATGGCTTTCGCGACGGTTGTGGCTGGGGCCCTGGGGCTTCACCATTTCGTTGTTCCTAATCCGTTGATTAACGATCTGGAAGATAAGCTCACGTGGCACGAAAATAAGAATACGGTGACGGTTTACGGCGAGGATGGCACCGAATGGTACACGCTGTCTGGGAACTGCTACGTCGGAGACGGTAACGTTGAAGGCTCGCATCCTGTCCCTACCGCTGTTAAGTGCTATGATGGCGCTGAGGTGTTCTCTTATCGAGTTGTTGAGGGCGGGTCGGTGACGGTGGAGAAGTCGGGTGGCTCATACGGGTGGGAAAGGCCGCGCGCAACTATCCGTGAAGCTGGATCGTCGCATGTTTACACTCTTACCTGGTATCGGGAGAACAGTCGAGCGCAGTAAAGGGTTTTCGCGTCGTCGCCTGCGAGATGCTGGCTGGCGTGTAGCGGGGTATCTCTGTTAGGGGTGCCCCGTCGCTCTGTTTTGGTGCGTTCGGTTGCGTGGGTGCGGACGCTTGTCGTGGTGTGACTGCGCGCAACGGCGGCACGCGTTATTGGTTACCGTGGGTCGCGGTCGCGCGTCTATGTGACGTGTGGCTGGTAACGCATTGGGTATGTTCGGTGGTGCCCTCTTTGTGTCTGTTTGTTTCTTTTATGTTATCTTGTGAGGTGTTCTATAGTGTCTATTCGTGTTCGTTTTGTTGATGGTTTTGTTGGCGTGTCTGATGCTCGTTTGTTTCATTCGCGCTCTGTCGCGTACAAGTGTTACTGGTTGGCGCGTGACGTGTTCGGTTATGGTGAGGAGCCTGCGCGCGTGGCGTATATGGCGGGGTGGTGTCATGATGCTGGGTATGCGTTTGCGCCGACGCAGCTTGACCACGCTGAGGCGGGCGGTGTGATTCTTGCTGACGCGGGAGCGTCGTTCGCTGATGCCGTGAGGGCGCATGGTGACCCTGACGTGCTTGCGATGAGTGATCTCCTGTTGATTGTGAACACGGCTGACATGATGTGTGGGCCGGATGGTGTTCCGGTGTCGTTTGATGAGCGACTGGCTGACGTGGAATCGCGTTATGGCGTGGGGTCGCGTCAGGCGGTTGATGTTGGCGTAATGTTGGGTGTGTTGCGCCGCGAGTTGGAGATGCGGGGCGTGAGTGTGGAGGATGCAGAGCGTGCGGGCGTTGAGCGCGTAGGCGAGGTGGGCGAGTCCGCCGGGTTGACTGAGGGCGCGGCGGATGCGGAGGAGGCGGCAGATTCGCTGTAGGCGCTTCTCGCGGCCTTTCACGCGCCCAGGTACCCAACTACCCTACAGGAGCGTGGGAGGCCGTCAGCGGAGCGTACAGGGTGTTTCTAGCCCCGTTAGATGGTGGGGTTCTGTCGCGGTGTGTCGCAGGGGCGGCTAGGCGTTGGCGTTGCGTCATATATTGTGCAGACTGCTTGTCGCGTGTGGTATAGTGGAGTGTGTTAGGCGGTGTTCTGCCGCTGAGTTTTGACCGTTAGAAAGAGGAAGAAAATGACTGCTGCTACGATTCGCGTGACCATGTTCCCCGAGGGACGCATTGTTGACACGAAGCTGAGCCAGATTACCTCCGGTTCGCTGCTTACGTGTGCGAGCGGTGTGATGTTCCGCCACTACGACAACAGTGCTGATTGTTACATGTGGACGAGTAATGACGGCGACCGCTTCACCGACGATGATCTACAGGAGCTTCTGGTGGCTGACGGTGAGTTTCCGGTTGTGATGCGTTACAAGTGATTGCTTTTGCGCGCGGGTTGTGACCGCCCCATGATACTCGTCCCCGCCACGGTGTTTACGTGTGGCGGGGACGAGTGCTATTGTGGTGGCGATTGGCGGGGTGCGCGAGCGGCCGAAGCGAGCGGTGTCGAAAACCGTAGCACCGGAAGGTGCCCAGGGTTCAAATCCCTGTCCCGCCGCCACATGTATGACGAAGCCCTGCCGGGTGCTCTTGTGGAGCGTGTGCCCGGCGGGGAGTTTGTGCGCGTTTTTGTTATCGGCGGCGTGCGAGCTTAGCGAGTGCCGAGCGGACGCTGCCAAGCAGTCCGGTGGCGGACTTCGAGCGTTCGACCTGTGTTCCCGCGAGCGTCAGAACAGTGACGGTGTTCCCGTCCTCGTTAAGCCGGGTGGAGCGCGTCGCAGCGTTGACTGCTTCGCGCAGGTCGTCGGGCAGGTTGGAGAGCCACGCGTTCAGTGTTGCCTCGTCGCGGCCCTCAATGGTGCCGCCGTATTTGATGCAGCTGTTGAGCGTGTAGCCTTCGCCGCAGTATCGGATGTGGTAAATGTTCCTGCTGGGGAACGACACGTACCCGTGCGTGCGAACGGCGTCCGGGTTATCTAGGTCACTGTACTGCACTTGCCAGGGGTAGTCAATGAACCCTGCCACCTCTAGCTCGTACTTGCCGCCGAGAAGGTGCAGGTACTCGTTGCTGCGGTAGCCGCCGGGGTTGAGGATGACTGCGGCGTCGGCCAGGTCGCTTGGGTCTGCCAGCGGGAATGATGCGGTTGCTTCAATTCCGCTCCACGTGTTCACGCTGTCGTAATTGGCGAGTGTGCTGGTGATCTCAATGTCGCCCTTGTAGAGGTCGGAGCTCTTGAAGTCGTCCCATGCGCTCATTACTGTTCTCCTTGGCGGTGTTTGTTTCTTGCCTCGGTTACAACTATAACATATTTTGACGTGGTTTGCCACCGTTTTACGCGTGAGTGCGGTATCTGCGGGCGTGGTGAAGCCCCGCCAGGCGCTGCGCTTCCGGCGGGGCTTACTCGTTGCTGGTTGCGCGTGTCACTCGCTGTGGTATTCGACGGTGGCGATGAAGCGCGTGTGCTGATCGTTATATTCAATGACGATTCGCGTGGGGAGCGGCGTGCCGCGCTTGTGTCGTCGTTTCTCGCCCGGCTGTGGATTGTTAACGAGGAAGCGTATTTGCTCGGGGTAAATGGTGGTGGTGGATTCCTGGAAGCGTCGGCGCGACCACGCGCCTGACGGCGTATCGTGTTCAACCCAGCGCCGGTAGGTGGCACTGGTAATGTTTTTGAGCGCTTCGTCAAGGTTGAGGGTTGTCATTGGTCACCTTTCCTGTGTAAGAGGGTGTGCTAGTGGTTGCGCGCTTGCTGGTTGTATTGTACCACGTTCACGTGTCGTTCGCTGACGCAGACGTGGCCACTTTGCTACTTGTTGTTCGCGCCGTCGTGAATCTCGCTCATCATGAGAGTGACGAGGAGCGCGTCAATGCCGGAAACGTTGCCTCCTGTGGTGTTTCGGGTGATGGTGATGATTGTTCGTAGGGCGAACATGGCGCGCTCGGTTTCCCACGCTTGCGTCCCGGCGTTGTCCGTGATGGCGGTCTGGTGGGTCAGGGAAGCGAAAGCGGTTGTCGCGGTTCCCGTGATGGTGTCGCTGCCGTTCGCGTCGGTGTGGTGGATGTCCACTGTTGGCGTGAGCGCGAGGACGCGTTCTTCGAGTGTTCCGGTCGGATGATTGTTCCAGTCGTAGAGGGTGGCGGTGTGGGTGATGGCGTTCAGTTCTTCGGTCTCTGATGCGACGAGGTTGCCGTTCATGGTGGTGAGCGAGTAAACGTCGCCGATTGAGTAGATGGCTTGTCCGGTGACGGTGCCGACCTTGTTTCCGTCGGCTTCGATCACCCATTCGTCGCCCCACGAGAGGAGGCTCTTGGTTGCCGTGATCTCGCTGGCATTGTTCAGCGCGTCCAAAACGGCTTGCGAGTCGGCTACGTCAGCGGTGGGTGTGGCGGTTGGCGTGTTGGCGCATCCGGCGGCGGTGGCCGCGAGCGCGAGGGTGACAACCAGGGTGGCGAGGCGGCGTGTGAGGGTGTTCATGATGTTGTTTTCCTTACGTTTTATTGTTGTTACCGAGCGTCTGTCGGCGGCCACGAGTGCTTCTTGTATTTATCGTGGCCGCCGACTGTTGGTTGCGTTATCGGATGTGGTTTGCGTGTTACGCGCGTGTCCGCCATGCGCGGATGCGCGTGAGGATGCCGGAGGGGCGCTCACTATCTTCTTCGTTATCGTCGCGCTCGTATGTCCGGTTGTCGGGGAAGGTGAGGATTGTCATTTCCTCGCCGAGGTATTCCCCGACGGTGCACTCAGCCTCGTCTACGATGCGCTTGTACTCGTCGTCGAGGTTTGAACGCCACGCCTGGAACAGTCCATCGTCCGTAAATGCGATGATGCCGCCACAGATGGCAAGCATACTCATGTGGGAGTCTGCGTCCCACACCATGTAGCTGTGGCCGTCGCTGGTGAGGATGTAGCCGCTGGTGTCGAGAACGGTGTCTGTGTCGCGCAGTTGACCGTATCCGACGCTGCCAGCGTTAGCGTAAGCGGCTTCGTAGCCGAGGAGGTATTTGCCCCCAAGGAGACGGTAGCGGCTTCCGTAGTGCCCGTTCTCATCGAAGTAGATCTTTGTGGCGCTGACGTCTGCCACGTCAACGGTGACGAAGTTGGCGGAAACGTACTCGCCCTCAAAAAGGTCTCGCCCATCCCAGTAGTTGAGGCGGACGGGGATTGCGGTGGTGCCGACGTTGAGTCGGGAGTTTTTGATGTCCTCCCACACCTCGTCTACGTTGCGGGTCATGGTGTTTCTCCCCTTGCGTGTTGGTTTTGTTGGCGGTTGCCATTGTATCACGGTAAGCCCCTGAGTGTCTACACATGTGGACGCGCGTTGTTGTGCGGGTAGGGTCATCGGCTGCATGTGGAAAACCCCGGACTGACAAACAGTTACCAGTCCGGGGTTTCTTGCGTGTTTGCTGTGTGGCGCTTAGAGTTGCAATGGCGCGTCGATGATGAGGGGCGCGTCCCATTGTGGAGCGGTCGCGTCTCGCTTGGTGTCTGCGCTCGCGGTGTCGCTTGCGTGGGTTTCTTCCGGTTCGGGGGCTGTCCCGCTTTGTGGTTCTTCCGGCTGTTCCCAGGGTGCTAGTTTGCGTGTGGTGCCGTTCGCGCGTCGTGTTGTTGGGATGTTTGCGCGGCTGGTGGTGGTTGGCGTGTTGTTGGGGTTTGTGACTGTGGGTGCGGGCGGTATTGTGTCCGCGTCGTTAGCGCTTGCGTTATTGTCGCTGTCGTTACTCGCCTCGTTGGTGTCCGCGTTGCCTGCGTCGCTGCTGCCTGAGCTATCGTCGTCCGCGCCACCATTTGTGCCGTCCGTGTTGTTGCGTGGTGTGGTGTCGTGTCCGGCGAGTCCGAGGGCGATGGTGTGGAGTGCGGCGGCGTGTTCTTGGATGGCGAGGCTTGCGCGTTCCATGTCGCCCTTGGCGCGAGCGTCTGCTTGCGCGTCTGCTGTGATGCGCTCTGCTTGTTCGCGTGCGTCGTTGATGATGGCGTCCGCTTCTTTGCGCGCGTCGGCGATGATGGTGTCTGCTTGTTCGCGCGCTTGTTGGAGCGCTTTTTCGAGGGCGGCTGTGATACCGTCAAGCGGGTTAGCGGCTTGTGTAGTGCCGGTGTTGTTCACGTTGTCTTTTCCTTTCGCTGTCGCGTTGTTGTTCTTGCGCGTTGGTTGTCGTGCTTGTTTGCGTTGTGTGCGGGTGCGCCGCCGTACCCGGTAGTTTGCTGTGGGTGCGGCGGCGCGTATTGAGTACCGCTTACTCGTTACAGGAGTCCGAGTGTGTCAAGCTGGTTTTGTGCGAGGTGTATCTGGTCACGGCCGCTGCGCGTGAGGTTGGCGACTGTCTTGCCTTTCCGCTTGGCGATCATCTCGTATGCGATGGTGAGCGCGTATTCCCATGCCTTGTTGAGGAAATCCTGATCTTCCTGTAGCTTGTGTTCGTCAAAGAAAATGGTGTAGCTACCTCGGAAGCCGCGCGGGCTGGCGTCTTTACCGATGAAAGAGCCGGTGTTCGGCCACCCGTAGGCTCGTTCTTCCACTTCTGGGTTGAGAGCTGTATCTTCCAGGGAGAGGTTGGTTTGGGTGTACACGTCGAACGCGCGCTCGTAGCCGAGTTCGCAGGCGACGATGCAGTTTCCCCACGGCTGGGAGAGGTGTTTGCCGAGTTCCAGGAGAGTGATCGGCTGCACCGTTTCCCTCGCGAAGTAGAACGAGGTAAGGGACGTGCGGCTCATGGCCGTGTACTCCCACTTGATCTGCTCGGCGGCGGCTTCGCCTGTCTTTTCTAGGCCGTGCGCGCGCCTGGGGCTTGCGATAGTGAACGGCTTGTGGTCTAGCTCCCAACCGACCGGTAGGAGGCTGTCGAGGTGGTAGGCGACGGCCTGGTAGAGGGCGTCCTGCCAGTTCCAGCATCCCGAGATTCCACCGGCCATAAAGAGGTCAATGTGTTCGGGTAGCTGTTCGCGGTTGATGGTGTCGGGCGTGAATAGGATGGATGTCCTACTGCGCTGCGTGTCGTTCACTGTTTTCTTTGTGTTGTCGGTCATTGCTGTGGTTGTCTTTCTGTTGATTCTTGTGCTGTTTATCAGAGAAGGTCGGAGAGGGCGACTTTTTGGATGGGGACGGTTTCGTCGTCCGCGTCTGTGTCTTTTTCGGTCGCCTGGGTTGCTTCGTCACTGCCCGTGTCTGCCTGGTCGGTTGTGTCGCCATCTGCCTCGTTTGTGGCGGGCGGCGGGGGTGGCGGCATGAGTAGGGTGTCGTCCGTGAGCGCCGGACTGGTTTCTTCGCTGGTCGCCACGCTGGTGTCGCTGTCCTCGTAGCCGCTGTTCGCCGTGTCGGTGTCGTGTTCTGTGTTATCGCGGCGCACGCGCATGGCGGTACCCATTGGGGTGAGCTTGGTGACGATGGTGGTGTCGTCCTCGTCGCTGATGGCTGCATCCCACGTGTTGTTGATGTGGCCGCCGACTGCGATCATGAGGTTGGCGGCGGCTTTGGTTGCGAGCGCTGCTGCTAGTGCGATGAACGCGAACGGCCACGCGAGAGCGAGGGCCGCTGCCGTGGAAAAGAGCTTACGCCTGCGCGTCGTGCTCGCGCGGGCAGCGGCGTAATTGAAGCCCGCCCACCACATGATAACGCTGATGATATATAGGAAAATGCCAATGGTATTCATGGTGTGATAATAGCTGGCGTGACTCTCGTTTGTCATGTGTTCGTGGCGTTTTGGCGTTTCTTGTTGATGTGTGTATATTGGTATATGAGTATGAAAATTGACATGTCACCGCGTGCGCCCTATTCGTGGGCGCGAGTGGTACGTTGCTGCTCTGCGTGAAGGCGGGGTAGCTGTGGCGGCGCGTGTTTGGTGTCATGGGAAGGGTTTTGTAGACAATGACGGTAACTGACGGCGGTAGCGTGGGCGGCTCCTGGTCGTTGGGGCGCGTGTGGGCGTTCCTTGGCGAGTTTGTGGACGGTGTGGAGGCTGCGCGTGAGCGCGTATCTGCTCCCGCTGGTGACGTGACGGGTGGGAGCGATTATGAGGCGGCGGTTCTTGTTGATACGTTGCTTCGTGATAGTGGCGTGGCGCACGCGGCTAATACGGTGTTGGGGCGCGCGTTTGGTGTGAGTGAGCGGTCGGTGCGTGACCGTCGTAAGGCTGTGGCGCGCAGGTACCCGGAGTTTTTTGATGCTGCTGCGCGCGTGCCGGGGCGTCTTGTTGCTGACGCGTGGGAGCGTACCGCTGGCGTTGATGATGTGCCTGCTATCCCGGCCGCTGCGACTGCTGATTCCCCCGTTGTCGCTTCTCCCGCACCCCCGGCTCCTGGTGCTGCTTCTGCCGCGTGGGCGGTTGGCGAGTCGCACGTTGATTCAGGTTCGTCCTGGTTTATGGACGAGGCGGGCGAGGGTACGGTGCCGCCATGCGTTACGGTCGCCGCACACAGTGAGAATGTCGGTGAGGTCGCGGGCGTGGACCTTGGTCTTGCGGGTGTGCGTGGCGGCTCGAACGTGGGCGCTGCTGTCGGTGTGTCCGCTGCGAGTGCTGAGGTGTTGGCTGACCGTGCGAATCGTGCCATGAAGGAAGCGTATGACGCTGCGACCGAGCTGGCCGCTTCCACGCTAGGTGTGTCCCCGGAAGCTGTGACGCCATATCGCGCGTCGCTGCGTATCCCGAAGATGGGTGGCGGCTCCTGGTTGAAAGTTGACATTGACCCGACGAAGGCTGCGTTGGCGGAGGGTGAGCGTGTTGCGTTTGAGACGCTGCGCGCTGACATGGACAAGTACGCCGACGACTACAAGCGGACACACGAGGGCGCGGCGGGCGTGGGCGGCGCTTACGCGGATGGGACGCTGGTTGTGGCGCTCGCGGACTTCCAGACGGGTAAGACGGACGTTCACGGTGGCACGGTGAACCTGTATAAGAGGGTTCGTAGCGTGTACGCGCAAATGGAAGCGGAACTGCCCCACTATCGGACGATTATTGCTGCTGACCTGGGTGACATTATTGAAAACTTCATGAATGTCGGGTCGCAGCGCCAGTCCAACGACTTGAACCTCACTGACCAGCTAGAGGCGGCGATTAGTCTCATCTGGGAGGGTCTGCGTGTCCTCCATTCCAAGTGTGACAATCTCGTTTACGTGGCGGTCCCCTCCAATCATTGTGAGGTGCGCACGGGTGTCGGCAACAAGAACCGGGCGTCTAGCGTGTTGTCGGATGATTATGGTATTCACGTGCAGCGTCAGATCAGGCGCATGGCTGAGATGCGTCCAGACGTGTACGGTAACATGTCGTTCGTGTGCCCGTCCGACTATGACGCGGCCTGCACGGTTAAGCCCAGTGCGGACGATAAGAGTGTCTTGTTTTTTGAGCACGGCCACGTGGGTGGCGGCGCGAGCCAGGCGAAGATGCGTCAGCATGTGAAGAACATGCAGGCGGGTCGTATTGCTTACGCGCACATGGCTAACGTTTTTGTTCACGGCCATTATCACACGCCGGAAATGTACCTGGTGGGGGATAAGACGTGGGTGGTGGGCGTGTCGTCCATTGATTCGGGGTCGTCGTGGTTTACGAACGCGACGGGTGAGAGCGCGCCGAGTGCTGTCACGTCGTTTGTCGCTAAGGATGGGATGGTGCGTGACATGCGCTTGTGGACGCCGGCTGATGGCGTTGGGTTGGATGACGTGGCGGATGGTGCGCGCACGAGCCTGTTTGTGCCCGGTGAGGGCGGTATGATGGTGAACGCGTCCGCGTCCGTGGAAGTAGATACGAACGGCTTGGTGCCCGCGCGTGTGGACGAGCTGCTAGATGGTGGGTTGCGCGGCCAGTAAACGCGCGCAGGCCACACTGGCAGTAAGCGAGCGATCGCCGTCGGTGCGTGGAGTACCAGTGCGATCATGGCAAAGCCCCGGAACACGGTCGCCTGTATGGCGGGTGTTCCGGGGCTTTTGTTTTTTCGTCGCCTCCGTGTTGTGCGGGGGTTACTCGTTTGCGGCTGTCATGGCGTTGATGGGCATGACGTTGATGAGGCCGTTGATTTCGTCAACGATGCTCTCGTAGTGCGCTTTCTCCGCCCAGTCGAGGTTGCTCATTGCCTCCTCGTATGCGCCGCTCTCAACGAGGAGGGCGTATGCGGCCGAGAGGCGAAACTTGATGGCTTCGCGCGCATCGGTGTTGGCGTAGACGTTCGTGTTGTCGGTGTTCTCGCTCATTGGATTACCCTTCTTTCGCGTGCTGGTCTCTTGTGCTGCTTCTAGTTTAGCATATGGGTTAGCAGTGCGCCTACGCGAACTCGGTCCACATGTCATGGAGCCATTCGATCATGCTTGCCTTGGTGCCGACACGCATGTCGTTGTCGTCGCAGTACAGCTCGTAGTTAGAGTCAACGGCGTGAAGCGTGTACCACTCGCACAGTGCGATAACTGCGCCGCGTTTGTCGGCGGGCAGCACCAGGTGTTCGATGGTCTCCCGATAGGTAACGCGTCCCTCGCTGTCTGTTTGGTACACGCCCAAGTCGGTTGGGTCGTAGGGGAGCCTCCCGTTAGCGCGGATGCTTGGCAGGTCGAAAACCCATGTGCCATCCGACTGCTTTTCGAGTTGGAACATGGTTGCGAGTTCGCGGATGCGCTGATTCGTGTCCATTTACGTTTTCCTTATCCTGTCAGTTGTTGGTGAGGAGCCGTGCCGCGCGCTTCGTGTACGCTTCCGCGTAGTGTCGGAAAAGTCCGACCATCCAGTTATCGGGGATGATCGACAGGCGGTAGTCGAGCTTGACCTCGTTAAAGTTCATGAAGGTGAGGGCGCTCATGATCTCTGGCTTGTTCACGTGTACGGTTTCCCCGTCGCCGTCACGGCTTTCACCGAGGAGAACGTAGGTGACCTCGTTGAACCAGTTGCTCACGCTCTCGTGGTTGACGGAGCGGCAGGGCGCGTCAGCAAGAATGATGAACGGGTGCAGGCTCTCATATCCGTCCGTGTAGTATTCGATGTATGCGCCGCCATCGTGTAGATGCGTGAGGATTGCGCGTTCGTTTTCGGGCGCGTTCTTGTAGGCGCGTCGCAGGTTGACGAGGAGAGTGAACGCGTGCCTGGCTGCGGCCGCGTTGTAGAGGATGTCTGTGATGTGCCCGTTCATTGCGTCCATTTCCCTGCTGAACTCGGCTCTCTCGTAGCTTGTTGCGCTGTTTGTTTCCTTGTGCAATTGTATCACATGTTTGCGGTGGGCATGTACGTGATACGCGGCATAATGTCCTCGTTGTCGATGTGGTTTGCGTAAAGCGTGACCATTTCGTCCCAAAACGCGTCAAACGTCATCGTGCTGCTTGGAGGCGCAATGTCGCCCACTGCTCTCGGTGGCCAAACCATCCCATCATACGATACCTGGTATTCGCCATCTATCAGGTAAATGCGTGTCCCCTCTGGGAGGTCGGCAAGGCTGATGGGACTGTGGATGAGTATGGGGTCGCCTCCGTCGTCTCGCGGCACTGGCATGGTGAGTTCGTATCCGTAGCGGATGTCGTGTAGCGCGATCACGTACTCGATGACGGCGTTACTGACCTGTAGTGCCCGCTGTTGCAGCGCATCCTGTTCCTCGCTGTTCATGGTGTTACTCGCCGCCTGTGGTGCCGTCGCTCTTGTAGGTGGCGCGTAGGTTGTTGAGGTCTTGTTCGATGTCTACGGTGACAATCTCTTGGTCCTTGCTCGTGGCTTCGATAACGGCTGCGAGTCGCGTCATGTTTGCCGCCGCTGATTTATTCACGCCGCCGAACAGGATGTGCATGTCGGGTGTTTCCGCGTACGTCGGTACGCTACGGTTACCGCTGGCGAGGAGCGCGGCGGCTTTCTTCGTGTACCTCTCTGCCTTTTCGCGCGCCTCTGCTAGTTGCTCGTCCGTGGGGTTGAGCGGGTAGAACGTCTGGTAGGCGATTGGTCCGTTGAAGTGGCAGGCTCCCGCGAAACCCCTCGTGGAAACGTGGTCGTCCTCGATGAAGATTTCCCGGATGGCGTCAGCCCAGTCGTCAATACCCCACTTGTGTGGATTGATCTGGGTCCACTGGTCAACGGTCACGTATGCTTCGGGAAGGTCACTATTGAATACGATCTGTGCGCCACGTTCGATGAGGCAGTCAATGTTCTCTTGTTCGCTGGGTGACGCGAGGTCGTATTCGCGGCGTAGCTGCTCTAGGGTGTGGAGCGCGTACTGTGCGGTGGCCGCATCGTACAGTGCGTCCGCCGTTTCTTCACTGATGTTGATGCTGTCGCTCATTGGTGTTCGCTTTCGTCTTGTTGTGGTGTTTGCTGATGCGATTGTACCACAGTATTGCTCGCTTGTGCAGAGCAACGTGCGTTTTATGTAAGTGAGTCCCCGGCGGCTTAGCGCTTGCCGGGGACTCACTGTGCGTATCGCCTCAGACGTGGATGGTGACGGAGGGCGCGCCGCCGAGCGCCTTCACAAAGTTCGGGGACGCCACGTCGCTGCGCTTGATGCCGCTGGCGAGGAGAGCCTGAGCCGTAATCATCGAGACGATGTAGATTCGTCCCGGAACGGCGGGCATGTTAATGACTTCGCCCGTCTTTTCGTCCACGACGCGGCCTGTGTAAGACAGGTCGTAGACGGGAACGCCGTCCACAAACTCAACAGGCTCGGCGGAGTAGATTTCTTCGGCGCGGGCGGAGCCGGACGACTCAATGGCGAGGTCGTCCATACCCTCGCGCTTGAGGGTGACGGGGTGCGGCGTGAGGTTGACGATTTCGGTAATCTCGTCAAAGCTCAGAGCATAGACAGCGACGGGATTGCCGAACGTCATGTCCTTGCCGCCCTTGAACTTGGCGAGACCGTTAAGAATGAGAGCCTGTCCCTCGCGGCCCACAATGGGGCCGGGGACGAGAACCTGCTCGCGCAGCTCAGGTCGTGCCCACGCCGTGACGGTTGGCACGAGTGCGCGCTCGCCCTCGCCGACCTCGATGTCGCGCGTCGGGACGTTCGTCGTGTGCTTGGTGATGACCTTGACGCCTGTGAGCGCTCCCGTGGTGGGCGTGGTCTCGTCGATGATGTTGGACTGGAGGAAGGCGGGGCCGCCATCTTCATTCTGGATCGTGGCACCGTTGGCGAGGCGGGTGGGGGACTGCATGAACGCCTTGATCTTGGCGGAGGCGGTGTTCGACATGGTTGGTCTCTCTTTCTGTGGTGTTGCCCGGTGGATGTTTCGTTTGCTACCGGGTTGGTTGGTTTGTTTTTTTGGCGGCGGTTTTCTGTCCCGCCGACAACATGTAGTCTACACGTGTAGACGCTCGGGTGCAAGCTGGAAACCATGTTTTGTGTCGTGGGCTACAGTTGTCGTAGCGGTTTGGGTGAACGTCCATCAAAAAGCCCCGCCACCGCGCCCGTGATGCAGTGAGGTGGCGGGGTTGTCGTTTTCTGGCCGCACTCGTTAGATGAGTGGCCCGTAGCCGTCGATCATTTTCTGAATGTACGGGGCGATTCCGCGTCCCTCGTTCTCGAAGTAGTATGCGGCGTACTCGTCAACGATGTCGGCGATGAGGGTGCCGATTGCCGCCTGTTCCGCCTTGGCGCGGTCGCTGGGATACATGAGCCATACTGCGACGCTGCGCTCGTCGTTGGCCTTTTCGGCGCTCTCGTACTCCTCGTCGTATTCGTCGAAGAACACCAGGTCAGGGAACGTGGCGGCTTGGATGTCGCGCGTGAACTGGTCCACGTCGTTGATCGGGTTGCCGAGCCATCCACTTTCGTGGTAGTCGTCGCACCCGTTGACGGTGTGCGTCGCCTCGTAGGTGCGGCCGTTGCTCATTTCGACGCGGAAGGTTAGTTTGTGGCGCTTGTAGGTGACGTGGTGAAAGATGGCGGAGCACTCTTCCTCGCCGCCAATGGTGTCGTACCATTCTTTGATCTTGCGTGCCTTGGTGACTGTGATCTTCACGACTGTCCTCTCTCCCTCACTTGCGCGGTTCGCGTATCCCGCTTTGTCTCTTGCCTGTTCACATTGTATCACAAGTTGGGGTGGTTGGCGTGCGACGTTTTTGGTGTTGTGCGGCGTGGCGCTGTATGCAAATGACGGTCACGCATGGTAGAATGGTCGTGTTGGTTCGCCGGGGTGGCGGGCTGGAAACGAACGGAAGGAAACAACAATGGCTATCGTGAACGCACAGTGGGATGGCAAGAACTTCGTCCTGTCGGAGGAGGAGCTGGTTCGCCTCCTCGAAAGCGACATGCGACTGAACGCCCTAGAGCGTGCCGGGGTTGATAACTGGGAGTGGTATGGTGAAGCGCATGGTGAATACTTGATGGAGGAGTGTCCCGGTTTCGATAGCTTCAACGACGTTGTGCGCGATGCTGTCGCTCAGCTAAAGGGCGGCGCATCCGACGAGTGAGCGCCCCGCGTTGGGCGGTTTTGTTGGGGGTGGGGTGCGTAACCTGCTGCTGTTACGCTCCCCGTCCTGTTTGTGTTTGTTGCGCGCCGTTCCTACTGCGTGTGGTATCATTGGGGTGTTTGCGCGGTGAAAGCATCTTGTTGGCCGCGCGACCGGAGAAGGAAGCAGGCGCGCGCGTAGGCGCGTAGGAAGGGACATGGAGCGTATGAGCGCCACGGTGGTAGAGGAGCTTCGTCGCGTGTGGGTTGGCGTGCGCGTGGATGATGTGTGCGCTGTTGACCGCGCGCTGCGTACCGGCGCGGAGCTTAACCGCTCTCCCGTGGAGATGGCTTCTTACGTGTTTGCTTCTGACCCGTCGCTCAGGCGCGTCGCGGCCGGGCGGCGTAACCTCCCCGGCGTGTTTGTGGATGTTCTTGACGATAACGAGGGTGTTGTTGTGGCTCTTTTGCGCGCACACGCCGATCTTGTAGGTGATGAGGCGTTGGCTGAGATTATCCGCTGGCGTCGCCTGCGGGTGACGAGGGTGCTGGTAGAGAACCGTTTGCTCACTGACTGGCAGATCAGCGTGATGGGTATTGATCTGATGCGCGACCCGAAGGACTATGAGCGGATGCGCCCGTGGGAGCGCGAGAGCGCTGGCCCGTTCGAGAAGGGCGACAAGCTGGTTGTGCGCGCCCTCAACGCCCGATTGAACGCGGGCGACCCGGTTTCCGCTGGCACACTAGAGGAACTTGTGGCGCGTCATGGCGGCAGGGTTGCCATGTGGTGCGTGAAACATGCTGACGACTACGCGCTCAGTGACGCGGTGTTGGCTGCCGTTCGGGTGAGTGAGGATGCGGCTCTTGCCGCCGTGGTGCGCGAGGAGACGATGCCTGACCGCGTTCTGTTGGAGGGTCGATTTGGTTTCTTTACTGATATTGTGTTATGATGGGTGTCACGTTGGTGAGTGAGCTGGAATTGTTTGGGGGTGATGTCGTCAGATGGGTTCTTATGAAGCTGTGAAGGTTCGTCTTGACCCTACACCGAGGCAGGAACGCCTGATGGCGAGTCACGCCGGGGCTGCTCGCTTCGCATATAATGCTGGTCTCGCTCACGTGAAAGAGGCGTTGGATAACGGTGAGCCTCCTGAGTGGTCGCATTATGATTTGCGTCGTTGGTGGAACGCGAATAAAGATGAGCTTGCTGTCAACCGAGATACGGGCGTTGTGTGGTGGAGCCAGAACAGCAAGGAAGCCTATAGTATGGCTTTGCGTGAGCTGTCTCGCGGTTTGTCGAACTGGTCTCGGTCACGCAAAGGTCAGCATAGGGGCAAGAGGGTTGGGTTCCCGAAATTCAAGTCCAAGAATACTACTATGCGGTTCGCGTATTCCACAGCGTTTACTGCGCCCACCGCTAGTGACCCTTACGGGTTGAAGCTCCCATGTATCGGTCGTGTGCATTGTATGGAGAACGTGTATCGGCGGGTTGCCGGTGCGCACGTTATTCGTGTGAGTGTGTCGCGCCGTGCTGGCCGCTGGTATGCGAGTTTGACCGTGGAGCGCGAACCGCGTCCCAGTAGCACGCCGCGAGGTGGCGCGGTCGGTGTTGATCTCGGCGTGAAACGTCTCGCTACCCTGTCGGATGGGACGGTTATCCCTAATCCGCGTGCCTTGAATACGGGTCTGAGAGCGTTGCGGAAGGCTCAGCAAGCGCTGAGCCGCAAGGTTAAGGGCAGTGCGCGTCGTGAGAAAGCTAAGAAACACGTTGCCCGACTGCACGCCCGCGTAGCGGACGTGCGAGCTGATGCGATGAACAAGGCTACGACCATAATCGCACAGTCATATAACGCCGTGTGCATCGAGGACTTGAACGTTGCGGGCATGGTGAAAAACCGTCGTCTTGCTCGCAGCCTGTCGGATGCTTCCTTGGGTGAGTTTCGCCGCCAACTAGAGTATAAAACCGCACGTAACGGGGTTGAGCTTCGTGTGGTTGATAGGTGGTATCCGTCCAGTAAAACATGCTCAAACTGTGGGGTAGTGAAAGTCAAGCTGTCCCTGTCCGAGCGGGTGTTTGACTGTGATGCGTGCGGTCTGTCCATTGACCGTGATCTGAACGCGGCTATTAACATTTGCGTCGCCGGGAGTGCCCCGGAGACGTTAAACGCGCGTGGAGGGGATGTAAGACGAGCCGACAAAACACTGTCGGGTAGCGCGGTCCCCGTTGAAGCGCGAACCAAGCGGGCGCGGAAAAGCGCTGTGAGGCTTGGAGCTGGCCTTGGTAACGAGGCCATACAACCTAGTGCAAACTAGGTTGTAACGGAGAGCGCGGCCGTGAAGATCGCCCGCGACAGTGTGGGTTTGCGTCCGTCTGTGCGTAACCGGCTGATGGGTGATGATCGGGGTAAGGTGTTGGCGGCGTTTGCGTCGCGCGCGGACGTGTCCGACGCTGAACTGACGCTGCTCGTGTCACGTAGCCAGAGTGTTGCTCGTAGTGCTGCGCTCAGGGATGCGCCGATCAGCGAGAGCGCTTTGCTTGCTGTGGTGAACGCGTTGGATGACGTGTCGCCTGTTCTGTCGCGTGCCGATTTGACGCACCGCGTGTTGGCCGCTGCGTGTGAGCGGGTGGACGCGGATGGGGCGCGCCGTGTCGCTCGGCGCGGAACCGTGGATAGTGTGGTTGCGGCTGGTTTGGCTCGTAACCCGTGGTCGAGCGTGCGCGCTATCGCCGCGAAGCTGGCTGATTTGCCCGCTGACGTGGTGGACAAGCTGGCGGCTGATGGTGATGATGAGGTGCGGGAGGCTGTCGCCGCCCGCGCGGACTTGTCGCGTGAGGTGGCGCGTAAGCTGTGGGAGGGCGCGTTGCCGGGTTCTCGCACGCGTGAACTGCTGTCGAAGAACGAGTGCGTGCAGGCGGCGTGGATGGTTGACAAGGCGAGTGACATGCGCACGTATGAGCTTACTCATTTCGTGACGCGTGGCGGTGAAGGCGTGGACGCTCTGTGCGAGGCCGCTGCCCGCGAGTGCGGGGAGGAAACCCGCACGTGGCTCGCATCGTGGACCGACACGCCGGAGGCCGCTGCCAGGGTGTTGGCGGGGGATAGCGTGTGGAGTGTGCGTCGCGTGCTCGCCGATAACGTGTTCGTGCCCGGTGACGTACTGGCTGCGCTGTCGCAGGATGCGGACGGGCGCGTGCGTGAGCGCGCGGAACTGTCGCAAGCCTATGTGCGCGCAGTGCGCGACCACAACGGGGACGATGCGGCGCTGTATCAGGTAAAGGCGGGGCGCGCTGCCCGCGTCGCTGATGAGCGCGTGCGCGCTACTCGTGAGCGCGTGCGCGCTACTCGTGAGCGCGTGGAGCGTGATGTGCAGGAGCGGTTGAGTGCTGTTCGTGAGCGTGCGGAGCGCGGCGTGCGCGATTATTTCTGGTCGAACTATTCGGAATTTCCGAACAGTTCCCGCCGTCGCGATGCTTCTCGTGGTTGGGATGATTCGCGCGGCGATGTAGCGCCTGGTAACAAGCCGATTGTGTTTATGGCTGAGGATGAGATGGTGGAGCTTGCGTCCATCCCTTGGTTGAGCTACAAGGACCAAAATTCGCTCGCGGTTTTCGGTGGCGAGCGCGTTCACTTGGCGCTGGCGGGGCGTGATGATTTGTGTGAGGATGCTCAAATGGCGCTCGTGGTACATGGTGACGGGCGCGCTCAGGTTGTGTTGGCGCGTCGTCGTTCGTTGAGTGAGAGCGTGCAGGTCGCGTTGGCGGTTCATGGTGATTCTGCCGCTCGGCGGGCATTATCGCGGCGTTTCGATTTGTGTGACCATGCGCGCCGCGTGTTATCTTGACGGTGGCGCGCCGCTGTGTGTCGTAGCTTTCACCGTTTTGCGGTTGCGTTGCGTGCGCCGTGCATGATACGCTTGTACACGTGAACGGAGGTAGTGTTCCCGACGGGATGGGCGCGCTAACCCCGAGAACAAGAAACACCAACACGACAACACCAAAACACAAGGAGAACGATCATGGAACAGAACAACACCCTCCCCGCGTGGAAGGATGCGCTGCGTATCTCGAAGGAGCTTCAGCGAGAGTTCGATCTCCCGATCTTCGCGATGTCGTTTAAGAAGTCTTGCTCGTGTTGCGCGTCGCCCGCCGACTTCAACAAGGAAGCGTACCTGGACAAGGGCGTCGCCGAGAAGGACTGGGCGGATGTTGACGCGTATGTGGTTCTCAAGAACAGTTGCAATGGCGGCGGTGAGGCGCAGTTCTATCGCACGGTGAAGGTCACCGAGGGCGGTAAGATTAAGAGTAAGCGCGTGTGGAATGAGTTTGGCACGGCGGGCGGTCGTAATGACGGTGTTCAGTATGTCGCCTACGATCTGTCGGAGTTGTTCACGATGGATACCCTGCGTGACCTGCTGACCAAGTTCGTTGATGGTCTGAACGAGGTTGCCGGTTACGAGGCATACGCCCTGACGATGCCCGATAGCGAGTCGAAGTGCGCTGAGATTTCTGTCGCCTGACCTGTGAGCCGCATAGTTTGCGGTTTTTCTCCCCCTCTCGCGGTTGTTGTTGGGATTGTTCCCGAGCGCCTGCGAGAGGGGCCTTTTGTTGCGCGTCGGGAGCTTGAACGTCGCCGCGAGTGGGGGTTCAGCGTGGAGTGATCGTGCGCGTGTTCCTCGTGGTGTGATCGGTGGTGTTGGCGGGCGTGTTTGGCTTGTTTGTTGGCTGGGTGCGCCCGCCGTTTTGTTTTTTCTCCCCTGCTTTTCTCGAAGTGCTGTGGTTTGTGTTTTCTTCTACTTGCTTCAAATTTAGAGAAAATTTGAAGCAAGTAGAAGTTATGGGGTTGTGTGCTATTGCGGTGGCGTGAATGTTGTTCGCGTCACCGTGGGGTGTCTGGGCGTGTGTGCGTGCGGGTGCGCGGTGGTGCATGGGTTGGGGGTTGTATGTCTATGTGACAGCCAGGGGTTTCGTTGCTATTGGTCGGTATAGTTGATATTGAGTGCATTTTGGGAGGGGCGCGTTGGCTAAAAACCAGACGTACAGGGCGTTTGCCGTGCGCCCCTCTCACGTTCTGGACTTGAGCGGTGAGCTGCTAGATGGTGCATCTGTTTTGGCGTCTCTCGCGTCCGAGGTGCGTGACATCTCTGGTTACGCAACCTA
>ERZ772956.1091-NODE-1091-length-19158-cov-5.521751_pt1 | contig 19158 bp, 16 predicted proteins | sample MGYA00580683_ERZ772956 | MGnify/ENA primary metagenome ERZ772956 (study PRJEB29015, sample SAMEA2738077) | human oral metagenome | biome: human oral; feature: human-associated habitat; material: saliva | place: China | collected 2212 ... | reverse complement strand
TTGTGGTATAATTTAAGAGATGATAGGTCGCTTTTCAATTGAAATAAGGGCAATTATTGTCATTTTATTTTCTGTTTATATCGAAAGGGTTAAAATTTATGAATTTTGAAGTACTTATAAAGTATAATGTTGATAGCAATGAGGTATTAGAGAAAGAATTTAATTTTGAATACTATAAGCATGTCAATAACAATAATGAAGAAAAAAAAGAAGAGATCCTGTCTGATACTGTAGTATTTACTAAAAATCAGATTGTGATTAAAGGAAGTAGAACAAACCCTATTGATATTAAAAATTGTTGGCGTACAAAAAGAAGCAATTATAGAAGATGTATTCTTTCATCCTTATTCTATCTCTATAATTATTACAAAAATTCGATAAAGATTGAATCAATCACCATTTTTGATGACCTAGAGAATAAAGAGACTATTCCTTTTATTCAAGAATTTGATTTGACTTTACCAGCTTCTTTTTCAGTTGATTTATCTAAAATAGAATATATCTTTAAAATGATATCTTTTCCAGAATTATCAGAAGCAGTATATAGGGTACTTCACAACCAAGCACAATTTGTAAAAAATAAAGATTTTTATTTCGCTTATAAATCTTTTAACTCTATGTATACATTTTATTATAGTTACCATAATCAACTTATGGAGATAGGAGATGATAATACAGCTGATAAAGTTGCTATAACATCTTTACTCAAGTTGCCAGGTATTGAGAGTTCATTGGAAGAATCAATTTCTTTAGCAGAAAAGTTTTTTAGCAGTAAGTTTGATGAACTGCGTAGATTAATCTATGTATGGTTAATGAATGAAAATGTAGGTAAAACCCAATTTCAGGGAGTTATATGTGATCGAGATTTTCATTATCAAAATAAAAATGTTTTAAAACTAATTGAACAATTAACTAGCAGCTTTTATGATATTACATTACCGGACAATAGTGTTATCAGCAAATTTACCAAGAGAAATAACGCGCAGAGTGATGAATACAAAATTAACTATTTGCAATTGCTTGCGATATATGCTGTTTATAGAAGAAATAAACTCCTACATGGAGATCATGTTGATCCAACGTTTCTATTTCCAGATGTCAATGCTGACATATTATCAGAAATCGCTGAAATTATTTTTCAAACTAGTGTTGATTTAGTTAATTCTATTAATGGAACTGATTTTGAAAAATCTAAAATTATGGTAGCTACTGCAAAAAGATAAATTTAATTTTTTGACTATTTCTTTGCCCATTTTTCTAAATTGCCGAGAAATTTTTCAGTAATATTTTTAGAGTGGACATATTTTGTCCACTCTGTTTTATATAATACTGATATAGAAAAGAAATGAGGTGATGAATATGAAATTAAATTTCTTTATCGTTAATTTCAAAATTCAAACAACAACCTTTAAGAAAGTAGGTAAATAATATATGGCAAATTTATCAGAAGCAAACGGTACAGTTTATATTAAAGCATCCAATCTTAAAACTATAGAATATTTTTTGTACATTCAAGAGGAAAGCAATAAATATACTTATTACCCGACTCAAATTGTTGGAAATAACGACTCAATCTCAGAATTAGTCTCATCTCAAACAATTGAAGTAGATGATTATTTTTTATTTACCTCTGGATTTGACGCTGAAGGATGTTGGTGTTTTGAAAATAATCTAAATGATTTCTTTGATTGTACTTTATATCAAGATACTGATGAAGACCTTACAAGGAAAATGAAGAAATATGTTCGTAAATACGATATTCAATTTCAATTTGAATATGTAGATGCTGAAGCGAGTCAAAATTTTATAAAGGAACAAAAAGCAATCATTACATACGATTCTGAAACTGCAGGTTTAAGTATTGATATTGAAACTATAAAAGAAGTACCATATACAGTTGAAAATCTAATTGATTATGATTTCTATGAGCCTGATGAAATTGTCTCAGTTCAATTTTTACTTGATTACTACTATGACTACTGTAGAGGAAATGATTTTTATCTCAAACATAAAGATGAAATCATCCCTATTTTAAAAAAGCAAAAAGAAAAAGAAGAAGTATACTTTTTCTTAGAATCACTTGAATCATCCATTCCTGAACTAAAAGAATTTGTAGAAAAGAATAAGGAGTAAAAAATGAAAGCTATTATTAAAAATCCAAAAAGATTCTTTGAACTTTTAAGGTTATATTTCGTACCAGTAAAAGGTAGGAAAGTAGCTCATGTACCAGCTTATGCCTATAAAGAAGATGAAAATGAAAAGATTTATCTCCATAATAATGACCTCCACCTATCTAAAAAAATGTTTGAATTTTTAGTAAAGAAAGGAGTAGATTTGGTAGAATGTCCTGCAGATGAATAATTCATTTTGCTATAGATTAACTTTACTTGATTTTTAAATCAGAAAGCTCATTGATAATACAATCCAACAAAGATTAGAAGGGAAAATAAGTTTATGACAAATGCCAAAGAATTTGCATTAAATGCACACAAATATCAAACAAGAAAAGGGAAAATCACACCTTATTCGTTTCACTTATATTTAGTCAATAATATCTTAGAAACACTGACAGAAGATCCGGATATTATAGCTACCGGATGGTTACATGATACTGTTGAAGATACCGATGTCAGTATGGAAGATATTAAACGAGAATTTAATGATGAAATTTATTCCTACATGTCATTAGAATCTGAAGATAAGTCTATTAAAGATTGGCAAACTCGTAAAGAACTTCAATTAGAAAAATTTCGAGAAGTAGCAGAAGATGAGTCACTAAGAAAAGTCCTACTTGTAACTTTTTCTGATAAATTGGCCAATTTAATGGAAATTTACCAAGATTATTTAATTATTGGTGATTTATTATGGGACCGGTTTAATTCTAAGGATCCGAAAAAACAAGGATGGTATTTTAAAGAATTTTATAAAATTTTTAAAGATAACAAAGACTTATTTTCGAAAAACGAAGAGATTTTAAATAACTACAAAGTTATTTATAAATCTTTGTTTTACAATAAATAAATTAGTTTTGAATTTTTAATGAGGTAACCAAATGAAATTACTTTACACAGATATACGAACCTCTTTAACAAAAGTCTTGACAAAAGAAGCAGAATCTCTTGTAGCTACTGGTAGAAAAGTCTTCTATATTTCTCCCAATTCGCTCTCTTTTGAAAAAGAACAAGAGGTATTAGAGTGCTTATCGGAGCAATCTTCTTTTGATATTACAGTAACCCGTTTCAGTCAACTTTCTCGTTATTTAATCTTAAATAATTCCTCCCAAAATCTTACAATTGATGATATTGGGCTAGGAATGATCTTTTATAAATGCCTCTCTGAGATTGATTCTAACCAATTAAAAGTATACGGTGGAATTAAACAAGATAAACAGTTTATCCAACAGTTGATAAATCTTTATATTGATTTGTCAGCTGCAAACATGACCTACCTAGACTTAAAGAAAATTGCTGATACTGATAAATACAATGATTTAATTCTGATTTTTGAAAAAGTTACAGCTTATATTAAGGAATCTAATTTAGAACATAATAGCCCGTTATCAATTTTAATTTCTTCCATAATCAATAAACAGGTAGTTTGTAATTTTTCAAAAATTGCCTTAATTATAGATGGTTATACACGTTTCTCTGCCGAGGAAGAGTATTTAATTGATCTTTTACATAATAATGGTGTTGAAATCATTATTGGATGTTATGCAAGTCAAAAATCTTTTAATAGTGTGTTCTTAGATGGTAATTTATATCAAGCAAGTGTTGAGTTTTTACTTCGTTTAGCAAATAAATATCAAAGTCCTGTCCAAAATTATTCTAGTAAACATGAAATAGTAGATACATTTGGAAAAACTTCTCATTTCCTAGAAAGTTCTTATGATTTTTCTCTGATGGACGATAAGAATATTGAGGATGTTGATAAGGAGAATTTACAGATTTGGTCATGTTTGACTCAAAAAGAAGAAATTGAGTTAGTAGCTCGTAGTATTCGTCAAAAATTACATTCTAATTCTCAATTGACATATAAAAACTTTCGAATTCTGTTAGGGGATGTTGCTTCGTATGATTTATCTCTCAAAACTATTTTTGATCAATATCAGATTCCATTCTATATTTCAAAAAAAGAATCAATGTCGCATCATCCCATGACACAGTTTATTGAAAGTATTTTACTTCTAAAACGTTACAATTATCGCCAATCAGATTTGATAAATCTATTAAAAACTGGTTTGTATACTGATCTTTCAGAGTATGATATTGATTCATTTGAACAATATATAAAATATATTGGGATAAGCGGACTGGATAGATTTGAAAAATCTTTTACAAAGAATTATAAAAATAAATTCAATTTAAAGAAACTCAATAAAATCCGTTTGAAAGTTATAACCAATTTATCAAGTTTTTTATCAATTGATTCCCAAAAATCAAAAGATATTTTAGAAGAATGGAATAGCTTTCTCAAAAACATTTCGTTCCCTCAACAATTCCAAAATTTAACAAATACTTTGGAAATAAAAGATCAAGAAAAACAAATTGAAGTTTGGAAATCTTTTTGTCATGTGTTAGAACAGTTCTCGATAGTATTTTCAGATTCGATTGTATCTTTAGAAGATTTTCTAGATTTAGTTTATTCTGCAATGTCTTTATCTTATTACCGTACAGTCCCAGCTACAGTTGATACGGTTTTAGTCCAAAGTTATGAATTAATTACTCCACAGGCATCGGATTATGTTTATGCTATCGGTTTGACCCAAGACCATTTACCTAAAATAGCTCAGAATACCAGCTTACTAAGTGATGTTGAACGTTCTACATTGAACCAAGCAACAGGAGATAATTCTAATATATTTATTGCAAGCAATGAAAACCTGAAGAAAAATCGTTATACGATGTTATCTCTCATAAATTCTGCTCGTAAGCAGTTGATTTTATCTTATCCAAATCAATTAAATGAATCGGAAAGTAAAGGTTCAACCTATCTTAGAGACCTAGAAAATTTTGGCTTTAAGATAGAAAATAAAAGTATAGACAATAAGACAATTACAATTGATGATACTGGATCTTATCATAGTGTCTTATCAAGTTTAGTTGCTTATTATCAGCGTGATGATTTTGATGATTCTGATCAAGATTTGACATTTATCAAGGTCTTAAACCGTGTTGTGTCAAAAAAATTGAAAGAAAAAGATCTTGAGAATCCTGCTTTAATAACTCAAAAATTATCTAAAGAAACATTAGATGCACTTTATCCTAAAGATAAACCACTTAAATTATCTACATCTGCATTAAAAGACTTCTATTGTAATGAATATACATACTATCTCAAACGTGTTTTAAATTTACAGGAGGAACTTCTATTACGTACTAGTGCTTCAAGCCATGGTAATTTTTTACATCGTATATTTGAAAAAACTTTGGAGCAAGCAGACGAAACAGTAGATTTTGATACACGTTTAGAACAAGCAATAAAAGAGGTAATCAATGATCCGGAATATATTGATCTTTATAGAGAAAGCTCTGAATCGGAACTGAGTCAAAAAAGTTTAATTGAACTCTGTCATGATTTGGCACCTCTCTTTACAAATAATCGATCAATAGAAACAATAAAAGTAGAAGAGCAATTCGAGAAAGTAACAAATACTTACCCTCAATTAAATGATAGATATCAAATTTTAATAAACGGTCGAATTGATAGGGTTGATAGAATAAAAAATACGGAATTACTTGGAGTTGTTGACTATAAATCTGGAAAAGGCGATGACTTTAAATATGATAAGTTTTTTAATGGTCTAAATTCTCAACTGCCAACTTATCTTTCGGCTCTTAAAAAGTTAAATGGTCAGAATTTATTTGGAGCTATGTATTTGCCCTTAACTCTTCCTATTATAAGATTAAAAGGTGCTCTTGATTTATCAAAAGCGGCAACCCAGACTCAAAATCAATTGAAGTATAATGGACTTTTCTTAGAGAAACAGGTGAGTCAATTGGGTGATTTTTATAAGAAAAGCAAAACTTATCATCTGACGGAAGAGGAACTGCAAATATTAATAGACTACAATGATTTTCTTTATAAAAAAGCAGCTGAAAAAATTTTAAAGGGTGAATTTTCTATTAATCCCTACACAAAAGACGGTAAAAGTATTGATTCAGTTGTTCAACAACACCAAGCCATCACTGGTTTTGAAGCTAATTATCATCTAGGTCAAGCCCGTTTCCTTAAAAAATTAGATCCAGCTTTAGGCACGAAACTAAAGAACGAAAAACTCAAAAATGCCTGGTTTAACCAAATGAGAGAGGAGTTGAAAAAATGAAAGTAATTCCATTTTTAACAGAAGCAGAGATCGAAAAACTTAAACAACAAGAATCTGAATCTGATGATAGTATCAAAAAGTCAAAAGAACAAATTGAGGCTATTTATACTTCTGGTCAAAATATACTTGTATCTGCATCAGCAGGTTCAGGAAAAACTTTTGTTATGACGGAGCGGATTCTTGATCAATTATCTAGAGGTATTGACATTAGTCAACTATTTATTTCAACCTTTACTGTCAAAGCTGCAAATGAATTGAAAGAACGACTAGAAAAAAATATTAGCCAAAAACTTCAAGAAACGACAGATTTGCATCTCAAACAACATTTGGCTCGACAATTAGCTGACTTGCCAAATGCTGCCATTGGTACCATGGATTCATTTACACAGAAATTTTTATTGGAACATGGGTATCTTATTGAGATTGCTCCGAATTTTCGTATTTTAGAGAATGATAGAGACCAGTTGCTCTTAAAAAATGAAGTTTTTCATGATGTTTTTGACAAATACTATAAGGATCAGCAAAAGAAAGACTTTTACAAATTAGTTAGAAATTTTGCTGGCAGCCGGAAAGATGAATCGAATTTTAAAAATCAAGTCTATAAAATTTATGACTTTTTGCAATCTACAAGTAATCCTCAAAAATGGCTTAAGGAGAACTTTCTTAAAGGATTTGAAGATGCTGATTTTACCATTGAAAAAGATAAACTGATTGAACCAATAAAAAATGCGTTATGGGATTTAGAAAGCTTTTTCCGTTATCATCAGGACAATGATCCTAAGAAAAAAACAAAACCTGCCTATTTAGATAATATTGCCAAGATTTTGAATGAGATTTCATCTTTAAATCACGAGTCTACTCCCGAAGACTATAAAAGAGTCCTGTTGAGCGTGATAGATATATCAAAACAAAGCCGAGGTCAGGCCTTGCGTAATTACGCTAAGAATCCACTTGCTGATGCCTATAATGAAGAGAGAAAGACTCAGTTTGCTAAATTAGAACAACTATCAAATCAGGCAACGATACTCGAATTTCAAGAACGTTATCACGAAGAAACTAGGACACTAGCTAAAACTTTCCAATCTTTCATGAGTGATTTTGTGGAGGCTTATCGTCAACGCAAACGCCAGGAAAACGCCTATGAGTTTGCGGATATCAGTCATTACACCATTGAAATTTTAGAAAAATTTCCTCAAGTTCGTAAGGATTATCAAGAGCGATTCTATGAAGTTATGGTCGATGAGTATCAAGATACCAATCATATTCAAGAGAGAATGATTGAACTCCTATCTAATGGCCGTAATCGCTTTATGGTGGGGGATATTAAGCAATCTATCTACCGTTTCCGTCAGGCAGATCCTCAGATTTTCAATGACAAATTCCAACTCTATTCTCAAAATTCTCAAGAAGGTAAACTGATTTTACTCAAAGAGAACTTCCGTAGTAGTTCAGAAGTGCTGTCAGCAACCAATGCTGTTTTTGAACGTCTGATGGACAAAGAAGTTGGAGAAATTAGTTATGATGACATGCACAAACTTGTCTATGCTAATTCTACAATAAGTCCTAACCCTGAAAACAAGGCAGAACTTATTTTGTATGATGAATCAGACGATGAAGTCCAAATAGAAGATTCAGATACTAGCGAAGATCAGATTGCAGATGAAGTGACTAACAACCCTAATAAATACAGATTGTTAGCGCTGAAAATCAAGACTCTTCAAGGAGAAATTGAGGAGCAAATTGTAAATTATGAATTAGAAATAAACACAATAAAGGGAAAACTAGCAGATGTAACTGATTTTGAAAAAGAAGAATTAAATAAAAGAATTAAATATCTTCAATCAGAAATAGATATTTTAAGAGATAAACCGATTGCTATTTTAGTGTCAACTAGAACGTATAATTCTCAAATTATTCAGACTCTGAGTGATTTTGGTATAGCCACGGCATCAGATAGTGGAGAACAAATTTATTTGAAATCACTAGAGGTTCAGGTGATGTTGGAAACTTTACGTGTTCTTCATAATCCTTTGCAAGATTATTCATTAGTAGCACTCATGAAGTCTCCTATGTTTAATTTTGATGAAGATGAACTTGCTCGTTTATCGCTTCAAAGTAAGAGTGAAAACAGAATTGATAATTTATATACAAAACTACTTAATGCTAAATCTCGAAGCGGTTTTCAAAATGATCTTATTACTGAACAATTATTTGATAAGTTGACTAGATTTTTAGAAACCCTTGCAAGTTGGCGTTCTTATGCTAAGACACACTCATTGTATGATTTAATTTGGAAAATATATAACGACCGCTTTTATTATGACTATGTAGGTGCAATGCCAAATGGTGTTGTTAGACAAGCCAATCTTTATTCTTTAGCAATAAGAGCTGATCAATTTGAAAAGAATAATTTTAAAGGCTTATCCAATTTTATAAATCTCATTGATAAAATATTGAACTTAAAGAAAGATTTGGATGAAGTTCCAGCATATGCACCTCAAAATGCTGTTCAATTGATGACAATCCATAAAAGTAAAGGTCTGGAATTTCCATATGTCTTTATAGTTGATCTTGAAAAAAAATTTAACCAATCGGACACTACAGATTCTATTACACTAAATAGAAATCGAGGATTGGGATTTAATTATATAGCAGATATTAAAACTAGTTCTTTTGAGCAAGCAATGATGTCTAATACTATCAAACTATCCATACCAAGTTTAACTTATAGTCAAAATGTAGAAGAATCCAAAGTAGCTACTTACTCAGAGCAGATGAGACTCCTATATGTAGCTATGACTAGAGCTGCAAAAAAACTTTATTTGATTGGTTCGAGTGATTTAACAAACGATAAAGAAGCTCCTGCTATTAGAAATGGACTTTTAAGTAGTGAAGTTAGACTGGAATCTAAAAACTTTCTAGCTTGGATTTTGGGAATTTGTAGAGCTTTTCCAGATGTGAAAGAAAGTTTGGATTATCATACTATAAAACTAGATGAGCTTAATAGAAAAACGACAACCTTATTAGATACTCTAACTAATAAGAAAGAGGATTCTCAAGCTCATAATCGTCAATCCGAAACGATCAGAGAAGCTCTTGAGATGCTGAAAGAAGCTGATGAATTTAACATAAAACATCAGGCAGCAATCAACCTTCCAAGAGTTCAAACTCCAAGTCAGCTAAAAAATCTTAATAATCAACTAAAAAATAGTGAAGAAGTTTCTAAACTTCAAATGAAGAAAGGATTACCTAGTATTTTTGAGCTTCCAGATTTTTCTTCTGAACATGTAATTACTGGTGCTGAAATTGGTAGTGCAACACATGAACTTATGCAGAGGCTTGACTTATCACAGGAACCAACTATTGATAGTTTAAAAGAATCTCTTGATTTAGTTCAAATCCATCAATCTGTTAAAGATAAGATAAATTTACAAAAGATACTTTCCTTTTTTGAAACAGATCTAGGTAAGGAAATATTATCTAATAAAGATAAACTTCACCGTGAACAACCTTTTTCAATGTTAAAAGTGGATGAAAGAAGTAATGAAAATTTTGTAGTCAGAGGAATTTTAGATGGATATTTACTTTTTGAAGATCATATTATTCTTTTTGATTACAAAACTGACAGGTACCAAGATTCTACTGAATTAATTGAACGGTATAAAGGTCAACTTTCCTTGTATGAAGAAGGATTAACAAAAGCCTATGGGATAAGTAAAATTGATAAATATCTAATTTTATTTGGGAAAGAAGAAGTAGAAGTAGTTAAAGTTTGATTTCATAAAAGTTATTAGACAGTATTTTAAGTAATCTAGAAAGGGAACATATGAATAGACCAATAGCAGCTATATTTGATATCGACGGAACAATTTTTAGAGATTCCTTACTTTTAAAGCATATGGAAAAGTGTGTTTCCTATGATGTATTTCCAAATAGTGTCAATGCTGAAATTAAATTTCACAAAAATGCTTGGGAAAATAGAGAACTAGACTATGATGACTATCTCTATATTGCTGCAACACTTTATACAAAATATATTGCAGATAAAGATGTACTTGATATTGATTTTGTCGCTAAAAAAGTTATTGAAAAAGAAAGTAAAAAACTTTATCGATACACTCGTGATCGTATCAAATGGCATAAGGAACAGGGGCACCAGATTATATTTATTTCAGGTTCTCCTGATTTCTTAGTCTCAAAAATGGCAGAAAAATTGGGTGCTGATATCTGGTATGCAACAAATTATCTTCAACTTGATAATAAGTACACTGGAGAAGTGATTCCTATGTGGGACTCAGTTTCAAAATTACAAGTCTTAAAAAAATTGTTTATTGATTTCGAAAAATCCTATGCTTATGGAGATACGACTGGTGATTTTACAATGCTTCAATCTGTAGGTTTTCCGACAGCAATAAATCCCAATAAGAAATTGTTGGATAAGATTACAAAAGAGAAACTAGATTGTAAGATCATTATCGAAAGAAAAGATGTGATTTATAAACTAGATGAGGTGAAGCATGGAATTTATTAAAGCTGCGAATCAATTTATAGAAAATTATTATCAAAAAGTAGATCTCGATCGTATTGAAAGTATAGAAATAGGAATAAGGGATTCTGAAAAATATTCTCGATATTTTTTAGAAGTTCAGAAACAATCTGAAGATTTTGATTGTGACTTCTTTAATTTTGATAACATGGATTATTATGTAGTGGATGATTCTGTTCATTTTAAACAGATTATTAACTTAGAGAATAGTTCCTATGTGTTTTGGAAAGATTATTAATTTTTATAACTAGCACATAGGATACTATTTATTAGAAAACCGTTTTTAAGAATTTTTGTTGCTAAAAAATTCTTTGAGTATAGCAATAGGTATGACATTGGATATAATTGCTCGTAGTTGATATTTATGGTAAAATTAACCAAAAGATATGGAAATACTTACAAGTTATTGTATGATTTGAAATTTCAATCGTAATTTATTTTATGATGTATAAGTCACATTTAAATTTAGCATTTATTAGTAAGATTTCATTAACAAAATACATCTTTGATAGGTGTTACATTATTTTATAAAAAGGAGATAAAAATGGCATTGAATATATTTGAAGTCATTCGTTATGAAGGAGAAGATACTAGGAATACATTAGCTTGGCGCCATCCCAATAACAATCTTAAACCTGGAACAACTCTGATTGTTAATCCTGGTCAGCGAGCTGTTTTTTTCTCGAATGGTCGTGTAGTTGGTAGTTATGGTGAAGGACAGCATAAGATTGATGGAAACAATACTCAGTTTCTGTCTGGATTGAAATCCTTTGTTAGTGGGGGAGTATCGCCAGATTCTTCCTTCATTTGGTTTGTCAATATGTATGATTTACAACCAATTGGATGGGGGACTCCTTCACCGATATTGATTAGAGATCCAGAAAGTCAAATTCCTGTTGAACTAAAATCGCATGGGAACTTTATTCCTAGAATTGTTGATTTAGAAGCTTTTATTTTAGAATTTATGCCAAGTCATCCAGATAAGATTACAGCTGAAGTCTTTCAAAAACGTTTTAGACAGGTTGCTATAGGAATTATCAATTCAGCTGTTTCTCAGGTGGTTTATAACAATAAGATTGCAGTCATTGATATTGAAAAGCACACCTATGATATAGCTCTTGAATTATCAAAAATTTTATCTAACCGTTTCTCTAAATATGGGGTTAGTGTTGCAGAATTCAATATTGAAGCTTTGAAGGTTAATCAAGATAGTAAAGGTTATAAGGAAATTTTTGAATATCATCAAACAATTTTGACTTCTAAAGGTAACCGTGAAGGTCGTGACATTGAAGGTTACACTTACCAAGAAGAGCGTAAATTTGATGTTTTAGAAGAAGCAGCCCAAAATGAAGGATCTGCAGGAAATCTAATGGGAGCTGGTATGGGACTATCGATGGGGCTTGGCTTAGGAGCCCAATTTGGTAATTTGATGGGAACTATGGGAAATACAAAATTATCAGGTAACCAATCAAATCTGAATCAATCAGTCTCAACAGAAGAAGTCGGTTTAGCTAAGTTTTGTAGTCAGTGTGGGGCCGCATTTTCAGAGGGGGCTAAATTTTGTTCCAATTGTGGTCAGGCAAGATAGGAGGATAAGAATATGAGTAAAAATATTTGGATTTATGTAGCAGGAGTTTTGACCATCATCACTACAATTATTTTAGGATTATTAATTCCACATCTATCTATTCCTTTGTATTTCGTCGCCCTGGGAATTTTAGTCATAGCAGAGTTTGTTTTTTTCCTACAAATGGTTATTAAGCGTCAATTTACAGATTGGCTACCTATCAATGTAGTTACAGCTATTTGGGTACTTGGGCAAGTTTGCATGATGCCTCTAGTACAGATTTTACCAAGTTTTCTATTTTGGATTATTGAAGTACTAGCAATCGGGTTGGTGGCTATTATAGGCTCTTTAACAGCAGCGGATAGCCACTATCGTAAAGGACGAGCAGAAGCTTTCTCAGAAAATGCAGAGGATGTTTTTAAACCTAAAACGGGAGATTATTAATGTATCAAGTATTTCGGTCATTAAGTTTACTATTTATGGGATTAACAGCTGCAACATTTTTTTTTACTATCGTTTTAAAAGTGTTTGCTATTATTGATCATGGTGAAACTTTTTCAATGAAATTTTTTCTAACTGATCCTGTAATATTTTCTTTTTCAGGTTTTGCTCTATCTGTATTTCTTTTTGATAGTTTTGATAATTTAGAAAAAATAAAAATAAAAGTGAGGGCATTAGATGAAATATATAGGGGTAAAATTCTATATAAGGAGTATCTTATTAAGGAGAAGAAAGGGGGAAAGTAAGTGTCTGAGTTATTTTCCTTAAATTTGAAATCTGTAGATAAATGGATTATGGTAGTAGTTGCTCTGTTTCTATCTTTGCATGATTTTATTTATCATTTAGAGGAACCCAGTATTCTCAGAATGAGTATTTTACCATTTATATTTTTATTTACGTTAAAAATTTTATTTATAATCTTTCGATTGAAATCGGAAAGTGCCTTATCTTACACACCTATTTTATCTTTATTAGTGTTATTATTAGGTGCTCCCAACATCACCTATATTATATTTGGTCTTCTATACTCATTCCTTAAACCATTGGATATAGAATTTCAAGTACATGTTATATCCTGTTTTTCTTTTAAAAATCTAAAGTATATTCACTTATCACTTTTAATTTCGTTGGTCATTATTCTGTCAATGTTTATAAGTAATTATTCAGGTGATAAGGCAATACTCTTGGCAGTTATTTATCGCATATTGCCCATATATCTTATCTGTCTTACATCATTTTTGGCAATAACATATTTTAGGCGTAAGTCTGAAAGAGAAGAAAATATCAGACAAAAATTTAATTTCTTGTCAGAATTATATATGATATCTTTTAATACCATTTTAGGTCTATTAATGTGGGCATTTAAACAAATTATAATCTTTGGATGTACTTTCTTTGCTTACTCTATTTTTTCTTACTATCCATATGTAATAAAAATAATTTCTTTTATATTCTTGCTATTTATAATCGGTGTTCCAATACCTGTTTCAATATTATCTTTTACTCTCCCAAATATTATTTATTCTGTATTTCCCCTATTCCTAATGTGGTTATTACGAGAGAAGATAAAAGAACGTTTAACTTTAGATAATTTATTGAAATGGAATTTCTCACAGTTATTCGTTATTATATTCTCATTCTTTTTTGGTATTGAATATGAAAATATAAGAGAGTGGGCAATTAAAATACTTCAAATTCTTGTACCTTGGTATATAATTTGTTTAATTCTGATTGTAATCCTAACATATCGTCGAGCAAAGAAGGAGGAAGATATAAAAACCAGAGAGCAAATTTGGGAGCTGTTTAAGTTATTCAAAAGACATGAAATTAAGGAAACAACCTATCCTGTGATTTGTCCATCTTGTAGTAGCGAAAATTTATTAGAGTTAGGCCAAGGAAAATCTTGTGACTACTGTGGCGGATGGCTTTCTAGAAAGAAGGATTTATAAATGAAGCGTTATCGTTCAACTATAATAAAATTTATTTATCCACCTGTTTTTATTATCTGTTTTATTCATGGATTCAGGTTATACCAAGCTATAATTGGGGAATATCAAATGTGGATAGATAAGAGAGGAGCTGAATTAGATTTCAATTTCCGTTATTCTATGTATATTTTGACATTTCAAGTATTATTTGGATTATTTTTTGTCTTTTTAGTAATTTCATTTATTCTATTGCTAAAACCACCAACCATGAAAAAATACAAAACAAGTTTAAAAAAAGTTTTGGAATATGAGAATCGAAACGAAGATGTCCTTGAAGATCAAGGAAAAGAAATTCGAGAAGAAACAAATTATCGTCTAACTGCAAAACGATTCAAATGTCCAACATGTGACAATTCAACAGAAGGTATACCAGGAACTTTTAAAACGTGTGAATATTGTGGAAACACGTTCAAATTATCTTAAAATTACTATTTATAATTCAAATAACAAAAATAATTTAATGTATATGTTTAATCACTCTATTATGGAGTGATTTGTCTTATTTTTATATTTGTGAAAGGATTAGTTATGAGCAGCACATTTTCTGATATTCCTACTCATGGTGCCAAATTTAGCGTTTAGAACGATATTAATGGTAGTGTAGAACCCCCTTAACGCTCTTTCCGAGTAAACTGGAAAATAAGTTAGAAAATTCTTTCGCTTTTTTCTAAAAGCAACGGAACTTATTATATGATTTGGTTTTGTAGTTGATACAGATTAATAAAATCTTGACGAAATTTTATATATAGACAGTAATTGTCTATGGAATGTTGTAAAATGATATTGTTGATGCTATCAATAAAGAAAATAATAAAGGGAGAATTTTATCATGGATAATAAAATAAAAGTTGAAGAAAAATTAACAAGAGAAGAAATAGATTTTTTAAAAATAAATCTAGAAACCTGCTTTAATGTGATAGTTAAGAGTAATGGTGTAGGTGAATTTGATATCAAAAACAATGATAAGGATAAATTTTTAAAAACATTTAGTCCTTGGCACAAAAATGAAGGTGAAGATTTAATTAAAGAATTTGTAAATAGTATTAATAATCCTGATTCTAATAATGATTTTTCTTGGTTAGATATTTTGAGTAAAGACAAGCGGTGGGGGAAACTGTCTGATGAAGAAACTAAAAATGAAATTAAAAATAAAAGTAAACATGTAAACATGCGTTACCAAATTCCGACTCATTTTCATGGGGATATTGACAATGCAGTAATCTTTCACTGCATGGAGAATCCTATAGGTTATTTAGGGAGTTATAGAGATAATCAAATTGATGGGGGACTGAGAGAAACTGACTTGAATGGGTATTATGATAAAACCTATAAACTATTGACTGAAGATAAAAGTAAAAGAAAGACAATTAAAAAAATAAAATCTGTTTTAAGAAATTCTTCAAAAAGTAAACCTATTCAAGAAATAATACAAGAAAGATATCAATTGGAGGAAAATGCGAATAAGGATATTTCAGAAAATCAAATTGAAAAGATTATTTATAGTAATCATGAAAGTGCATTAGGACGTGAAATTGAGCACATGTATAAAATTGATGAGAATAAAGAGTTTTGTAACTTTGATTTTGAAAATAAGGGAGAACTAAGTCAAACAGTACTATTGAAAGATTACTATTACCTTAAAGAATCTTATCCTCACCTAATTCAGACAGATCAAAATTTAGATTTCCAAAAATTAAAGTATAAGAAAAAGGAAGTTGAAGAAATCGCCAAAAAAATTTGTAATGTAGAAATTTATCCTTTCTCATGTGATAAACCAAATTTAGGAGAAAATGGTATTGGAAGAGAAATTCTTCTCAATTCAGATTTATCTCGTTTGGGAGCTTACATTGTATTGAGGAGAATTTATAGATATCTAAATGATAAAACAGATAAACCTGTTATTATTTTGCGTAAATATAGTGCTTGGGAGGAATTGTTTATAGAAATTTTGAAAGAAGTAGAAAAAGAAGAAAAACAAAAAGATAAAATTTTTGAACATGAAAAGGTTTTAAAATTATTAGAAAAAGCTTTCTTTTACCGTCAGTTACGCCGTATGGGCGGAGGTATTACCTCAGGTAATGTAATATCAGTATCTGATTATCAAGAATTTTTAGAATTAAAAAAAAATTCAACATTAACAAAATTAGAATTAAATGAAAAATATTTAAAAATGAAAAAAGATGCTTTTGAAGAAATTTCTAGCCTATTACCTCGAATCGAAGTTGATAAAAAGAGGTAAATTAAATGTCTAATATGAAACCACAAGAACGACTTTTAACAATCTTTTTCCGTTTACAAGCAGGCGAGAGGCTATCAAAAGCTCAATTAAGTAAGAAATTTGGGATTGATAATAGGACTGTGCAAAGAGATATGAGTATCTTGAAAAATTTTTTGCAAGATCAACGTATATCAAATACAGAGATAAAATTCGATACTTCAGATAATACCTATCGTTTGATTGGTAAGACAACTTTTAATAAAAAGGATATTTTGGTAATCTCAAAAATTCTTTTGGAGAACCGTGCACTAAACAAATCAGAACTAAAATCCTTGCTTGAAGGTCTTCTATCTTTGCTCTCAAGAGAAGAACAAAAAGAAATAGAAGCCATAACTGGCAGTGAGCGTTTTAACTATAAGTCACTGACTAATGATAAGGATAGAATTGATACAATTTGGATTTTGTCGGAATCTATTCGTAGGGCTCAAATGCTCGAAATAAAATATAAAGCTCCGTTAAAAGATGTCAAAAGCCACATCATTTTTCCTGTTTCTCTTTATTATGATGCTCACTATTTTTATCTGGTTGCTTACCATTTGAAACATGAAAAGTATACAACGTTTCGTGTTGATAGAATTGAGACTCTTAGTGAATCTGATATGAAGAAACCAGTGATTTCACATAAGGATAAGTATAAAGATGGGAAGTTTCGAAATCAAAAAGTAGATGCTTTTGAAGGAAAAGAAATTGATGTTACTTTAATCTATAAAGGAAATGTTGAAATTGTTTTAGATCAGTTTCCAGAGCATGAAATTCTTTCTGAAAATTATGATGAAATAAAAGTAAAAATTACAAGTCAAAACACTCCAGGTCTCAAACGATGGATTCTAGGACAAGCTGAAGCAGTAACTCTTTTAGATCCTCCAGAGTTGATTGAAGAAATACAAGAATCTCTTGAAAAAACATTAAAAATTTATAAAAAATGAATAGGTAGACATTTTTTGTCTACCTATTCGTTTATAATAGAGATACAGATAAGGAAAGAAGGTAACAATAGATGGGTAACTTTTATATGAAATCTGAGTTTCAAATAGAATGGTTTAAAAATATAGAAGAAGTAGAAGAGTTTCATGATGATTATTTTGGTGGTGAAATGATTTCGCTATCTTTAGCAGATTTAAGACACTTAGCAGACGGAAATTTTCTTGCTTGGCATGTAAAGGGTGAGTATTCAGAATCACTATGTCTTGATGAAAATGCTAAGGAAGCACTAAAAAGATTATTATAAGGGGAAATTACATGTCAAAAAATCATACTGTAAAATATAAAGTTAGTCGCCAATTAAAACTTGCCTTGAAAGCATTGCATGATCGTATTCTTAAAAAAGAGTATAAAGTAATAGAGAGTCAGGATATTCTGTTTAGTTTATTGGATGTACAGGATACAGGAATAGGATATGCTTTAGGATATTATTCTTTAACAAAAGGCAAATTGTTAAAGGAATTTGCTAATGGAAAAATGATTGGAAGTAGACCTCGTACCAATATTGAGAGCGAAGAATTAGAAGCTTTTTCTAAAAGAAAGATAATCCATAATCAAATTACTTCTTCACCTGTAGAAATCATAAAAGAAGCTCCCTCTTCCTACTATTTTGCTGAATGTGATGAATTTCCAATGTCTAAATATATGAAATCTATCTTTGATTTTGCTGAAGAAATGCGCTCGCAAAATTCTCCTGATGGTGTCATTGATTCTTATTGGATTCTATCTGGAATTTCCCAAGAGCAGGAAACAAATGCAAATCACTTAGTTTACAAACAATACTTGTTAAGTGGTAGAAATAGTTACTCAGAAGATGGATTGCTAGATGTTTTTACAAATTCATGGTTTAGATTCCGGGTGCTAACAGATGGAAAAGCGGAGAGAGATAGAGCTAGCAAAGAAAAAAGAGCAGCACATATCTCCTCTAAATTATCAAATCCAGATTACTCTCTTTTAAATGATATAGCTACAGATATCACTTTGAAGGCTCTTAATGGAGAGTTAATGGAGGTTGTAGGACGTGATGATGAGATTCGAAAAGTGGAGATTGCCCTCACACGTAGAGATAAAAACAATGTAGTGCTACTAGGAGATGGCGGTGTTGGTAAGTCGGCCATTGTAGATGGTATCGCTATGCGTATCTCTAGAGATGAAGTTTTATCTCTGAAGGGTAAGAAAATACTTCAGTTTAGTTTAAATGATCTGAATGCAACACTGAATGGTTATACAAGTGAAGGTATCAATAAATTCATAGAAGAAATAAAGCGGGAAAAAGATATTATCTTGTTTGTTGATGAAATTCATATGTTAGGAAGCGCCAAATATTTAACAGATTTATTCAAGCCTTTAATGGCACGAGGAGATTTTCGAATTATTGGAGCAACCACTCCGTCAGAGTGGAATACATATGTTTCAGGTGACACTGCTTTTGTACGTCGCTTTGAAAAAGTAATTGTAGAGGAACCAAGTATC
>ERZ772956.1090-NODE-1090-length-19162-cov-4.636259_pt1 | contig 19162 bp, 17 predicted proteins | sample MGYA00580683_ERZ772956 | MGnify/ENA primary metagenome ERZ772956 (study PRJEB29015, sample SAMEA2738077) | human oral metagenome | biome: human oral; feature: human-associated habitat; material: saliva | place: China | collected 2212 ... | reverse complement strand
AATTGGCGCTTGTCGAGAAAAGAAAAACGGGTTGTAACAGAGCGTTAAAAATACAGATTATTTAGTTAAAAGTTTTACGCCAGTACGCTTAAGCCAGCGTGCTTTACGCCAGCACAAAGATAAGGGCGATAAAACAAACGGTTGCGCCCAGGGCAATTGCCTCGTGAGCGCCAAAGGTTGGTTGATGCCAACGTGTGCGAGAAGCCCCTGCTACATAGTGGCGAGCATCAAGTGCCTTAGATAGGTTGTTGGCATGCCTGAGCGAGCTGGCCAGAAGCGCCACCACAATGGAGAAGGTCGCACGGAGTCTTTTGGGCAGCGAACCTGAAGCAACGTCTCCTGCGCGAGCAGTTTGAGCCTCGGAAATGGATGCAGCATCGTCCGCAAGTGTTGGAATAAAGCGCAGCATAAGCGAGAAAATCATGGCAATTTCTTTGCCGGGAAGACCAATCTTAGAAAGTGGCGAGCATGCTGCTTCAAAGGCATTGCCTAGATCCGTTTGAGTTGTGGTAAGCAGGAGTAGTGCACCCATTAAAATTGCAGCTAAAATGCGTACGGGGTAGAGAAAAGCGCTCCATGCTCCCACATCGGTGATGGTAAAGATTGACCAAGAGACAAGCACAGATCCTTCTCGCGTGAGCAACAGATTGAAGAGCGAGAGGAAGATGAGCAACCAGGCAAGTGGGATGATTGACACAAGTACTTGTTTGACAGGGATTTTTGCCAGAGCCAGCAGGCAAAGCGTGCCTAGTACCAGCAGTGCAAGCTGTGGCGCGTTGCGGATAAAAAATGTTGCAAGCATCAGAAGGAGTGCGGCCAGGCATTTAACGTTGGGATTAAGCCTATGGATGAGCGAGTCCCCGTGATAGTACTGGCCTACAGAAATCTTAAGCGCCATAGTAACCTCCTTGCGAGAGGTCGTCGGTCTTTGTGGCGCTGGCTCGCGCACCGCCAGAGTTGGTAGGCAGCGCAGCAAGCAGTGTGTCTACCAGCTCAGACAGAGTCAAAGGTTCTCCCAGGTTGATTCCCGTAGTGTGGAACAGACGTTGCGCCCAAGCAAGCGCATGAGGAATGCCCAGACCAAGTTCCTGGAATTCTGCCTCTGAGAAATGAGTAAATGTTTGTTGCGGCGAGCCTGAGAAAACCAGGTTACCCTCATGAAGCACGATAATCTGGTCAGCTTCCGCCGCATCCTCCATCGAGTGTGTGAGCTCAATGACGGTACAACCATCTTCAAGAACAGCGTTGATAATTTTTCTGAGCTCAGAGCAATAGTAGGGATCAAGTCCGCTGGTAGGCTCATCGAGTACTAGCACCTTTGGATGCATCGCAATAACGCCTGCAAGTGCGCAAAGTCTCTGCTGGCCACCAGAAAGCTCAAAAGGGGATGCATCTGCCTTGTGAGAAAGGCCCACAAGTTCCAGAGCAGCATTCACGGCGCTTGCGACATCGCAGGTAGAAAGACCTAGGTTAGTAGGGCCAAACGCCACATCTTCTACAACCGTTTGTGCAAAAAGCTGGCGCTCTGGCCGCTGCATGACGTAGCCCACAATGCCGTGAAGTTTTCTGCGATTTTGCTTCTCTCGAGTATCCAAACCAGTTACACAGAGGCTACCGGCGTCAGGCGTATCAAGTGCGCAAATCAAGCGCGCCAGGGTTGACTTGCCGGAACCAGTTGAGCCAATCACGGCAACATGCGAGCCTTTTTGCACGTCAACCGAGATGTTTTTGAGCACGGGTTTCTGGTACGAGAACGTCACGTCGCGCACAGAAACCGCTGCTGGCTCGGACACGCTGTCGGCTGTGGCCACGCCGTCACAACCCGCGGCCATCGCTCCGCAGCTTTCAGCCACGCCGCCACAACCCGCGGCCACCACACCGTAGTCCGTAGCCACGCCGCCCTTCTCGCCTCGCGACCCCGTGGCGAGAAGCCCCGTCAGCTCGTCAAGCACGCGCTGAGCCGAAGGGGATTTGCACACGACAACTCCACGGTTGTTGAGCGCATGCGCTACCTGATAGGCAAACGGCTCTTCAAGATGCAGGCATTCAACTAGCTCGTGCTGCTCAAAGAGGGCTTCAGGTGTTCCCTCAAACGCAACGCGACCGTCGTCTAAGGCAATAACGTGGTCAGCAGAAACTACTTCGTCCATAAAATGTGTCACGTGAACGATAGTCTTTCCAGCTGCACGGAGTTTCTCGACAAGGCCCATAACGTTATTTCTATGAACAACGTCAAGAGCTGCGGAAGGTTCGTCAAGAATGAGAATCTGGGGCTTCATGACCAGAGCGCCCGAGATGGCCACGCGCTGCTGCTGGCCGCCCGAGAGCATCTGCGGATTTTCGGAAGCAAACTCGGTGAGAGTTCCAAGGGTAATCTGCTGTTCTACCAGCGGAGTTATCTGATCGCTGGGCATCTGAAGGTTCTCTAGACCAAAGGCAATATCGTCTGCAACTACGCTGCAAATAATTTGATCCTCAGGATTCTGGAAGACCAGGCCAAGCTGCGGGCGAATGGCCTGGTACGCCTCAAAGTCAACCTGGCCGTCATTGACAACGGTGGTTCCCAAAAAGGTAACAGTTCCCTCGTCGGGGGCGGAAAGGCCAGAGAGAATTGAGGCAACGGTAGACTTGCCCGAACCGTTTGCGCCAACAATACAGGTACGTTTACCTGCGGGAATAGAGAATGAGACGTGGTCTAAGGCAACCACGCCTTTTGCGTGCACAAAAGTCACGTCCAAAAGCGTCGCAGCTACAGGCAGGTCCTGAGTTTGTGCGGTGCTTTCAGACGTGTATAAATCAGGGGAATTGTTGCCCAGGTTACTCACCGTCTTTGATGCTCTCAAAGAGTGAGGTAGCTGAGCGCATGATAACAACAAAGATGATGCTGTTAATAGCAACCTTCACCACGTTAAAGGGGAGAAGAGCTGGAACAATTAGTCCGCTGACTGCCTCTACGCTCATGCCGGTGTAGATTGGAGTGACTACAAGGTTGCCAAGAATGCAGGCAACAACACTGACAACGCTACCCACAATGAGGGCAAGTACCAGCTGCTTGGTCTTCTCAGAACGGTTATACACAATCAGCGAGACAGGCAAAACGTAGGTAAGCGTTGCCAGGATTGCCATGATAGTGCCGTAAATTCCGGACTCCGTGGTGAGGTGCAGAAGGTAGGGAAGCACCGAAACAATCGCTCCTGCGGCAGGGCCAAAAGCTACGCCTGCAAGCAGGGCAAAGACGCCCGATGGATCGTACTTCAAAAACGTCACGCCTGGGATGAGCGGGAACTGAAGCACCATGGTGCTTATTGCAGCAGCTGCACAAAGCATGGCGAGAATAGCAATTCTCTTGGTGGACCAGCCGTTAGAAGATGCGGTTGTTGCGTGGGTTGAGTGGGATGAAGCCATAAAAGTCTCCGTTTCTGACATCCGGACTGTACCGTTGGTCCTGGACTTTAACCAGGTTAACCGCCTTTGCGGGTCGCGGACTTGATGGCTCTTTGAGCTGGGCTGTTACAGACCCTGAAGCTCGGCCACCTTACCACCAGTAGGTAATTGCAACCATTCTTGAAACATATCGATATTCACTATAGCAGAGTCAACAGCTGATAACACGTAAAACAGGATGAACATTTGTGTTAAAGAAATGCAATTTCGCAGTTTTGAAGTGGTTTTCTTTCCAGTATTTGCTGTTTTACCTTGCTACAACACTATGTTTTTCTTGCTCCAGAGCCACGTTTTTCCCGCTTGCGATAAACTATAAAAAGTAACTTACTAAGGAGCGTGTTACATGTCTGAAAGTGGCTATGACTTACAAAGCCTGGCCGGAAAGCTTTGCTCGATTGTTGGTGAAGAGAACGTACTGGTAGACGAGCCAATGAGCGAGCACACCACTTTTAAAGTGGGTGGACCTGCAGATCTCTATGTCATCCCTGATGACCCCGATGAGGTTAAAGAGATTCTCCTTGCGGTTAAAGACGCAGAAGCTCCTTATTTTATTCTTGGCTACGGCTCTGACCTGCTTGTTTCCGACGCAGGCTATCATGGCGTGATTATTGCTGTTGCCGATGGACTCACCGGCGTAAGTATCGACGATACCGAGATGATCTGCCAGGCAGGCGTTGGCCTCAAAGAGGCGTCCGAGATGGCCTGTGAGCTGGACCTTTCTGGACTCGAATTTGCGTGCGGCATCCCAGGCTCTGTGGGTGGCGCATGCTTCATGAACGCAGGCGCTTACGACGGCTGCATCGCTGACGTGCTCAAATCAGTCCGCGTTCTTCTCGCCGATGGCACTTTTGCTACGCTGGACGCGTCCGAGCTTGACCTGGGGTATCGCCACAGTAGAATCGCTGATGAGGGCATGATTGTGCTTTCCGCAACGTTTAATCTTCATCGCGCAGATGGCGAGAAGATCCGTGAAAAGATGGAAGAGTTCACGCGCGCTCGCGAGGAAAAGCAGCCTCTTGAGCTGCCTTCCGCTGGTTCAACTTTTAAGCGCCCCGAGGGTCACTTTGTAGGCAAGCTTGTTACCGACGCTGGTCTTAAAGGCTATCGCTTTGGCGGTGCCGGTGTTTCTGATAAGCATGCTGGTTTTGTGGTCAACTACGACAACGCTACCGCTGCTGAGGTTCATGCGGTTATCGAGCATGTCCAGGCCGAGGTCAAGCGTCAGTTTGATGTTGAGCTTCACTCAGAGGTGCGATTCCTTGGGGAGTAGTGAGCCGCGACTCATACCCATCCGCAACGGATTGCACGCGTCCGCACGGCGCTGTCGCGTCCGTACACAAATTGCAACGTTAACCGCCTGTCTCACAGCTTGAGGCAGGCGGTTTTGATGTGCGATTTTGAGACGCGTTGTGCAGTTCTGTTATCCCAACTTTGGGATGAATGGTGGCAGTCCGTTGTCGTCGGCCGAGATGTTGCTGCTGACAAACCTCCTGGTATCTGCAGCGAAAGTCAGCTCCTCGTTTGAGACAAGAGGACGCAGATATGCAAGAGCCTTCTCGGTAACCCAAAGACCGTCGTCAGAGATCATTTCCGCAGGTACAGACTTCACGCGATTGGCAATCTCCGAGATGGGGATGCAACGGATTTCCGCTTGATACGGCACATCGCTCAGCCGTTGCAGTCCAATCATACAGCCAGTTTTGTGGGCAAGAAGTGCGTCCACTCCAGCTTTTCCCAGCTCAAATGCCTCAGTCAGATCAGTTTTGCTGGACGAGTGCATGGCGCAGCGCTGCAGTGAGTTGAGGTTGATGCCTCTAATCTTAGCGTCGAAGTGTTTTTGGAAAAGTTCAGCTAGATAGAGGGCGTTGCCGGACTGATCTGCCAGGTGTCCAAAGGCATCCATCTTCATATAGCTCTTGTCCAGAAGTGTTGAACCATCAGTCCTTCTAACACCCTCGCTGATGACAATCACCACACTGTTCTTGCGCTCAAACAGCTCCGCTGTCTTGCGAAGAAGCCTTTCTTCATCGTAAGCAACCTCGGGGAGCAGGATAAAGTCTGGAGCTTCCTCGTTCTTCTCGCGAGCAAGCGCTGAAGCTGCACCGAGCCAACCCGCATCGCGGCCCATGGTCTCGACGATAGTGATGTTTGGCTTGCCGTAAACCTCGGAGTCGCGAGCCAGCTCTCGGACAATGGTAGCGATGTACCGCGCTGAACTGCCAAAACCTGGCGCATGATCAGTGCCCTCAAGGTCGTTGTCGATGGTTTTGGGGATGCCGATGACGGAAATATCATTGTTATGCTGGGCAAAGTAAGTCGAAAGCTTATTGACGGTATCCATGGAATCGTTGCCGCCAATGTAGAGAATACCGTCGATACCAAGAGAGATCAGGCGGCATTCAATGTCCTTGTAGAAAGGCGTTTCTTCGGAGACTTCCGGAAGTTTATAGCGACAGCTTCCTAGAAAGCTCGAAGGTGTTTTAGCGAGAAGGTCTACGGTGTGTTGATGTTGTTCGGCAACACACTGCTGGTCCGTGTCACATTCCTGCTGGACAGCGACTTGCTGCTGGTCGTTCTCTGGAAAGAACAGGTTGGTCAGATTGGTGTAACGACCATTAAGAAAACCTTCGATGCCGTTTTGCATACCGTAAATTTCAATACCTTCTTCGTGCGCGCGCGAGATAATTCCCGCCAGAGAAGAGTTGATTGCAACCGTTGGACCGCCCGATTGGCCGATGAGTATTTTTCTAATCTTACGCATGTAACTCCCTGTGTTTCAATCGATGGACAAAACAGAGAACGTTGACGCGTTTGTATGTCGTTTACCTGGGTGAATCTGATGCAGAGTCAGCTGAACACTTGAGTATCCAGGGCCTTCAATTACCGCTAAAATTGTCGTTGCAACCGTCCCCCAAGATTGCAAAAGACACAAAAAGACATACGTTAGAAAACTATACAAAGTAACAATTCAGTACGTTTTAACTGCACTTTTATGAGTACGTAGCCATACCGTTCACAAAAAATATTGATAGGTGAACGGTAGAAAATCGCTATTTTTTGCAGTGAATCATTGCATTTTTAATGCGTATTACGCATGGTTTGCATGCGTTAAGCGATTTTAGCGTGGAACTAGCCGGGTTTCTCGCGATTACCGTAGCAGCGTTACAGAGCACTACGACAGGGCTACATCAACGGTACAAGCACCACAGCAACGCTGCGCCAGCACTAAGACAGCTCAGCAAGAAAACGGGGAAGCCCGTCGGCGGAAATCGGTTCCTCGGTACCTGCAACAAGAGGGCGTAGGTAAGTTAGGGCAACGTCGGTGACATTGAAGCCATCCTCGGAGATCATTTCTCGAGGTACAAGCTTTACCTTGTTGGCAACATCAGCAACGGGGGTAGTTCGAATCTCCGTGGCATAAGGTGCATCCGAGATTCTATGAACACCAACCATAACACCTGTTTTACCTTGGAGAACTGCTTCAACTCCCGCAGTGCCGAGCGTCTCGGCTTCGTCTAAGTCAACCTTACTAGCAGCATGCGAAGCACAGCGCTGTAGTGTATTGAGCTCAATGCCGCGAGACTTTACGCCTAGCTGATCCTTGACTAGCTGCGACAGATACTGTGCTGTTCCGGACTGCGCTGCAAGGTGGCCAAACGTGTCAATCGCAACAGATTTTTCATCAAAAAGGAAACTACCATCTGCGTGATGGACGCCCTCGCTGACAACAACAATCACGTTGTTCTTCTCGCGAAGTCGCTGTTCAATGGCGGAAAGTAGCGCGTGTTCATCAAGCGGAACCTCGGGGAGAAGTACAAAATCTGGCGCAACTCCGCAAATATCTTGCGCCAGTGCTCCGGCTGCCGTGAGCCAGCCAGCGTCACGACCCATGGCCTCGATAAACGTGACGTTTTTGCTGTTGTAGACGACGCCGTCGCGGGTGAGCTCAGCGGTTACCGTTGCGACGAATCGTGCCGCACTACCAAAGCCGGGGGTGTGATCAGTTCCCTCGAGGTCGTTGTCTATAGTCTTTGGCACACCGACGACACGAATAGTACTTCCTACCTGAGAAAAGTAGCGAGACAGCTTGTCCGTGGTATCCATGGAATCGTTGCCACCGATGTAGAGTACAGCGTCTACCTGGTATTTCTTAAGCTGCATGTCAATCTGCTGGTAGATAGAGGAGACGCTCGCTGGTTCAGAGCTCAAGCAAGTGGCAGGATGAGGCTCAAGCTCCGGCAGCTTAAAGCGACAGCTGCCCAGCCAGCTTGAAGGAGTTTTTCTTAGGAGCTGAAGGTTTTTCTCGCCAGGATTTACTTCGTTTTGATTGAACATCTCGAGTTCAAGTGCTTCAGCCAGGTCAACGACGTTACCCTCAAGAAACCCCTGGATTCCGTTACGCATTCCAAGCACGCGAAGACCCTGGGTATGAGCTGTGCGAACAACGCCTGCGAGCGACGCATTAATAGCTGCGGTTGGTCCACCCGACTGTCCGACCAGGATTGTGCGGATTGCGTGCTGGGATGTTGTATGCATGAGCGCCTCGGATTCTTGAGTGTTGACGTATCAAGTATAACCGTGACAGGAGGCTACGGCGTTAGTGAGACGCCGTGAGAATAATGTGATTTCATGCAATAAATCGCAAGAGCTGCGGTGTTGTTATATCGGTGATTGGGAATTGGCAAGAATCTGCAGATAAAGTGAAGCTTGATGGCTTGGATGCATTGTGAAATAGCTTCAGCAATGTGATTCGAACTCATCTGAGTTTGCTCAATTCATAGTTATGCATAAGCCCTATCTTATATACATAATTATGAATGAAGATATATCAAAGATTTAATTACCCTAAATTTCAGGGTTAAGCAAACACACCTAAGTCAGATAATCTGCAAAATCAAAGGTGAAAAACACATCTAATGAAGATATTCTGCACGAGATGAGCATTTTAGGCGGAATGTATAGGCATTTTCAGCAGATTATCTGACATAGGTGTGTTCGAGCGTTTCGAAGCCGATGCGGATGCACCTGCGGAACCCGTATGCCCGTCAAAAATATCGCAGGTGGCGAGAAACCTGCAGGTATCGCTGCCAGTCCTGGTCCCGTGTCGCTCTGCACCCGACGTTCGCCATTCGACCTCTCGCCGTCCTGCATCCGACGCCCGCACCCACACCGCTTGCAGCCACAAAAAAGCCGCACCTCAAATGAGATGCGGCTTCGTAGCTCTTAGCGTACAACCTGCGAGTTTAGCGAAGGTTGTAGAAAGCGTCCATGCCCAGGTACTCAGCACCCTCAGCGAGGTCGTCCTCGATGCGGAGAAGCTGGTTGTACTTAGCAACACGCTCGGTACGAGCAGGTGCACCAGTCTTGATCTGACCAGCGTTGGTTGCAACAGCAATGTCAGCAATGGTGGTGTCCTCGGTCTCACCGGAACGGTGGGAGACGACTGCGGTGTAGCCTGCGCGCTTAGCCATCTCGATAGCCTCGAGGGACTCGGTCAGGGTACCAATCTGGTTGACCTTGATGAGGATGGAGTTACCAGCGTGAACCTCAATGCCCTTCTTCAGGCGCTGAGTGTTGGTAACAAAGAGGTCGTCGCCGACGAGCTGGATCTTCTTGCCCAGACGCTGGGTAAGAATCTTCCAACCGTCCCAGTCCTCCTCTGCAAGACCATCCTCGATGGAGACGATTGGGAACTTCTCGACCATTTCCTCGTAGTAAGCAACCATTTCCTCGGAGGTAAGGGAGCGACCCTCGCCCTTGAGGTCATACTTACCGGTCTCCTTGTTGTAGAACTCAGAAGAAGCTGGGTCCATAGCAAAGCGGAAGTCCTTGCCAAGCTCAAAGCCAGCAGCCTTAACAGCCTCGGAAAGAAGCTCAAGTGGCTCCTCGTTGGACTTAAGGTCTGGAGCAAAGCCGCCCTCGTCACCAACACCGGTGTTGAGACCCTGGGACTTCAGAGTGTCCTTGAGGGTGTGGTAAACCTGTGCGCACCAGCGAAGAGCGGTGGTGAAGTCAGGAGCACCAACAGGCATAATCATGAACTCCTGGAAGTCAACGTTGTTGTCAGCGTGGACGCCACCGTTGAGGACGTTCATCATAGGAACAGGAAGAGTGTGAGCGTTTGCGCCACCGAGGTAAGCGTAAAGTGGAAGCTCAGCAGAAGCAGCTGCAGCGTGAGCAACAGCAAGAGAAACGCCGAGAATAGCGTTTGCGCCGAGGCGACCCTTGTTTGGAGTGCCGTCAAGCTTGATCATAGCGAGGTCAAGGCCGCGCTGATCCTCTGCGTCCCAACCAATAACGAGGTCGCGGATCTCAGTGTTGACGTGCTCGACTGCCTTCAGAACGCCCTTGCCCAGGTAACGGCTCTTATCGCCGTCGCGAAGCTCTACAGCCTCGAACTCACCGGTAGAAGCGCCGGAAGGAACGATTGCACGACCAAAGGAGCCGTCGTCAAGAACAACCTCAACCTCAACGGTTGGATTGCCACGGGAATCGAGGACCTCACGTGCGTGAACATCAAAAATCTGGCTCATAGCTCACCTTTCTTTAGGTTTAACATTTTGCTGATTGCACAGACATAACTAGTATACCCATTCTGTTATGAGGTGTGTATTGTAATTACACAGAGTATTAGGCCAGAAGAAGCTAGTATTTGACCAGGCAGAGATACTATTAGTCAATGCAGAGATAGTATTTGACCAGGCAGACGCACTGTCCACCTGGCCAAATAGAAAATACCTGTAGAATTATGCAGAATTCTGCGCAATTGTTAGGTAAATATATAAATTATTTCTGCGGATACACAACAACCAGCAGCATCTTAAACTCTTCTGGAGCCTGAAGTGCATGTGGGTGGCCAAGTGGCATCACAATAGACTGGCCAGCTTCAAGGGTGTAGACGTCGTCATCGATGGTAATGCTTGCGCGTCCTTCAAGAATGGTGACAAATGCGTCGCCACCTGCGCGATGGCTTGCAATCTCTTCGCCTGCGCCAAAACCAAAGAGGGTAACGCTGACGGCATCGTTTTGCGCAAGAGTCTTGCTGATGACCTGGCCAGGAAGGCATGCAACCTGGTCTTTAAGAGTTACCACAGTCTTTGCGTCGATGTTCTTCATGACACCAGGAATCAATTCTTCGGACATACTAACCTCCAACGGTAAATGTTATCGATGACTAGCATTTACCCGAACTAGCCGTCTTCAATCAGTAAATTTCAAAAAAATCGCAGGTAGAAATTGCTTTTTTTAAAGCAATTTGCTGAGCAGCGGAGTCATCTTTCCCTGAGAGATCACAATCACGTGATGCATCGCGCGCGACAGCGCGGTATAGAGCCTACGGCGAGAAATTCCGTCTGCTTTATACACTTCCTCTTGCGCATCGGCAACAATGACCTGATCAAACTCAAGACCCTTTGCCAGTGCAAGGTCGAGAAGAACAACGCCCTTCGCGGGGAGGGAATCGTGACTGGTGAGCACTTTGACGCCGGTGCACAGCTTGGCCTGCGCTGCGCCGTTGGCCTGCGCCGCACCGTTGCCCGCAACGCCATCGGTCGCGCCGTCCGCATCGCCGCCTCCCTCCGCAAAAAGCCCCTCCAGCTGCTTGGCTATCCAGCGAACACGAGACTTCTCGGTGCACACAATGGCGGTCAGCCCGTCAAACTCCTGCGTCTGCTCGATAAGGGACTTCATAGTCTGCAGGTACTCGGCGCGCTCAGTATCTTTGTTGTCAGTGACTACCTCAAAGAACTCAGGTTTTTTGCCGCCGCGCTGAACAGAGCTTGTCTGGCCACGTTCTTCTTCACTTAAAAGCGAGGTAAACAGCGCGGTAATCTCGGGAGAGGAGCGGTAGCTGGTCAGAAGCTTGCAGGTAGAAACTGCACCTTCACCATGCGTCGCGGTAAAGATCTTCTCAATCTGCTCAAACGTTGCGGTGTCTTCCCAAATTGCCTGGTTAGAGTCACCCAAAAGCAAAAAGTGCGCGCGCGAGAAGTACTTTCCAAGCACCATAAGCTGCGTTTCGGTGTAGTCCTGGACCTCATCGATCATGACAAACTTGACGTTTTTCTCGCCAGCTCCTGTGATAAGAAGTCGCAGATAAACGCATTCGGCGCCGCTCAGTGCGGATGTGTTGAGCATGCGCATACCAATGCGGTCGATGCGGAGCCAGGAAGCGGACTCGATGACCTCGTGCGCAGAGGCAAAACGCCAGTTGAGGAACTCGCGGGTGCGCGCCAGAACTTCTTCCTCGTCGGAAGGGCTGATGGTGCGACCAAAGACCTCAAGCTGCTGCTCAACGTCAAGGGAGAGCATCTCTTCCTGGATTTCGTCGTTGTGAGCCATCTGACCAAGCCTGCGCTCCAGGCGGGTGTGGAGCTCATCTTTGGCAAGTGCAATGAGGCGCGGTCCCACAGGGAATTGCGAGAACTTTGCCACAGAACTAGCCACCTGAGCTGGCTTAATAAGCGTGGTTCCCTCAACAGAAATGGCCTTGAAGTCATCCTCGTAGAGCTCAAGTACGGCAAGCTGCTCTTCAAGTTTATTCAGAGACTCGGGGTTGTTGTGGGCGCCCGAAGCGTGGTCGGCCAGACGTAAAGCCTTGAGGAAAGAATCCCAGGTAAATACCTGCGGATTGTGCTCGCCCATGCTGGGCAAAACGGTGTTGATGTAGCGACCAAACATCTCGTTAGGGGTGAACAGGTACACCTGATCTGCGGTAAGTGTGGTGCGCTGCTGGTAGAGAAGGTATGCAATACGTTGCAGCAAAACGGACGTTTTGCCCGAGCCTGCAATGCCGTTGACCAGTAGAACGGGCACATCCTCGTGCCTGACAACAACGTTTTGTTCGCGCTGGATAGTTGCGGTGATTGCCTGTAGCTTCTCGGTGTGCTGACGCTTTAGTGCGGCAAGCAGCAGAGAGTCTTCAATGGCAACCGTTGTGTCAAAGTAGAGGTTCAGCTTGTCGCGCGTGATGTCAAACTGTCGCCTAAGTTCCAGTTCAACCGTTCTTTTCTTGCCGTCTACCTGGTACGACGTAGTTCCCATCTCTTGGTTGTAATACGTCTCGGCAACAGGGCTGCGCCAATCAACAATAAGCGGCGTACGGTCTTTGTCCGTAATGCCCGCCGCACCAATATATACATCGCGAGAAGGACGTCCGGGTCGCATTTTGAGCGTGACCTTAGCAAAGTAAGGCTGCCTCAAGAGGATTTCGACTCGACCGAGTTTCTCGACAGTGAAATCGTGATATTGGTTGTAGGTATCAATAACGCTGTTGAGCGTCTCAATGGCCGCAAGGGTCTCGATGGTTTCGTCCGCTCCACCAAAGTCTGGGCGGATTTCTTCACTCATCTGACGAAGGTCTCTAGCTGCATCTTTTTGCGTGGTGTTGAGCGTTGTGTCCAAATCCTCACGAATCTCAACAAGCTTTTGATATACGTGGGAGAGGTGCTCTTGTTCTTGCTGGTGGATTGGATCCATGATGCTCCTAGATAGTTGCGTCTTCGATGCGGCGGCGCAACTCGTCAATGCCCAGGCCGGTCTCGGATGAGGTAATAATTGCCTGTTCAGGGGTGATGTGGAATGCCTTGCGCAGGGCGGCCGCGGCTTGATTTTGCTTGCCGCGTGCAATCTTATCTGCCTTGGTAAACGCAACTACAAAGGGCAGCTCAGCCTCTTGGAGAAAGCTGATCATCTGCAGATCAAGTTTTTGAGCCTCGTGTCTGATGTCAACAAGGCTAATGACCAGGTTAAAGCTGCGTTCTTGCTCAAAGTAACCACCGATGAGGTCTGCCCAGCGCTGTTTTTCTTGGCGAGAAACTCGTGCAAATCCGTAGCCGGGCAAGTCTACAAATTTGACACCATCAACGTCAAAGAAATTGATATTAGCGGTTTTGCCTGGAACGCTTGAAACTCGTGCGAGTTGTTTTCTGCCAATAAGTTTATTTAAGAGGGAAGACTTTCCCACGTTTGAGCGGCCCACAAAAGCCACCTCTGGGGTCTCTGGAGAAGGAAGTTGTGAAATTGCTCCGTATGATGCCTCATATCGTGCGGTTTCATACTTAAGACCCATGATGCCTCCCATTGCGCTTCAAAAACGTAAGGTATTATTTTAGCGCAAACTGGGAGGCAGCTAACAATCCATTCATCCGTAGTGGGAGGGGTGGCACGATCTGTAGTGGGAGTGGTAAGAATTGCTACAAAGACACTCGAATTCGTTTTTCTACAGGTAGACGAGAAACAAGCAAATCAAACGTCGTATCAGTAATCGGATTTCTATAGATTTCTTCCCCTGTAAGATTCACTACATAAGGCACATGAAAAACATACGAGGTGTGCGGTTTGATGGCAATTCGCGAAGTGGTTATATTTGGCTGGACAAGCGGCCAAAGGGAATTTTCATTTCCTAAATCGCAAATGTAATAGGTGTTGTTGGCTTGTGGAATTAAAACCGTGCCGAGAAAATCTATTCCTCCTATAGGCTCAGTCTCTTCTCTATCATTTTTTATTTCTATAGTGACATCTATCACACTTGTTTGATTGCCATGAGCATTGGGTTGTTGTGGTGTAATACCATGTTTTTCCAGGTAACCGTCATATGTGGTTAGGGCAATTTCAGTTATTCGTATTGAATATCCCTTTGTATTCTCGGAGGACGAATAATGAAAATTTCCGTCAAGAGGGACCCATTCTCCCATTTGATAAATCTCTTCGGGGATGGTTAGTGCATGGGTATTTACCCACCAAACTCTATAGCCAAGAGCACAAACCAGTACAAAGCTTATGGCAATTGCGAATAATGGTAGTTTGCTTTTTAGTTTCATGATGCACGTCTTTGCACGTCGATTTTCTCGACAACTTTACCGAGCTTCATTTTGTAAATTACATCGCAGACAACCTCTAAGAACTCAGCATCATGACTTGAGATGAGAAGTGTTGCGCCTCTATCTCTTTGTTCAACAATGAGCTCTGTGAGCATATGGACACCGTCTTCATCAAGAGCATTTGTTGGCTCGTCAAGAATAATTAAATCAGGCTGCTCAAAAAACGCCATGGCAATTCCTAAGCGTTGCTTCATGCCAAGGGAGTATTTCCTAACAGGTCTTTTGTCTTTAGGATCAAGTCCTACTTTTTCAATTGCAGCATCAATATCTTGCTCAGACGCAATTTGTTTTATTGACGAGAGAATCTCTAAGTTCTTACGACCGCTATATGAGCTGAGAAGTGCTGGTTTTTCTAGGAGCAGGCCAACACTTGGTGGAAAATCTATATCATCCCAGAGCTTTTTGTTTTCAATAGAAACGTATCCTTGGGTAGGTTTAATAAGACCACAGACTGCTCGCATAAGCATTGTTTTACCAGAGCCGTTTTGGCCTTCGAGACCAATTATCTTTTCCTTTTCCAGGGATAATGTGACATCCTTGAGAACAGTATCGTTTCCGATTTCTTTTGTTAGATGTTCAACTGAAATGTACGACATGTTTACTCACCGCCAAACTGATCAATGTTCTTAAAGCGTGAAAGAGACAGATAAAGAAAAATACCTAGTGAGCCAATACAAAAAGCTAATGTGCAGAGCGGATTGACTCCTGCACAGAGGTTACCTTCAACGATCTCCCTGCTAGTTGAATCAATATATAGAGAACTTCGAGAAAACATCATGTAGTTGCCAATAAGGATGGGATGTAATTTGAAAATTGAGGAAACTATCCAAGAAATTATTAAAAAGAGAGGAGGCCATTCTTTAATAAATAATCCTGCTGAACATTGAAGCGTTATAAGAGATAGTGAAGTAATAAATAGAGATCCCATCAATGGGACAATACTTACCGTATTTGCAGGTAATGTTGAGGCGTCAAAACCTTCGAGAATTTCTAAGTTTAATGTCGTAGTTGATAGAATTTCTCCACCGTGAAGCAGTGTAAATAAAAGGATTACAACTCCCGCTATTATCCAATAAAGCCCAGTTGCTGTCACACAACTTACTGTTAGAAGAATTGGATAGAAACTCTTTGAGGAAGACATAACAAGATACATATCTTTTCTTAGTGACCTAGAGACTGCCAGGAAACACATTAGATGGGGAAGTAAAACAAGTATTAACCAGGCAAAAGGAATTTTTATTTTTGGCATAGCAGCATTTGAAGAAATGCTTTGCGATATCTGTGGCATTCCAGCAAATAGACTTGATACGTTATCTGCTAATGTTGGATTACTTGTTGCTGAGCGATTGAACACTACAAGAGACGTAACAACGATAAGTACCATTAAGATGGTACAGATACAAAATGGACCACGTAATGAATAGATAAAAGGACCAAATGGAATTACTTTAGAGTTTCTCATAATGACCGCCAAACTCTGTATTTTTAGTTCCAATGAGGCCAAAAATGTTTAAGCAAATGATTCCAACAAGAAAATATAAAGTTGCATACAAAAGGCTAAATCCTTCTGGATTAAAAGGAAGAAGTCTCGAAAAAGTCATTAATGTAGAGGGGAATGGAAGTTCAGGAAAGAACCCTCCTAAAACTAGTAGTGCTACGCTTAGTAATACAGCTAGTGAATTGTGAGTATAGAGTTTTATTACTTTGTAAAAAGAGCAAAAGAACAAGAGACCAAGATAATAAATGCCGAGAAGGACTAATACTTCTGGGGCTGTGAGTGAAAATTCTGTACTAGCTTGAACGGTATGGTTAATGAAGATATCTACATTTAGTGTAGCAATAGTAAGGCTGTTGCCTGTACAAATAAGTAAAACAACGTATGTCATTATATAGACGGCAATCAAAACGAGACAAGATGCGATTATATTTATATAGCTAAAAATCCAATATCTAGTTTTCTTCTCGAATCTCATCATGCGTTGAATAGAAAAATGTTCATTCTTGTCCGAGCTAGAAATAACGATTATGAGAAGAAAAGAGATGCAGAGCGCGGTCCACTCTACAGAGAACGTGTGAGCAGATCCATAGAATGTTGCGATAATCAAATCACCTAAAGAAAATGAATATCCTCCTCGTGTAATTAAGCCGAATTGTGCAAAAGAAGAAATAAACGCAGTACAAGATAACAACATCGCAAAAAGCGCTGCTAGAAGATTTTTATGCATATCAAAAAGCTGAGTGAAGTTCCTTGAAATTTGATGTTTCATAGCAGATCACTTCTACAAGTCTTTTTGTAAGAAATGAAGATTACTAGTAATAGCAAAACAAAACAGAAGCAATAAAATCCAAGTTTTGTTGGAGCATATTCGGAACTTATTAATTGAAAGAAATTCAACTTAATAAATGCATTTTGTCCTACTTCTCTTAATTGAGCAGAGGAAAGAATCGCTGAAAATTGTGAACCTAAGAACGCTAATAGGTGAAGTAGGAAATAAGAAATAAAAATTGCTTGGAATGTGGTCTTGGTTAAACTTGCAAAAAGAGAAACGGTGCAGGAAAATAGCCCTCCAATCATGAAGGTTAATACGGATAAGGCGATGACATAAGCAAGAGGAGAGTTATAAAAGAGTCCTGAGAACAGAGAGCTCATAGGGACTGCGGTATATATCTCATCGTAAATTTTTGGTGTGGACAACGGTAAGAAACAGATTGCAGCTAAAAAATTTAGGACAAGAGGCAGAGCAGAGCAAATACCTCCAGAAATAAAGCTTACATATAGTTTTATCCTGATAACACTAGCTTTTCTAATTCTAAGACATTGCTGTTCCAGTACCCCTTCTTTTGAATCGTTACTTAGAATCCAAGCGGCTGGAATGGTTGCCAAGAGCGGCCATAAGAGATAATACAGTCCACTGTAAAAATCTCCAATTCGTGTGGGAATCCAAGCAGTGTAAGCAGAAATGACAGAAAGCAAAGTGTTATAGGAAAGATGATCTCCCTGTTGAAGAGTTGCTTCCAAGGTATTTAATTCAATTTGTATTTCAATCCAAGCGGCAAGTAGTGCAATACAGGCGCCAATTGCAACACATGCCCAAAATAATGGGTTATAGGTAAGCTGTCGCTTAAATTCAGACTTGAACAATGAATTCATAGCAAACACCTACTTATCACTTTTTAATGCAGACTGTATATCAACTAACTTTGCGTTTGAATAAATTCCTCCCATATTTGCCAGATGAATAGAAGTAACATCTCTCAGTTCTTCTGGAGATAGCGCAAAAGCAAGTTTGACGTCACATTCATCCCCTGCATTAATCCAAAAATACCCTTTTTCTTTTTCCACTTCCGAATTGTCAATTTGGGCATTTTCAGGTGTAATTTGGGACATGAAAATATTATGCCCCTCAGCATTAATAGAGTAACTAGTAAGTAATATATAGTTCGGACCATTTGGGGTGTGTTTTTGAACGGCGTCTATGTTTTTAAAATGAAGCGTATAGACTAGATACAAGCTATTTGCATTTTCCGGTGCTGACGAATGGTTAAGTGCTTCAGAGGTAAATCCTGCTTCGTCTATAGAATGACAAAGGATTACGTCTGTTACCGTTACCTCAATTGTGCCAACCCATGGCAGATCAGCCCCAAAAGAAGTCTCAGCTGGATTACCTTCTTCTTGATCGAGTCCAGTTAGCTTTGCAGTTTCGCCAATTTTATAAATTTCTGAGGCTTCGTTTTGTCTTTGCATAACTTGTTGTGCAAAAAGTTCTTGCTGCGCCTGTTTTTGGGCAAGATCGTAAAAATAAAGTAGCCCTGCAATGGCGACACAAGCAATCAATAAGGCCAAAGCACAAGCTCCTTTTGGGAGCTTGTGCATTTTCAAGTTAAGGTCTTTAAAATCATGAGATAACATTGCTAGTCCTAATTAACTTCGGTAAATCCGCCACGTGAGTCGGGGCTCCACGCTCCTTCTACGACGCCGTTTCCGTCATTGCCCCAAGCTGTCATTCTTGCATAGCGCATACCAGCTTCATAAACATAGTTATGGATATTAAAGTGACCCTTGTGACTAATAGTAGCGTGGTCATTTCTCGTTTTATTTACGTATCCGCTCCATAGACTATAGGAACCGTCAATGTAAAAACGAACGCTACTAGGATCAATGTGATCAACTCTAATATAACTCATCGAGTTAGTATCTTTAGTGCGACCTGGCGTTCCTTGAGTGTTGCTGCCGGAAAAGCGGTATTTGTAAGTTGTATCTCTGTAATCAGTGTTGTTAGCATAAGCAACATTCTAGACTGCTAAAATACAAAGAAAAATAGACAAGACTGTAAATAGCTTTAAAACCTTTGGGCGATTCATAAACGCCTCCTTAGTTTTTAAGTTTGGCCAACCCCCATGATTAGACCTTAACTTGTCATCATCATAAGTCTTGAAATGCAAAGCAGTTTATTAATTCTGTGAGCGGTATATTTTTATCGGTTAAAGTAATTTCGTTATTTTTGAAACTTATTTAATAAAACTAAATATCTATGTATGTGCAGATGATTGATGTAGATGTATTTAATTAAATAAAAATTAACTCGTGTAATTTTTGTTTGCTTACAGATAAAAGCTTAAATACAATAATCGAAAAATTTAATGATAAATAAATATTAGAGAGGTTACAGTATCAATGAATATTTTGAATAGTACAGTTGATTTTATTAAAGAAATAGAGAAATTAAAGTCAGTAACAAGATTTAACAGAACCCTTGATGGAAGATTTGAAAATAGTGCCGAACATTCTTGGCAATGTGCGATAGCTTCGATGGTTCTTCAAGAATTTTATCCTGAAA
>ERZ772956.1089-NODE-1089-length-19163-cov-9.908049_pt1 | contig 19163 bp, 18 predicted proteins | sample MGYA00580683_ERZ772956 | MGnify/ENA primary metagenome ERZ772956 (study PRJEB29015, sample SAMEA2738077) | human oral metagenome | biome: human oral; feature: human-associated habitat; material: saliva | place: China | collected 2212 ... | reverse complement strand
CACGTTTTTCAAACGGAACTTCATTCTTTTCAAAATCTGTATGAGAGTACCATGGTTCTATACAGACAAATGGTGCATATGGTGACCAATATGCAAGCCATGGATAATTTTGATATTCCACCTGTATACCATGTATACCATCTGTTAATTTCGTACAGGTACTATGTGGATTTTTGATGATGATTGTCTTCTTTAATGCATCTTTATCCAAAGTAATCACATCTACTTCTTGCTCATTCAATACTTCCTTTTGATTCAACTCTAAATGGTAGGCATCAAATGTTTTGCCTTCTTCAAGTGGACAATTGAAAGCAGGATGTAATCCAAAGTTAAAAGGCATCACACAAGTATTTCGATTTTCAATTTGATATGTAATATCTAACTTCTTTCCTTCTAAAGTATACGTAACTTCAATTCGGAAGTGAAATGGATATTGTGCTAGCGTTTCTTCACTATCACACAGTTCCATTACAATTTGAGTATCGGTATGTTTGATACATTTAAATTCACTGTTTCTAGCAAAGCCATGGTTTCCCGTACGATATTCTTTACCCTGAATGTGTAGGATACCATCCCAGGTCTTACCAACCATCGGAAATAAGATTGGATTTCTTCCAGCCCAATAGGTTTTATCTCCTTGCCACATTGCCTCGATGTTCGTTTCACAATCAAAGAAACTATGTATTTCTGCTGCATGTTCATCAATCGTTACTGATGCAAATGAATTTTGAATTGTATACGTAGACATATCTTCCCCCAACTCATTGGTTTTATTATAACACTTTGCATGATTTTTAAATTTCAATCCTTTTATAAAAATACGTAAATTTATATTTTTTTCAAGATTCGGAAATTTCAAGACATATCGCAAAGTTTTTTTGATTTTTTAGAGAAATATCTATTTTTCTATGAAAGAAACTTGGTTTTGTTACATTTTAGAGTTATTTGTATTGCATGCAGGTACATTTTATCAATTTGATACATATTTTAAAAGACCATTATCCAATGATCTGATTTGTTTCCGGATTGTAATGTATGTATTGTTAAATAACGATGTCCTTCAGTTCAGGGAACTGCGGAAAGTTCCTGTATGAACATCTCCTCTGCTGTTTGATAATCAAATAGTTTTCTTGGGTAGTTGTTGATCCATTCTTCTATCGTTTTAAACTTGCTTTCAGGATAGTCATCAAACTCCGTTCCTTTAGGGATAAACTTTCTGATCAATTTGTTTGCAACTTCATTGCTGCCACGTTCACAACTTGTATATGGATGACAAAAATATAATTCCGTTCTCTTCTGTGTTTCATCTGTACAGGATCGTTCTATCTTGTCTGCATAGGAAAACTCTGTCCCATTGTCACAGGTGATCGTTCTGAAGAGTATGTTGAATTTCCCCTGTAATCGTTTTTCAAGATTGTTTAATGCTTGTACAACAGCTTCGGCACAATGATGTTTCAACTTGACGATGATTTCTTTCCTGGTCTTTCTTTCCGTCATAACAAGCATACTGCTGTGGGATGTATTCTTTCCTTTGACGGTATCCATCTCCCAATGTCCGAATTCATCTCTGGTCAAGATGTATTCCGGACGTTTCTCAATACTTGTTCCTACGATCCGTTTTGCTCCCTTGTTCTTCTTTACCTTCTTATATTTCCGCTTTCTTTTCCCTTTGACAATCAAGTCTTTGTTAGTGACTCTATCAAATACACCGGCATCGATGTAGTTATACAAAGTGGTTACACAGATTGATTCTCGGAATTTCAGATTCTTACGTTTGATCTCTCCCAATACAACTGCAGGACTGTACTTGTCATCTGCAATCTTGTTTTCAATATATCGGGCAAGACGTGGATCCCTAGATATTTTCTTGGCAACTCCCTTTGACCGCATCTTTGTTTCATGACGTTGTTGTGCCAGATCAGAACTGTATGTTCTTTTATGAGAATTGCCAACCTTTTTATAATATTTGCCATGCTTTATTTCACGATATATCGTGGATATATGCACTTTTAAGATCTTTGCTATATCCTTGATTGGTACTTTCTTCTCATATAAAGTTTCCAATTTGACCCTATCGGTCTGTGTCAATTGTTTAAAGCAACGCATGATGATCAACTCCAAAATCTTATATACACTATATGTACATTGTATAATCATACAGTCGCCATATTCAATAGTGGTGTTTATGTCAATCTCATAATCTCCTTTTCTTAACGAATGGTTGCAAATCAGGAAGAATTGATCCGGATCTCATAATTAAAAAGACTATGCAAAATAACTTTTCTGTCAGCAATTTTACACAGCCTCTTTTTTTGATTCTTTTTAGTTCATTTTACGCTTACTAACATTCTAACTGCCATTCACTCCATTTTATGATATACCCTACTTTTATTCAAAGGTTTTATCCTACAATCATTCATACTACCGATATATATCAGTCGCTGTCTTCCTTCTACTTTAAATCGTCCTTACACTATATCATATTTACTTAGTAAATCTAAGAATCACCACTCTCGCATTAAATCCCTCAAAATTTTTCCAATCATCATAAACTTCCGATTGTATAGATGTCATATCCGTAGCATCTAAATATAACAAAACATCCCCTAATGTTAAATCCCTATCTTGTTTTAGTGTATATGAAATCTCTTGATTATCTGTATAGTCTAATGATGATAAAAATTGGATATGTTTTTCAGAACCGTTTTTCATAAAATAGTAAATATCAACATCTGTTTTTGACACTACCATCTTCAATATATTGCTATTATTTAATTCAAGAATATGGCTTTCTTTCTCAATAAGCATTCCACTATCACATTCTGCATATACTATCTCTATTCCTTTTAAATTAGACTCATTAGAATATTTAAAAGTATATGTATCTATAGAATCTGAGGAAAAATACTCTATCTTATCCGATTGATTTACTGATGTCGTTTTTTTACTTTCTATGTTGCATGCAGATAATATTGCACAAAACAGTATAATAACTAATTTAATCAATATCCCAACCCCAACCGCGGTATAACGTTTGATAGGTTGATATGTCTGATCGATGATAATCAATTTGTAATATTAGCTCTAACAATAGGTCATAGAAGAGAAGTATATAAATAAAAAACTTCAATCAAGTATTAAGATTGAAGTTTTTTTATTTATTAGAAATACCCAGGAGTAATTAAAGTTCTCTGATCTTCTACTGTGGCTAGTGGTAGAAATTTATTCATTTTAATTCGAACACCACAACCTGTATTTCTATAATTAATCTCATTTGCTAACCAAATACTAAATGCTGCAGTTACTCCTGACGAAACTGTTATCCACATGCCAACAGCGCCAAAAGCAGCTGCTACACCAGCTGCAGCAGTTGCTGCAGCGGCAACATTATTTAAGTGATAATTAAGGGTTCTACTTTCACTATAATCGACCCACATAATCTCCGTATTCCATGTTTCACTATATCCTCGATAATTACAAGCACTAGATGGATGCGACATCACCATCATATTATCATCTGATAAAGAATATACTTGACAACTACCATATGCAATTGAATCTGTATGTACAAGTTCTGTATTGTTAATACTTTGCATAATTTCGTTATATAACTCTTCTTTGGTGTAATTCAGACCGTATTCTGTATTATATCTTTGGATATTAAATGAATTAACATAATTTCGTATATTTTGAAGGTTTTCTTCTGAATATCTGTATTTACCATTATAAATGTCTAAATTTTCATTAATTTTTTCTTCTAATTCTTCAAAAGTTTCTATTGTATTATTGATTTCTGCATGAACAGAATATAAATTTTGTGGAATTATAGTAACTACCAAAAATAGAGCTATAACTGCTGATATTATTTTCTTTAAAATATTCATTTTCTGTTTTTCCCTTTCAAAAAATCAAAATATATGACTATAGAAGTATAAATAAATAATAAGATTAAGGTTTCTTTTATAAAATATATAACTCTTAAATAATTTAAAATACTTAATACTACAATCAATGAGCTACAAATTATTTTAAAATATTTCATATACTACCCTCTCTATTATTCAGCTATAAAATGCCTGTCTTATACCTTGCAACACATAGATGATGAATAGTATGTTCTTTCATACAATGCGTTCCCCTTTCGCATTTCTTTTACAATTTCATCATACGAATTTCAAGCAAAATTGCAACTTCTAACATTCTAGAGAAAATTTGATATAATATATTTGTTGATGACAACATACACACTTATGCCGAGATAGATTGCTATCCCGGCAATTTCTTTATTCTTAAATGATCTTCGTACAAAGTTTCAGTATTTCCTGGTTTTGTTTCAACTCTTCATCCGCTTTTGTACGACACTTATGGAACATCTCCCATTTACCACCTTCCTCTTCCGGATGATATACACCTATACAGCCTATATGAGGATACTTTTTAAAGTAATCACTGTATTTGTCTAAGATCACTTTCTTCTTATCCATCGGGACTACCACAAAGTTCTTATGACAAAATTGTGAATTCAGATATGCTTGGGAAAATGCCTTATCAATATCTGCCAGTTTGAATTCAAAACTACATAATTCAATATGGAATCCTTTATCATCTTTTACTTTTTCTACAGTCAATAAATCAATGCCTCCGGTTCTAGCCTTGCACTCAAACTGATAGGAAACAATATTTGATCTGTATCCATATTTCTTCCAAAATTGTTCCTTCAACGCTCTTTCTTCTACATATTTCACTTTACTTTTCCTCCTCAAAATTCATCGTAAGCTGCATATCTGTTTCTCTGCTGTTTTCTTTATGTTTTCTTTGTTTCTTATTGATCGGTTTGACATCCAGAATCTCCCCAGTTTCCGCATCCGTCATCTTCATCATTTCTTCAAAATCATTTACTTCCTGTTTTTCATTTTCCACCCTATGTGTAAACAATTTTTTATATTCTTCCGTCAGTGAGAAAGTATGTAATTCGCTTAGTTTGTTTTCAATCTGAAATTTATCTTTATACAGATACGCCGATCGATTATAGATATACCAAAAATTCGGATAGAACCTGGTAATGATCGGCATCTTTCTCTGCCTTAAAATGACTGCTTCGGAAAGTGACAGATGCATCAATCTGTCTTCAGTAATGACCGGCACGGTATCAAAGCGTTTTGTTTCTTTATTCCATTTCAACTTTTTGCCGGCACGATTAGAAAACTCTTTGACGGTTTTACTGTTGGTTGCCAACAGATAAATGGTATTCATGATATTTCCTTTGATCGTTTCCGCCATCTTGTCACCGTACTTCTCATCAATCTGAGAGTATTCCTGAACAACGATATGCCATCTGATTCCTCTGAAGCGGGATGCCGCAAAGACAGTATTTGGATCCTTCAATGCCGGTGATATGCCAAACTCATCCCAGATGATGTCCCAGGGGATAGGCAATCTTTGATCCGGATACTGTCTGGAAGCAGCTGCCAATTCATTATACAGTTGCGTAACAAACAGGCTTACGAAAGGATGATATGTTGTTTTTTCATCATTGGTAATCATGAATATCGCCGTTGGCTTAGTAACCATATCTTTAAAGCTGAAGGTAGTCTTTGAGGTCATCTTTCTGACACGTTCATTGATCATACCTATCTGCATTTTATTGGAGAACGTAGACAGAATGGATCCTCTTTCGTCTGCACCCGTATAACATATCGTGATCAGTCTTTCATAAGATCGATCTGTCACATTACGGAGATTTTGCAGATACCACATTAACAGGAACATCCTTCCGGATGGTGTATCAACGGTTGAAAAACCCTCGCTTGCAAGTGCATTAATATTCGGGAAGTTGATCTGATCTTCATCCAACTGGCAAATGTTCCCGTCATCATCAACATACTCATACTCCAAAAGAAAAGACACGCATCCTTCCATGAGCCGCTGTGCCTGTTGCCAGAAGTGTGCTTTTGATGTTTTTTCTTCACACAGTGTCCGGCAAATATCCGTCAACTGTTCATTGGCATCAGAAAGATCCGGTCTTGGAAAGTTCGGTGATTCTTCGATCATCATCTTTTGTTTCTTCAGCTGGTTATATCGTTTTTTGACCGGATCGATCGCAGCCTTGGCTTTTTGCTGCTGATCTTTGTCTTCCGAATCTAGGTCTTTGGCAAATTCTTTATTTACTTGCAGCATCTTTGCCTGCAGCAAGAGGTATTGTTTCTTTATCTCCAGGTAATTTCCCCGTTCATTTTCATTTTTCCAGCACTGATCCGCTGCTTGCTGTGCTTCCCGGTATTTTGCATATACGATTCCAAAAGGATTCCAGCATTCAGATTTCGCCGGATCCACAAAATCTAGAACAATAACATTGTACCCGTCCGCCTTCAAGCGTCCGTAATGCGCCTGCAACAGATTCTTTTTAATATCATTGACAAACATATTTGATCTGCCAATGCGCACACCTTCAATAAAGCCATGCACTACCGTAGTTGTCTTACCGGAGTTCGTTGTACCAATGACCAGACTGTGATTATCATCCGGATCCACGTAAGTACATGATCTTGATGTTTCCATCGGCAAGCCGCATCTTCGATTCGTATCTTCCCCATTGATATTAAACCATCTGTATTCATTTACTTTCCATTTATCGGAGAGTTTCAAACGCTGTACTAGTTTATTCCACAAGTGTTTCTGCGGGTTGAATACAAAATCAGCATAATCTTTGATATGCGGTCTGAGCAGTACATATACCGCATTCCATCTCAACAGCAGATCTGTTCTCCAATTTCCCATATTCGCCTCGATCTGTTGAATATGTCCGCTTTTGATCAGCTGCTTCATCTCTCTTCGCTGCCGGATCGTATCTTTGATCATTGTTAATTTATCCTTGAACAGCTTCCGGGCTGATTTTTCCCATATATTAGAGCTAATCAGAATCTCCAGGATTAGCAGTCCCAAAAAGATCACAATATAAAAGAACATATGATCCAAAACTGCCGGCAGTGTTAATTGAATTCGCAGCATGTTTGACGGAATATATTGACCTATCCGGTTGATCAGATTTTTTATTGTGATCATAACAATGACCACTGCTGATACAAACTGAATCAAAAATGCCGCATTGCCAAACCACCACCGGGCATCTTTATAATACTTTTTGGCGGAAACAAACTTATGATCCTGTCTTCCATCCGCATCGAAGCGGAAGCGCTGCAATCCTTTTTTAGCCTCGTGCCTGCTTGCAATATGTGTATATGAACCCATTTCTTCATGCGTCAATCGCCGCTTCATCGCATGCATTTCTCTTTCTGTCTTAGACGGCCGCAATGATATGGTCAAAAAGTACAGCAGTCCGGCCAGAATCAGATATGTTACCAGGCGGAAGTATTCCGCATTCCCCTGCCAGAACATGATTGCCGGATCCAGACAGACATGCCGCACATTGATCGCATCAATAAATCCCATCAGATCATCCCTGTAAGATAAAAGCCATGCTATCTGCATAGCAAGAAAGTATGCAACAATCACATAGGCAATCCCCCAAATGATCGACTTCAATATTTTCTTCAAAACAATCATATCTTCTGTTCACCTCTTTTCACTTTATAACCAAGATATTCTCCAGACTCTTTTTCATATATCTTCTTTTGATTCTGCTTCAGATACTCATCAATTTCTTCCTCAACCTCTTTCTTTCGAACATTCAGCATACGTTTGAAAAACTTTGGCAGTCGCATACCAAACCTCTGCCTATATCCATGGAACTCATTTTTTGTAAAACCGACACTTTTGTTAAAAAAGTTCATAAACTTCTTTGCCTGTTTGTTTCCCTGCTCAGATGCAGAATGTAGATATTCGATACCTCTTTCTTTTTCTGCATCTTCTTTAGAAGCAATCACAATCACGCTTCCCTTCAGATATTGATCCATATCAGAATTTCCCAGGTTCTTAATTGCCATTTGTGCAGCCACAAAGTTCTGCTCCTTCAGTTCCTGAATCACGATTTTTTGTTCCGGCAAGAGATCATCTGTTTTTATCTGCTCTAATGCATTCCACAAAAGCTGCGTCCCGTGATCCATCTTCCAAGTATGCACTTTATTTGCTTTTTCAGTCGGATCCTGTTTGATTTCTTTGAATCCTTTGAGTATCTCATTAGCGATCATCACACGCAGTTTTGTATCTTCTCTTTCCAGCATATGAGATATTTTTTCGTTGCCGATCGCATTCATATTGTCATCAAACTTTTTCAGATGATCCGTAAACTGTTCATACGTCCCTTTCAGTTCATCACTCTTCAGGATCTGTTCCACGATGTTATCCAGTTGGTTTTTATATGGTGCCATGTTGGCGGAGTTGTACTGTAAGCGTCCGCTTCTTGGCAGTTGTGAATAGAGATTGGATACATCCTTTAACGTCTTATAAGAAAGAGTTTCCATTTGACTGATGACTTCTTTTTTAAGTGGATTGATCATTTTAAGTGCATCTTCTGATTCCTGCAGATACAGTTCCTTATATCTTTTTCTTGCCGCGATTTCTGTGATGATTGTAGTTTTAACTTTATCGATTTCTTTCTCAGTAAACTTTCCTCGATCTCTTGTATGTTCTTTTTCAAGGAACGTAATATGCATATGCGGGTGATCCGTATTGGTGTGAAAATCTTCCCACCAGATCATGTTCTTCGGATCAAGTCCAATCTTCTTAAATGTTTTGTTCAGCGCTTTTTGCGTCGTACTTGCAAAATCCTCCTGCGTCTTTAGCTCATATTCATTTAACAAATCATAATTATCCAATGAAACGACAAGTGTCCAAATAAGATCGCCATCCTTGGAAAATGACTTCATTGAATTTCTGATCCACTCTTCACGTTGTTCTTGTGAATAAATCTTTCCTTCGTTTGTCATCGTAAAATATGTTTTATCATTTGAATTTTTCGTTGCATTTTCTCTGCTTGTATAATCCATCAGCGAACCATCTAGTCCATGTTCGGAATGTAAAAGAGAGCTTACAGTATGCTTTGCTTGCTCTCCTTTTGTTTGCAACGTTTCTTCATCCATTGAACCACTGATTGCCTTTTCACGTATCAGATAATTTACAAATCCGCCAAATACGGATTCGGTAGTTACGATTCCTTTAAATCCTGAACCGCTCGGTGCATGTTTGCCATATTGCAAGAATGCTACATCAACGATCACATCTGCATGTCCCATTTTACATCTCTTCCTTAGTGATTAAAGTATTTGCTGATGTCCGCTTCATCATCTGTCTTTTTTTCTTCTACTGCATTTTCTGTAACATCTGCCTGCATTTTTTTCTTTGGCTTCGTTCTGCGTTTTGGTTTCAGATCAAGATCCATCAGATTCAAACTTTCAATCTTCTTTTCCAAATCTGCTTCGATACTTTCATATTTCTTTTGCAGTTTCTTCACTTCAGAAATGTTTGATTTCAGGATTCCGTTTTGTTCATTCAAGACTGCAATCTGCTCTTCATTTGCCTTTAAGACAGCTTCCATTTTTTCTAACTTGCTATTCAGTTGTTGTAAATTCATTTTTCATTTCCTCCCATAATCTGTTTTACTTTTTCTGTAATGATCTCTTCAAACTTCATATTGTTATCAACTGCAGTTTGCACACTATCTAAATGTTTTTCTGCACTTGCGCTGTACATTAAAACTTTTAACATGAGCAATTCTTTTATGTTTATTTCTTTAACAAAGTCCTGCAACAGTTTTAACTTGCCTGTGATCATTGCATTATTTTTATTAAAGTAATCTTCTAATACACTCTCCAAAGTAATTTGAATTGATTCGGAAAATGCATTGGAAGTTTTCTTGTCTGTGCGCTTAATGTAGTAATCTTTGATCGCCTGTTTGATGATCTGCGTCTTATTTAATGCAATTCTGTTTGCGGTAATTGCATCTGTTTCTTCCTGTGTTACCAGAAAATCAAGCATGGATATATACTCATCTTCTGCTCTGAAGTGTATCTCTTTTCCATTTGCCATATTCTTACTATATTGCTCCCTTCTGCTTAAAAAACACCGAAAAAGATTTACCGAAAAAACAAAAAAACGAATTTTTAAACATCATTTTTTGTCATTCATTTTGTGGACACAACGTGGACAACATGTGGACACAAAAAATCGGTATGTATGTCCACACTGTGACACAATGTGTACACATCAAAAAAGCCGCTTATAAAGCGTGAAAATGGGCATTGCCCATTTATCCAAAGTGAAGTTGTGGACACAATTTTGTGGACACACACTTCCTTACCCTGTTTCTCTGAGATATTTTGAGAAAATTTCAAACTTTCCGCAAACTTCCATTTTCGATTTTAGAAAAAGCCGATTTCATTTTTCCGATTTTCCGATTTAGAATTTTCGATTTCTTCGATTAAAATTTTTTGCTGTCTTGAATTTTTTCAATACGACTTTGCGTGTTTTTCGTTTCAAAATTTTTGAAATTCATGATTTGATTTTTCCATTGTACATGCAGGAAAGTCCATCAAAAATTTTCGGTAGCACTTTGTAATTGCTAATAATTTCCAAATAATTCATATTGCCTTTTCCTTTCATCAGTGTTGAGATGAGTGGAAAGATTTTTTCTTCCCACTCACTCACGCATTTATTCTTCGTCCAGAATTTCGTTCACATCATCTGTAACAGGTGACAATGTTTTGAGATAAGCCTCATACAATACTTTGAAGTCTGCACTTCTATCAGCAGTCTTTTTGAGTTGGTCTTCATACTTCAACTCTGCCATCTTTTCGTCCATCAACTCTTCAAGTTTGGAACGTTCGGAAATTGCTTTTTGCTTTGTAAGGTACTCTGTAACATCGACCAAGCAGATAACATCTTCAATACATTTGCGTTGATGACCGGTTAACGCTTCCAGTTCACTCACCGGCTCTAAAACCGTACCGATTGCAAATTGTTTGCCATAAGAATGAACAACAGCAACGTCATCTTTCTTTAATTCTTTTGGACTGATGAAGATACGTGTTTCATCTTCATCGTAGTTGAGAATAAATCTGTAGTAGTGTTTCATTTTGAATTTCCTTATCTACCTTTAGGGTAGCACTTTCTAATGCCTTATCCTTGGCACGCCCAAAATGAAGCATAGAAAAGTGCAGCATGAAGAACCTAACAAATGAAATGCGGTTGACTTGCGAGGTACTTGTACCGTAGCCCTTGAGTATTTTGAACTTGCAAGCACAGAGTGCGCCGTCCTTGACAGCTGGCTGTCACAGGATTCAAAAAGGTCAAGGGTCAACCCATAAAATCTTGTTCGTAATGCGTAACGCCAAGAGATAAAAAACAAAGGACAGCAAAGCTGCTTGATAGAGTTTCGTCAGAAACTCGTATCCTTGTTTTGTATCTCGTCTATGCGAAAAGCGTGGAGTGCCAAGGATCTTTGAAAGATAAATCAGAAATTATTTTGCAGTCTGTTTGTTAAAACAGATTGCATGAAAAAAGGAAGCCGGAGCAGATAATTATCTGTGAAGGCATCCATGTATTTAAAGCAGCACACGAAACCTGAATGGTTAAGTGTGCTGCTTGTTTAAGCCGAAAACAATTTGCTATTGTGGTGTTTTTTCAAAATCTTTGTAATAATATCGTTTCAATCTTTTTGCTAACAGAATGAATTTTTTATCTTTACTTGTCTGAAGACTCATCACCATGAAATGATTTTGATCATTTGCCTTCAGACCGGAATCGATTGTTGAAGCTTCCTTTGCTGCAGTGTACCAATTCTTAAAATCTTCCTTATTTTTGAAATTACGTTTATTGATTTCAAATTCCGGAACTTGACTCAAATCAAATACACAATCGACCTGAAACCAATCTGCAAAATCATCATATTCGACCAAGAACGTCTTATTGTGTTCATAGTTTTCCTGAATTCCAAGAATATCTGCTACATAGCCAAGTCTAGCAACATCTCCGGTACTATAACTATAGACCGTAATGACTTGATCATTTTTCAGATCTGCAGCTTTATCAAAGAATGGTTGCCCTTTATCGGTCGTTCCACCATTGGCTGCATGATCCAAATATTTTTCGTTATCATTCGTCTTCATGATTTCTTCCTGCACCATTCCGGTATCCCATAACATCCATCCATAAATGTCATAATTATCTTCCGTTAATTCACGCATATGCCTTCTGGTGTTCTCAAACGCACCTTCATATCCAGCATCCCATGTGAAGTTGTTGTAGGTAATCGTTGGATGCTCCTCTTCCGCCGGAACATCATCTGCAGCAATATATGGATTATCATCCGGCTTTTCTTCCGGTTTGACCGATATTTCTTTCGTTTCGACATTACTGCTGTGTTCTTGTGCCACATTTTCCTTTGATCTGTTCCTTCTTTGATTATAACCATATGCAAATAATCCCGTTAAAACAACGGCAATCAAACATCCTAAAATAATCTTCTTTTGTTTCACTTCCTCACTTCCTTCCCTCTGGGGCGTTTACCAAGGTACGCCTACGGTGTCGCCCCCAGACTTTAAAGCGCTATGAACCAGTATATCTTAAAATGCCATCCCAGTTGGAGTCCCAGTATTGCGCAACACTGATTTCCGTACCTGATGAATCACCATTTACTCCATCCCAATCCCAATGCGCTCCAAGGCTCATTCCACCGCCCAGATATAGTTCTGTGTGATTTTGTTCATTCAATAATATATCACCTCTTCTAAGCGATGATTGACCGCTAAGGACACCATAATTTGATAAATCACCTAATTGGTAACTTGGAATCCATTCCCAATGCCCTTCAGCCAAGAACATATTTTTCATACTATGGGTCGAAGTGATAGCAATGTTGAATCCTGCAGCTTGCATCGCATAGCATACCAATGATGAGCAATCATAGTTCGGATTCCCGTATCGAGTGATCTGAGAGTAACCATGACTATTATCGTTAGCGATAGCCGTTCCCCATTCGATTGCCGCTTCGATCGGTGCCGCAACCAGTTCACTTCTTCCTAACGACATGCTGTTAATCGTTTTACTGACGATCTGTGTCTTTAAGGTCTTAATCCTGGAGATTTTCTCTTCCGAAAAAATAAATCCGGTAATTTCTTCAATCTTTGTATAGACCTGCTCGAGCTGTTCATCTCCGGTAAAATAATTCATATACTCCCGTATGGGGATCTTTGTATTGATATCTTCTCCCGTTTCCAAAAAGTAGTAACAAGATATTGCTTCAGCGTAACCGACTTCTTCATAGGAACCATAGTCTTCAAAATTCGGATATACTTCTGCATGCCATTTTGATAGCAGATCGGTTGCTGTATTTTCGTCTTCAAACCAACCAACAATCCAGGTCTTTGCCGCATCCAGTGCGATGATGGGTGCCGCCACAACACTTGCTGCAGCCAATAGTGAAAACAAAAGCGGTAACAGTAAAACCGATATCGCAAATATCGTTATAAACTTCTTCAATTTTCCTAATTCTCTTGTCATTTCCCTGTAAACATCGCTCCCATCTCCCATAACTCATTCTGCGTTGCGTTGACATGGATCGGAATTCTTCTTTGATCCCCAATCAACAGTAGCGCATCACCTTGTGAGAATATATGTTTTACCCAGTACATTTCATTCTCATTGACAGATTCCAACTTTTCAAAACCTTCTGCAGCTGCCTTGTTTAATTTCATCACAATCTTATACGCAGAATTATTAAACATTGCTCTTGTATGCATGATGACCGCATCAACAGCAAAGTCCTGAGGCTCTTGCGTAATCAGAAACATCAGATTTTTATATTTTCTTGAACGTCTAACGAACTGAGCGACCATTTTTGCCGTGTGCGATGTCTGAATAACATCGTGTGCCTCATCAACAATGAATGCTGACTCTACATTTTCATCCAAACACAGTGACCAAGAGTAGTTAAACATCAAGTAATACAACGCATTCTTTAATTCCTGGTCAGCATTGAATAGCTCTTTGGTGCCAAAAGAAATGATGTTTCTGCCATCATCCTTTAATTTGATGGTCGTATGTCCGACGAAATAAACAGACCATTCCGTCAAGATACGCTGCATCTTTCTGACTAGGGAACTAAGCAGTTTTACATCTTCTACATGTCCGCTTCCCATCTTTTGATAGGATTTCAAAACTCTTAATAAACATGTGTTAAATGTTTCAAATGTCGGCATATCTTCCGTTGTAAGATCTTTAAATGATTTCCACATACCATTTTCATCCGCTTTAATGCCAACTTCCGCATAGGTCATTTTAACGATACCGCCGATAAAAGACAGTGCGTCCTCTTCCATCTGCGGGAATAAGAATTTAAACAAAATCGTAACATCCTCAATTACTCGGTTGATTGCCAATCCCGTATTCCACATTGCCGAATCATCTTCACCTTCATCAGATGAATTTGGCTTTAAATCAAATATATTGATAACATTCCCCAACTGTCCCCAGCTTACATAGGTTCCATTGTAACGCTTTGTAAGGATCTCATTCTTATTCTCTGGATCTACCCATATTGTAAAGATACGCTTTCGTATCAGCCATCTGATTACCAATGCCGTTAAAGTAGTTTTTCCTGAACCGGCAGTACCGACGATAACAAAGTTTCCGTTTAAACGATTGGTAATGGCAGCCTGTTTTGGCTGATGCAGATAGAACTGGGGATCCAGAAAGATTTTACCGCCGTTTGCTCTTTCTTCACCCAACAAGAAGCCATACAAATCATTCAATGTTTCAAATACAAATGGATACATGCCAGCAATCGCATCAGAAGTCAAAGGACTGCCAATGTTTTCTTCAATCGTTTGATTTAATCCTGAAGAAACAAACAATGGTGTTGCCATTTTAAATAGCTGCTCTTGTATCATCGGTGCCGTGCTGACCTTGAATTTACTCAATGCCAATCTGGAACGAAGACGATCGAACTTGTCCTTTAATTCCTTTTCATCATCAGCGACGATCTGGAATATAACGGTCAGATCATGTGTCCTATCTGCTTTACGTACCACTTCAGAAATATAGATTTCCTGTGATTCGATTTCCGTCAGGATCTTTTCTCGTTCGATTTCATCCTTTGTTTTTTTATATCTTTCTTTTAAGACACGCAGATCCTTGTTGAGCATTTTCGTAAGATCATCATTTGAGCGCTTTGCTTTCATAAATACTTTGATACTCGGATCCGTCAAATAATCGCACATAAGTCCCAAATTGAAAACATCCGGCAATTCCGTTACCAATAGATTTTGTATGTACTTATCGCCAACCTCTATATGCCGATTCAGGATTCTCAATCCAACCGGAGCAATCTTTGATCTTTGTATCAAATTTTCCGATGGTTTGATATTTAAGATCGGATAATCCCCATATTTTGAAAAATCCTCCGTATGATCAACTTTTTCATATTCATCTTTCTGTTGATTCAACTGCATCTGCACATTCAGATATGAAAAAATACCCCGTGAAAAGGTATAATCATTAATCAGCGAATTCTCAAAATAAAAGGATACTAACGAATAGTAATCCCGTTTGTTCAATACCTTCGGATTAAATCCGGCATTTGCCCAATGCCGATACAAATCTTCCAAGTTTTTATGTAATTGCTTTTCGTCCGTATCACGTATCAACAAGAAAAATTCTTTCTCTCGATGATACTTTTGGAAATCATAGATTTTTTCCATATCGGCTTCGATCATTCTGGTAATGACCGGATCTTTTTCAGTTCTGAGTTCTCGATTTAATTCATTCGTCCAGTTATCTGCATTAACGGGTGAATATGGAAACTCAAACCAAACTTCATCTGGCATTTGATTGAGTGCCAATCGAATGTTATTGAGGATTGCTTGCTGTCGTCCCTCATCATCGATGAAAATATCATGCGGCTCTAATTTGATTCCTCTAACGATATATTTTTTATCTTTACCAACAATCATGCAATCATCTTTGACTTCTTGCAAATCCATCCATCTCAGCGAAGTGGCTACTTTCTTTTTGATTGCTTGAGCTGCTTTTTGTGATGATTTCAATTTTTTATATTCCGCTCTCTCCAGGCGTGTCATCGCACGACCGTTATTTTTCTTCAATCGAATCATGTTTGTAAATTCCCTCCCAGATATACCTCTTGTTTGAAAATGCAAAATGCAGAATCACTTTTAAAAACTCCAAGTTATTATGATAGATACCGGCAGGAGTCGTTAAAAAATAAGTAATTACAGCCGGCAATAATAGCAACAATATAATCCATATATTGAATCGATTTAAAAATCCAATATAAATAACCACACCAAGAAAACTGAATACCGCTCCGAAAATCACCATGATTAGATCGCTCAACCTAAAACGATTCATGATCAATCTTCCCTGCTTAAAATTTCTTGGTGAGGTAAACAGAAACGGTTTATTCTGCTCCATTTTCTATTCCTCCATTTCTGCCGGCATTGCGTATCGCATTCCCGAAGTATCGCACACCTTGCCCTACATTTTTTATTGTAGAACCAACTGATTTTGTGTCATTGAGATGTTTTCGTTGAATATTTGACATGAACAGCCGATCAGCTGACTTCTTATACATGTATGAAGCAAATGAGGCAGCCATGCCACCTGCTCGACTGTTTTGTCCAATCTGTCCCAGTCTTGAATCCGAATCAGTTACTCGATTATCAGCATAGCGTACAGAACCACGCTCGTTGATATATGGACTTGCCATAGCACTTCCAGATGATCGTGAAGCAGATGGTTCTGCATTCCAATCTATACCTGTGTCGCCTCCACTCGCAAAGGTTTCCGATATTTGGTCCGTACCACCATTCCCTGATCTTCCCGCAAACCCACCGGAACTCCCTGTTCCACCGCTAACATTCATTGGATTCAGGCTTCTAGCACCCAGTTTTCTGCCTATCCCATAGATACCCAATGCACCGGCAGTCTTTCCTAATTTCCCCGCTGTTAATGCAGTGCCTGCTGCCATTCCAACCCCAGCTTTGGCAAGCCCAGTACCGGCACTAACCGCTCCTGTCATCATTTGTATGGATTGTAAGGATTGCATTGCGGCTTGTGTACCTATATCTGCACCCAAAATTTGTGCAATACCACTTGGCGCATTGATGATTGCAAAGATCGCACCCACAAATGCGATTCCTTTTTCAAAACCGCCCCAATCTGCCGGTAGTTTTGTCGCAAACAACATTGCAATCCACATCGTTACCACCTGAAAGAAGATAGCCAGATAATCGGAAAAACATAATTTGAACCATGTGTTCGTCCCCTGATCATCCGGATCGACCAGACCTGATACCGCATATGGTGCAAGTACCATTTTTAATAATAATGAGATCATGCGGATGATCACCTGGATTGCCACGTTCAGAAATGTGTATGCACAGATTCCAGCCAACACCAAAACAAGTACAATTCCTTCCGTCTTTTTGAAATAGACATACTCCCCTCTGCTTTTATCGTTGATTGTCTTTTCGGTAACTGTTTTTAATGTTGCTTTTTCACCGGTAGAACTGCTATTGCCAATAAACTCGGCATTTCCTGCTTCGATGATCACATCACTCGGTAGTATTTCTCCGATTGAGATCATCTTTGGGAAAGTCTTGGCTGATTCAGCCGCAAAATCATTTAATCTTGGCATCATAAATGGAATGAATGACAGTATGACCAATGCTACAATGATCCGTCGTGCTAGTTCCATTCCATCCAGTTTGTCCAATTTGTTTTCGCCCCATATTCCTTGTACAAACATCGCTGCGATACGAAACATCATAAAGAAACCTACCGCACTGATTATGATGATGTAGAAACTCTTGATAAATGGAAACTGATTGATATTCAAACTAAAGAATTTCATGATGATCTTATAAATGTAATCCGTTATCTCAAGAGCCAAACTTGTAAATATCCATAATACGGATCGAAAGATACCCATATCTTCTTCCTCCCTTCTTTTCCCTTATCATTTCTCATTCAGTAACAATGGATACGATCTTCAGAATAGTATTGATCGATACCGCCACGATCGCTACGGTCACGCCTTTTGAAACGGTCGACCAATAGGATGGAACCTGTTCTCCCTGTGCGTCCTTCTTAAACCAATCTACCGCTTTGAGCAATAAATAAATGACTAATGCCAACGGAATGATGCCATACATGATTCTTGTTGCCGGTGCTAAATAACTGTTGAACCAATTCCACCACTCTGCTTCATTGACTCCATCCGCATGTGTCTGCAGTGTCATTAATTCCATCATACATACAAGTATTGTTGTCTTAATAATCATCTTTGTTCTATTTATTTTTTTCATCTTACTTTTCTCTCCTTGATACGTACGTATCTTTCTACATAAGTTTTGATTTTTATCCATTCGTACCGATTGAAGATCTTTTTTTCCATATCCAATACGAAGGTCGTTGTTTTATTGTTGATCTGTATTTTCAATCCATCCGTTTCTTCCTGCACATCTCTTTTCAACACAATAAAAAACAGCCCTTTCATTGAGCTATCATCCGGAAAATAGATATGATATTCATCATCAACTTTTTTGTATCGAAAATATTTATTTGGCAGATATGTCCCTATCAGATCATACATAACTATCACCTTGTAATGTCATACCGCTAAAGACCATATCTGGCATCGTTGTATCAACGATCATCTGTGGCTTGTCCAACATGAATGGATCGATGTAATAAATATTCTTGTTGTTGTCATCCTGTCGAAAAGAGTAATTCATCAAAAACTTCCAGCATAACGCATTGGCACCAACATTTTCATATTCGATCAAATTTTCTTTGACTAGATGCTTTATCGCCGTTGCTAGGATCTCAAATATTTCGACCGGCAAAGCACCTAATGATTTACGAATGATCAGTAACGCCGCAATCGTACATTTGTAATTCATTCTCTCTTCCAAGACTTTATTTTCCATTCGTCTCTCCTTTCCTTTGGGGGCGAAACGCCCCCAACTAATCTAATACGTTAATTTATATCCTTTGTATAGTCCGTCATCGCCCATAATTGGCTCACAAGAGTATGCTCCATATCCAGATCCAGTCGCAATGCATGCTGAATATCCAGAATCTAAGTTATACCCATCCGAGAACATAAAATACTGTGTTCCATGAGATGTGCTGCTGCTTGGGGGCGTTTCGCCCCCAGAAGTATTTCCACCACCTCCACTTGGTTGATA
>ERZ772956.1086-NODE-1086-length-19188-cov-4.382428_pt1 | contig 19188 bp, 24 predicted proteins | sample MGYA00580683_ERZ772956 | MGnify/ENA primary metagenome ERZ772956 (study PRJEB29015, sample SAMEA2738077) | human oral metagenome | biome: human oral; feature: human-associated habitat; material: saliva | place: China | collected 2212 ... | reverse complement strand
TTTTTGGTTTATAGCCTGTATCTCTTGGCTATGTGTGTATATTATATAATATAGATTATGTTGTCAAGCTCTTTTTTAAAAAAAATTTAAAAATTTTTAATTTATTTTTTTTGTGAAAAAGTGTTGACAGCTTGCAAGTAAAATTATAGTATATAGTATAAGTTGCGGTTTTAGCGCATAGCGAACACGCAGATAAGTTTAGAAACAACCCTGATCGGAAACGGTCGGGGTTTTTTATTGCACGAAATTAAATGAGTAACCAATGCAAGATAACGGATCGCCTAACAATGGCATTGACATCATAGCAACGGTTATTTCTCTCGCATTTTCAGGTTTAGGTGGTGTGGTTAAGTATATCACCGCAACACAATCAGCAGGCTCGCCTGTAAAAGTATCTTCCGTAGTCTCTAGTTTTCTAGTAGGGGCTTTCAGTGGAATGGTCGTAGCGTTTTTCTTAATGTCTCAAAGTATCGACACTTTAATGATTATCTCAATCGCTGGAGCGTTTGGGTATTTTGGCGTACCCGCTTTATGGGGATTGCTTAGAGTTTTCTTTCGTCAAATCGGTGGTTCGGTTGATGATTTAAATCCTAACTACTCAATGAAAGACATTGAAAAGGAAACAAGCAGAAAACGCTCTGTTCGTTACGATGACGAAATGCCAATCAATGACAACGAGGAAGATATTTTAATCGATGGTACGGAAGACCAGAGCGATGATGTAAAGCCAAGAGGAAAATGGAATGGGTAGAGAAAGAGCCGCAAGATTAGGAATTGCACTCGATAGAGTATTTGCCTGTTTTTTATTCGCAGGCTGTATAGGTTTATCAGTGCAGATTTATAGCCAGAATAAGAGTTTAGAGCTGTTGCAGGATAAGTACGAGCAAGCATCTCAATTAGCCGAAGAGCGAATGAAAAGAATTGACGCTCTAAGGGACATGATAACGGATAGAAATGACAGAATCGAACACTTGCTAAAAGAGCAAGCAAAGGAGCGGAAGCGAAATGAAGATAAGCTGGATGGGATTAGTAAGATTGTTCTTTCAAGTAAATGCGTTCGTAGCGATGGTGTTAGTCGTGCTGTTATCGACAGGCTGCTTAAATCCGAGTAAGCCAGTCGAGAAGATTAAAATCATTCGAGTAACGATTCCAGAAAATCTTTTAATCACCTGTCCTAAGCCGACATTAAACGGTGAAAAATCTTCTGATGTTGCTGTTTACGCTGTAAAGGTGACTGACCAATTAAAAATCTGTAACAGTCGAATCACACAGATTAAAAACCTAGTGACTGATTATGAACACGAAATCGAGCAAGATGCTCAAAGCGAATATCAATCAGTAGGTCTTGAGAAAGAGAAGAACGACCGCAGTGATAAAGGTCGAAGCAATGACAAAGGCAGAGGACGATAAAATGTTAATTTCAGAAGCGGTATTTAATAGAGTTTTCCCGAGAGCAATCAAAGGAATGTATCAAGCGATTGATAAACACATTGAGTTAGCAGGTTGTTTCAATAAGCAACAACAAGCGATGTTCTTAGCTCAATGCGGACACGAAACTGGTGGATTCACTACATTAAGCGAAAACCTAAATTATTCAGCCGATGGCTTGATGAGAGTTTTCCGTAAGTATTTCCCTAATCCTAATGTCGCTCGTCAGTATGAACGCAAACCAGAAAAGATTGCGAGCCGAGTATATGCCAATCGAATGGGTAACGGGCCAGAAGAAACAATGGACGGATGGAATTATCGTGGTCGTGGCTTGATTCAAATCACTGGTAAAGATAACTATATCCGCTTCGCTCGTTGGTTAGGTGAAACAATCAGTCCGAAAGAAGTATCAAACAATCTGGAATTAGCTGTTAAAGCTGCGGTGTGGTACTGGATATTCAACGAGCTTTCATCACTTGATTCTGTTCAAAAGGTAACAATCCGTATTAACGGTGGTACAAATGGATTAGATGACCGTTGCCAGTTATTCCGTGCGTTAATGGTGGATTGATATGAACAAATTAATTCTAATTTTTCTAGCGGTAGCAGTTAGCCTGTGCGGTTGGATTTGGTTTCAACGCGGAACAATAAATGACTTAAAAGCCAAAAACCAAACACAGGCTAACCTTATCGCAGAACAAGAACAGGTTAATCAATCGTTAAAAGATACGATTGAGATAGAACGCCAAGCTGTAGAACAACAGAGAGTAATCCACGATGAAATCAAACAAGCAAGCCAAGACAAAATCCAAGCGGTTAGAAAGATTATTAAGACACAACCTTGCTATAGCACTCGTATTAACGATGACGCTATTGAGCGGTTGCACTAACAAGGTAACAACTAAGACGGAGTATATCTATCCTCCTCAAGCTTTCTTAACGCCTTGTATTAAGACTCCATTTACAGGCAGTACATACGGTGAAGCAGTGGAGCACTTAATCATAGTGCAAGGCGAACGTGATATGTGCGCTAGTCAAATCACAAACATTAACAAGTGGATTGAAAGCACTAAGAGCAGTAAGTAATCTAAGGTTGATTTATTCTTTTGTGGTAGTAATATTTCATAAATTAAAAGATTAACGGGAATAACAATGAAAGATAATAAACCACACTACGAGAAAGTATACATAATACCTGGATTAAAGTTGCGACTCTATTTTTTAAGTAAGGCTGTGAATAGAAACTTTATAGACTTCATCAAGCCTGTGTTATTTGATATAAGCAAAATTAACAGTGATAATGTTCGTGACTCCGACTTAGCCGACCTGTTCATCAAGATTAAAAGTATTTATGAATGGGTAGGGCCAAATAATTGTGGGTTGCCAGAGTTTGAGCATAGAGTGCTATCTAGCCAGTTAAATGATTTACTCTCTCAAATCGCTGTTTATTTGCGTATGGATAAAGATATTCAAATCAATGCAGAAAATAGAACGCTCCTTGTTGATACTATTAAGCAAGGAGTTAAAGAGATAGCTTTTGCATAGCAAATAATCTTAAGGAGAGATAAAGACCGCCAAATAAAGTGCGGTCTTTTTTTATTTTAAATGATTGATTTTAAAAATTAAAAGGTACTCCCGAGGGGACTCCCCTTTCCACGGGGTTTCGGGCTCGCGGTTTTCGACAGTTTTTTGACATCTTAGGCATCATCATCTTTTTAAGGTTTTTGGATTTTTGGTAGGTTTGGCATGGAAAATTTATTTGACTTAAAACTCAATATAAATCAGATAGCCGAACTAGTCGGAATGCACCGTCAAACCGTATCACAACGGGTTGCAGGGCTTACTCCTGCTATTGGTAGCAACTCCAAGTTAAAGCTCTATTCTATATCTGATTTAATTAAAATCGGGCTTGCCGAAAAAATGACAGCAGATGTTGATAGCTTGTCGCCTGTTGAGAGACGAGCATTTTGGCAAGCTGAAAACGAAAGGCTTAAATATGAGCGAGACACTGGGGAGCTTGTACCATCATTTGAAGTCGCTCAAGAAATGAGCTTTTTGGCAAAAGCAGTAGTGCAGTCACTTGATACATTGCCGGATATTTTAGAGCGTGATTGCGGATTAACTCCGTCACAATTAACCCGTGTAATACAGGTGATTGATGATGTTAAATCGCAAATGTCATCACACATACAGACTGGTGATGACAAGTCAGAGGAGCAATAATGTTTGCATCAGCTAAAGATATTAGACGAGATATTGCAAATCTACTTAAACCGCCTCGCCGAATGAAAGTATCTGAGGCTGTCGCAGAGTATATGCGCGTGCCTGTTGGTGGTGGAAACTCTGTTAAATGGGATGAAAATACTGCGCCTTATATACTTGAGCCGATGAATTGTCTTAACTCGCGGGAATATGATGCAGTTATTTTTGTTGGGCCTGCGCGTACTGGTAAAACAGTCGGATTGATTGATGGCTGGATTACTTACTCAATTATATGTGACCCTTCTGATTTTTTACTTGTACAACTAACGCAAGAAAAAGCTAGTGAGCATAGCCGTAAACGTTTAGACCGCACTTTTAGATGCTCGCCTGAGATTGCAAAAAGATTAAGCCCACGGAAAAACGACAACAACGTCCACGACAAATATTTTAGAGCGGGTAATCTATTAAAGATTGGTTGGCCGTCTATCAACGTATTGTCATCATCAGATTATAAATACGTTGCATTAACAGACTATGACCGCTGGCCAGATGATGTGGACGGCGAGGGTGATGGATTTAGTTTAGCCTCTAAGCGTACAACTACATTTATGAGTGCCGGCATGACACTCGTAGAGAGTTCGCCAGGTAAAGATATTGTCGATCTAAAACATCATCCAAAATCAACGCATGAGGCGCCGCCAACGACTGGGATTTTATCTTTATATAATCGCGGTGATAGACGTAGATTTTACTGGCAATGCCCTAGTTGCTCCGAATGGTTTGAACCATCAATGGCTAACATGGTCGGGTATCGTGATGATACCGATTATGTCAAAGCATCGGAAAAAGCTCGGTTGCAATGCCCACACTGTCAAACTCTAATTGAGCCTGATAAAAAACGCGCATTAAACATTGGCGGTAAATGGCTGAAAGAGGGGCAAACGATAGATAAAAATGGCGTGATACATGGTGAGGGCAGAAACTCTCGTATCGCATCATTTTGGCTGGAAGGCCCTGCAGCCGCTTATCAAACATGGGCGCAATTAACTTATAAATTGCTCACCGCTGAGCATGAATTTGAGATGACCGGCAGTGAGGAAACATTAAAAGCGGTGACGAATACCGACTGGGGATTACCTTATTTACCACGCTCAGCACTTGAGCAGCGCCGATCTGACGAGCTAATGGAGCGGCGTGAAGAAACCGAAAAAAGAACGGTGCCTTATGGGTGCCGTTTTTTATTGGCTGCGGTTGACGTACAGGGTGGGCGGAACCGTCGCTTTGTAGTCCAAATTGTTGGCTATGGCGAAAACAGCGAACGATGGCTCATTGATAGATACAACATTAAATCATCAATGCGGAGCAATTCAGATGGGGAAAGTCTGCCAATTGATCCGTCCGCCTACCCTGAGGACTGGGATTTACTTATTAGCGATGTACTCAATAAGCAATATCGCATTGAGGGCCTAGAGGGCGGATTTATGCCAATCCTTGCAATGGCGGTGGATAGCGGCGGTGAGGATGGTGTAACAGACAATGCCTATAAGTTTTGGCGTAAATGTAAACGCGATGGATTATCTAAGCGCGTTTATCTCGTCAAAGGTGATAGTACCAGACGGCAAAAACTGATTACTCGCACTTATCCTGATAACACATCACGCTCAGATCGTCATGCTAAAGCACGCGGTGATGTGCCGCTATACCTACTCCAAACAGATCAACTCAAAGATCGCATTAGTAACGCATTAAGTCGTGAGACTGTTGGAGCTAACTATATCCATTTCCCAGCATGGCTCGGAGAATGGTTTTTTGATGAGCTGACCTACGAGGAACGCGGACAAGACGGTAAGTGGCGCAAACCCGGCAAAGGTAACAATGAGGCATTTGACTTATTTTGCTATGCCCACGCTATTGCCATTTTGAGAGGATATGAACGTATTAAATGGGGAGATGAGGACAATGTCCCATACTGGGCGAAATTGCCAAGTGTAAACCCTAACGTGCTCCGCAAAGAATCATCCGCACCAGAAGAAACTGAAAGTGCGGTAGAAATTGAACAAGTAAAACCGCAACCAAAAACTAAAGCAAAAAGTAATTGGTTAAACGGTAGCGGAAGTAAAAAAAGCGGTTGGCTTTAACTCCCAAACAGCCTTAAATCGGTAGATGCCGAGCCTATGAAAAGGTGGGAATGTTGCGGTAATAACTTAAACCCCGATCTGGAAAGGTAGGGGTTTTTATTATCTGAATTTGGAGGTTATAAATGCAATTAGCAAACCCTGAAAATTTTAAACAATTTGTACAAAATAAAGACTCAAAAACAATTACCACATCCGAAACAGTTGCTAGAGTTTTCGGTAAGTTGCACGCTCACGTAATGCGTGATATCCGCGAGATTTTAGAATCTGGAGATGATGAATTTAACCGATCCAATTTTGGATTGGTTGAATACATCGATAAAAAAGGCGAAAAGCGCCCAATGTTTGAGATGACAAAAGACGGTTTTATGTTGTTGGTTATGGGATATAAAACTAAAAAAGCAATGGCAATTAAGATCGCTTACATCAAAGCCTTTAACTTTATGCAAGATCAATTGCTATCTGGCAATATGACATTGCTTGAGCAATATTACCAAGCCTTAGGTGAGCATAAAGCCGAAAAACAATTAGCAAGCGTTTGTGGCAAAGCGCTGAACGAATGGAAAGGTAAAAAACCGTTACTTGAAGCAACGCTAAAAATCTTTGAAGATAAATTGCAAATTGAATTACCACTACTTAACTAACCGCACCGTAAAAAAGTGCGGTTTTTTATTGGGGCAAAAATGGCTATCTACGACAGAGACGAACTCGAAGAAAAAATACGAGCGCTTGATGAAAAAATCGAAAACGCCCAAAGCCAAGTGAGTTTTAACGGGCGATCGGTATCTTATCAAGTGTCCGAATGGACAAAGCAACGTGACCGCTATCAACAAATGCTTAATGAGTTATTGGTGGAAACAAGAGAGCGCATTAAGCGCCACAGAATCAAATACGCGAGATTTTAAACAATGGGAATACTAGATAAAGCGATTGCCGCAATCTCGCCTAAATGGGGCGCGCAGCGAGCAAAAAGCCGATATGTGATGAATGCATACGAGGCAGCAATGCCAAGCCGTACACATAAAGCAAAACGAGAAAGTCAAGGTGCGAACGCATCAACAAAACAAAGTGCGGTAAGTTTGCGAGAACAGGCGCGAGCGTTAGATCAGAATCACGACATTGTGATCGGAATCCTGGATAAGATGGAAGAGCGCGTCATTGGCTCGCGAGGAATCCATATCGAACCTCAACCACTTAAATTAACTGGTGATGTTGATGAAGATTTGGCAGAGCAAATCCGTAAAAAGTGGGCGGAATGGTCTGTGCGACCAGAAGTTACAGGACAATTCACGCGCCCAGAACTGGAGCGGATACTTTTAAGAACTTGGTTGCGAGACGGGGAAGTATTTATCCAACTCGTGCGTGGTGCGGTGGCTGGGTTGAATCATAGCACTGGCATTGCCTTTAGCCTTGAGGCGTTAGAGCCTGATTTTGTGCCGATGTGGCAATCTGATACAGCTAATGTAATCCAAGGCATAGAGATTAATGCTTGGCGCCGCCCTGTGTCTTACCGTGTTTACATGGATAACCCACAGGAAAACAACCGCACTTACGGGCGAGTGAAGACTGTGCTGGCAGAAAATATGTTGCATCTTGCATTTAAAAAGCGGTTGCACCAGTTGCGCGGAGTATCAATGCTGCATGGCGTGATTGTGCGTCTCGCTGATCTTAAAGATTATGAGGAAAGCGAACGTGTTGCAGCACGAATTGCCGCAGCCTTTACGATGTACATCAAAAAAGGCGACGCCTCGCTTTACGGCGACAATGATGAGTACGGCACGGATAGTCCTGAGCGTGATTTTGAAATTGCACCTGGCGCCATCATTGACGATCTTAAACCTGGCGAAGATATTGGGCTGATCAACTCGAACCGTCCGAATGTAAATCTCGAAACATTTAGAAATGGTCAGTTAAGAGCAACAGCAGCAGGAACTAGATCGAGTTACTCAAGCATTGCTAGAGACTATAACGGCACTTACTCAAGCCAGCGCCAAGAGTTGGTGGAGAGCTTTGAGGGTTACGCAGTTTTACAAGATACCTTTGTTGCACATATCTCCCGTCCAATCTATCGAGAATGGCTAAAAATGGCGATTGTTAGCGGTGAAATTGAGGTGCCAGTCGATATTGATCAAGAGTCACTTTATAACGCCGTTTACAGTGGCCCAGTGATGCCATGGATTGATCCAACCAAAGAGGCGCAAGCGTGGAAAGAGCGCATTAAAGGCGGTTTAGCAACCGAGAGCCAAGCGGTACGAGCAAGCGGTAGCAATCCAGCAGAAGTGAAACGCAGACGTAGAGTTGAGGTTGAGGAAAACCGAAAATTCGGTCTCAAGTTTGACACAGATTTAACTAACACAGGTACGACAAATGACAAAACAAAAGATGATTCTGTCTCCGGTGGCGATGGCAACGAGCGCGACAAAGACGAATAACCAGTCTTGGTATTCAATCAAAGCCAAAGCCAACGATACGGCAGAGATCTCAATTTACGATGAGATCGGATTTTGGGGCGTGTCTGCTGCGAGCTTTGCGCAGGACTTAAAAGACTGCGGAAACAATCTCAAGCAGATTAACCTACACATCCACTCACCAGGTGGCGATGTTTTCGACGGCATCGCAATTTACAACTTGCTAAAAAATCACCCGGCAAATGTGACAGTTTACATTGACGGCTTGGCGGCAAGTATGGCGAGCGTTATTGCGATGGCTGGCAATGAGGTAATCATGCCTGAAAACGCAATGATGATGATCCATAAACCTTGGGGAATCCAAGGTGGCGATGCAGAGGATATGCGCAAATATGCAGACCTATTAGACAAGGTCGAAAATACGTTAATCCCTGCTTACGCAAACAAAACAGGGAAAACACCAGAAGAATTAGCAGAAATGCTATCAGCAGAAACTTGGCTCAATGGTAAAGAATGCGTTGAACAAGGATTTGCCGACAAATTAGCCGAACCACTTGTGGCGATGGCGTCTATTAAATCACGAAAACTAGAGGACTTTGAAAATATGCCAAAAGCAATGAAAGATATGTTGTTTAAGCCACAAGGCAACGCTGGCTCAAATCCAGCACCACAAGCAACACCAACTGAACAATCAGCGCCAGTAAATCAAACTCAAACTGTGACAGTAGATAATACTGCGCAAGTGCAAGCTGATTTAAATAAACGCAATGCAGACATTAAAGCTGTATTCGCTCCGTTTGGTTCAGCTCACGATGCCTTACTGGTTGAGTGCTTGGGTGATTTATCAATTACCGCAGAGCAAGCCAAAGACAAATTATTAGCAAAACTTGGTGCAGGTACAACCCCAAGCGCAACCGCAACGCCTTACGCAGGTAACGGCAACATCGTTGGCGACAGTGTGAAACAATCTTTGTTAGCCCGTGCCGGTATCGACAAAGACAAAGCGAATGCCAAAGACAATGCCTACAACGCAATGACCTTACGTGAGCTTGCTCGTGCGTCATTGGTCGATCGTGGCATTAGCGTATCGGGTCAAAATGCAATGAGCATGGTTGGCTTAGCATTTACACACTCAAGCTCTGACTTTGGCCAAATCTTAATTGATGTAGCTCACAAATCCTTGCTTAAAGGCTGGGAAACAGCAGCGGAAAACTTTGATCAGTTTACCTCACGCGGCACATTAACCGACTTCCGTGCCGCTAAACGCGTTGGTTTGGGTGACTTTGGACACTTACCTCAAGTTGGCGAGGGCGAAGAGTACACATACGGCACAATCGGTGATGAGGGCGCTAGCGTTGCATTAGCGACTTACGGGCAATTATTTAGCATTACCCGTCAAGCAATCCTCAATGACGACATGCACCTGTTGACAAAAATCCCTGAAAAAATGGGACAAGCGGCACGTGCAACAATCGCTAAGTTAGTGTTCGCGCTATTAACTGGTAACGCTAAAGCACAAGACGGTAAAGCATTATTTGATGCATCTCACAAAAATACAATCACTAATGCGGTGTTAGACCTTGCCAACATTGACAAAGGTATCCAAATGATGAATGGCTTTGTTAATGCGCGTGGTGAGCCGTTAGCGATTGAGCCTGAATTTATGCTGTTACCTACATCAATGTACACTCGCGGTTTACAATTAATTAAGTCCGCAAGTGTTGAGGGTGCCGATGCTAACTCTGGTATTATCAATCCATTACGCGACATTGTAACTCCAGTTAAATCTGCTCGCTTACAGGCGGCCGACGAAAAATCTTGGTACTTAATCAACAAAGAGGCTATTGAGGTCTCCTATCTTGACGGTATCGACACTCCATACATGGAGCAACAACAAGGCTTTACCGTTGATGGTGTATCTACCAAGGTGCGCATTGATGCAGGTGTTAACGTGATTGACTACCGAGGTATTGTAAAAGTTACCAATAAGTAACTTAACACCCTATAAATAACGACCGCACTTTTAATCGAAGTGCGGTTTTTTATTAAATAAATCATAGGATTAATCGAATATGGCTAAAAATTATGTACAAGATGGCAATACAGTACGCTTTACCGCGACCGCTGCTATGAAGAGCGGTGATGTGGCAATGATCGAAAATCTTGCAGTTGTTGCAGAAAGTGATGTTGCTCAAAATGGTGTAGGCGTTGGCTTAACTACTGGTGTGTTTACCGTTAAAGCGAAGGCATCTGACGATATTAAACAAGGCGCAGTTGTTTATTGGTCAGCAGATGGTGCAACAACTACCGCAGGCAGTAACAAACGCTTAGGTGTTGCGTGGCGCGCAAGCGGTGCATCAGTGGAAACCGTAGATGTCAAAATCAACGCTTAGTCCATTTGATGTAGCAATCTCGCAGTCGGACAAAGTCATATCAGATGTGATGATGTCCGTCTATGTCATCAATGGCAAGAAATACAAAGCGGTGCTTGATGAGGCGCCAAAGGTGATGAGCGGAAATTATGGCGATGATTACTTAATCAACGGTACGACTCGCACGCTAACACTTTTTCGTTCGTCTGGCTATAAACCGAAACTTGGCGATGTCATTACGACAACAAACAATGAGTATATTGTACGCGGTTTTAGTTTTGAAGATGGGAAAATCGTGTTGCAGTTGGAGTAAATGTGGCGGTGAAAATTGAAGGGATGGAAGCATTACAAGCTAATATCCAAAAACTGACCAATAAAGTCGTGCCTAAGGCGGCAGCAAAAGCGATTAATAAGGTGGCTAGAAGTGCAATCAAGAATGGGACAAAAAATGTATCCAAAGATATTCACGTGCCAGCTAAATTAATCCGTAAGAGAACTCGATTATCTCAGAAAGCAACAGCGAGTCGACCGGTAGCAAAAATACGAGTTGATGGAAGAAATTTGCCGTTAATTCGATTACTGGAAAGCTCTAGACGAACTATGCGAGCTAGTAGAGGGGAAATTAGAATCGGGAAGTATCAAATACAACGTGGTTTTATACAAACTCTAGCAAATGGTCGTAAGCACGTTATGCGGCGACGAGGCAAAGAGCGGTATCCAATTGATGTTGTTAAGATTCCGTTATTTAGACCTTTAACAACCGCTTTCCATAGTGAGTTAAAAGATTATTCGAGTCGGATCAAAGTTGAACTGACAAGAGAGTTGAGTAACATTTTTAAAAAATAGAGGATTAAATGTTAATTCACAAAAAGATTCGACACCAGGTGTCGGATATGCTCAAAAGCAGTATAAAGGGTGTTGAGAATATTTATTCTGGACATCCTTTATTTATTGATATTGACCAAGAGAAAGCAGCTATTGCGGTTTTCCTTGATGATATTTCCTGCGAAGAGATAGATCTCTGTCATCACGAATATACTGCATCCTTAAACATCACGATTTGCCTTAAAACTGCTTTTGGCGACGACGCATTAGATGATATTGCAGACAAAATCAAAGAGCGGTTAAGTGTAGCTATATCTAATGATGAATTATTGGAAAATATTTCCGAAATTACTCTTATTAGCTACGGATACGAGCAAGATGCGACAAATCGCACCTGGTTCGTATCTAACCTTAAATATCAAATTAAGTATGAGGACTAAATATGCCTACACAAACAACCCCTTTTCAAGGGACTAAGTTTTACTTAGGCGTTGGATACGAAACAGAGAAAGCGATTACTGCTTGTTCCGTTACGCCAAATGCCACAATTACCGCAGCAAGCAATGGCTTAAAAGCAGGTGATTTTATCCGAATCACTGGCTTAGGTGCTTTAGATGGCTGCTATCCTGTTAAATCCGTTTCTACTGACACAGTAACGCTTGCAGATGAAGTGGATTGGAAAGGTTTTGATAAACCAACTAACTTTACTAAGGCTAAAGTTTCAAAAATCCAATTATCAAGCAACTTCTGTGCGATTAAACAGATTGATGGTGACGGAGACACGCTAGGCGAAACCGACATCACTACAATGTGTTCAGAGGGTACAGAAACGGAAGCAGGTGAAATTGAATACGGTTCAATCAAGCTATCTTTCTACTACGCCCCTGCGACAGATATGCAGCAAGATTTGCGTAAAAAATTCTACGACAAGGAAACGTTCCCTTGGTTAATGATTTTGAAAAACAATCAAGGTGCTTTATATGGCACTGGCTTTATTCAAACCTCGCCTAACTTCAGCGGTGAAGTGAAAGGTAAATTTGAATCAGGCGTAACCATTAAAAAATCGAAACGTGATTATTTTTTACCTACAACAGCGTAAATAACAAAGCCGAGAGTTAGTCCTCTCGGTTTTCTTTTTCTAGGGCGGAACGAATGAATTTAAGAGATAAACTTTTATCACACAAGCCAAAAGTAAAGCCAGTGGAAATTTTAGGCGATACCTATTACATCCGTGAGTTCACCGTTGGCGAAATAAACAAAGCCTTATACGGTCAGCAACAAGAATTAGTCCGCATTGCTGAAAGTCAAGGTATTACGCTTGATTTTAGCGATGAAGATGCTCTAACCGAGCAATTAGCCAAAGTTTACGACAAACACAAACTAACTCGCACAATCGCTATGCGTTTATGTGATGAGAACGGTGTAAACCTATTTAATGCCAAAGATGAAAACGATTTAGAAGCGTTATCTCAACTTGATAAAGCAGTCATTGAGCAATTTAACCAAGCCATTATGGATGGTGAACCAAAAAACTCACCAGCCGAAGAAAGTTCCAAATAAACCTGTCACTTTCTCTCGGGAAAACGCTAGAAGAAATTGAGCAGATGCCTGAAAGGCATTTACAGGAATACCGCCTATTTTACGAAGAACAACCGTTCGGATTATGGCGTGATGATTACCGCTCGGCTCAAATTTCGCACGTTTTAGCAATGGTTAATCGTGATCCGAAAGGCAAACCGCCAGAGCTATCAGATTTTATGCCTTTCTACAAAGAGAAGAAAGAAGAAGAGTTTGATGACGGTTCTGCTGAATACTTAGCAAATAGATAACTGGAGTAAAAATGGCAGGCTCATTAGGACACTTAAATATTCAGCTTGAGTTAGATCAGGTTAAATTCCAAAGTGGTATCAACAACGCACAAGGCAGAGTAAAGCGTTTCACTGATACCACTACCAAACAATTAAATAACATTGAGCGGTCGATGAATTCGCTCAATCGTGTATCTGCGAACCTTTTCAAGGCTGGTATAGCTGGATTTGGTGTAAATCAATTAAAAGGTTTTGCCGATGGATATACGGAAATTCAAAATAAATTACGATTAGTCGAAAGTGCATCAATCAGCAGCTCAAAAGGCTTAAATAACGTTTTTGATATTGCGTTAAAAACTAACCAAAGCATTAATGCGACTTCTGGAGTTTATCAGCGTTTTGCTCAAAATGCCGAAACATTAAAAATTAGCCAAGCACAAATTGCCAGTTTAACCGAAACGGTATCTAAAGCAGTGGCAGTATCAGGTGCAAGTGCTGGCGCAGCCGATGCAGCATTGACACAGTTCGGGCAAGCTCTCGGAAGTGGAATTCTTCGTGGCGATGAATTCAATTCCGTGATGGAGCAGACACCAGCATTAGCCAAAGCGATTGCGACAGGTTTAGGTGTTACCACTGGCGAACTTCGCAATATGGCGAAAGAGGGCAAACTGACAATGGATGTGCTTGTTCCAGCATTGGAGCGAGCGAAGGAATCTGTTGATGACCAGTTTAACACTCGAATCCTTACTATTTCCGCAGCCTTTGAAAATCTCAATACATCGGCTGTTAAATGGATTGGCGAGTTAGACAAATCCACTGGTGCAAGTGAGGCGTTTGCTAAGGCGATTGATGAAATTGCCAAACATTTAACAGTGGTGGCAAGTATTGCTGCAGGCGCAGGTGTAATTTGGAGTGTTGGCAAAATCCGCACTTGGATTGCAGCAAGTATTCAAGCTTCTGCTGCTATGTCTGCTCAAGCCGCAGCAACGAGAAATTTAACCGCCGCACAACAAGGTTTAACTGCAGCAGGTAAAGGCTTAGGCGGTGCATTAGGTTTTGTTGGTGGCCCACTTGGATTATTAACTCTCGGTCTATCTGCAGGTGTTGGCGTATTCCTTGATTATCAACAAAAAACAGAAGCGGCTCGACAAGAATTACTATCCTTTGCTGATAGCTTGGATGTAACAACTGGAAAACTGGCTAATACATCAGCAGTAGTGCTTGATGGTATGAAAGCTAAATTAGAGCAATCCATTACCGCACAGAAAGGTGAAATCCAGCGATTAGAAGAAGAGTACGCAAAACTCAATAGAATTATTGAGCAAGGCAAACAAATCGCACAGCAAAGCGGAAAAGCGGAAGATTCGGCATATTTAGAGGCATTAGCTAAAGCAAGCCAAGACTTAGCAATTAAAAAGGCTGAATTAGCCAAAGCAAATGAAAAACTTGTTAAATCTGAAAACGATTTAAAAGCTATCGTTGAGCAAGTTCCAATTTCTGAATTTAACGACAAATTAAGAAGCTTACTTCCAACTCTAGATACTTCTAAAGTCAGCATTGATTCAATCGGTTTTTCTCTCGATGACTTAAATCGCATTTTCCCAAGTGCGGAAAACGGCGCTGCATCCGTTACAAGTGCGGTCGAGCGAATGGGTGCTATGGCTGTCTTGGTGGCGAGCCAGTTTAATGCGCTTGGTTTCAGTGTTCAAAACGCTTTAAGCGATAAAGCAACACAATTAATCGAGCGTAATAATCGCCAAATTGCAATCAATAAAGAAACTGACCCAACTAAGAAACGCAGATTACAGGCAGAAGATAATGCGTTAAATAGTGGATTTGAAAAGGGTTCTGCTGATTTTTCTGCGGTTGTTGATAGTAACTTTGCCTTATTAGGCTCTCAAGCCGAAATTAAAGCGGCTAAGAAAGCTAAAAAATCTGGCGGCTCCAAGGTTGATTATGTGAAACAGTTCACCGATCAGCTTAGCGAAATGGAGCGCAGACTTTCAGAAATCAGAGCAAATGCTCAAGATATTTCTGTGTTTGGTCAGATTAGCCAGTATCAAGAGTTAAATAAAATCACCCAAGATATAGCGGCAAATGGCGATAAATATGCTCATTTCGGTGCAGATGGATTAGCTAAGCTGAAAGATATGGCGGCTCAAATTGATGCAGCACAACAAAGCGTAGCTATCGCGCAATTCGCCTTTGATAACGGCGAAAAACTGCGAGCAATGGAGTTTGAACTTGAATTGCTTGGTAAAACAAGACAAGAGCAAGAATTAATCCAATACAATCATCAATTAGACCTTGAGGCGGCAAGACTTAAAATCGGAATGTCACAAGAAAATATTGCTAAGCTTGATGAAGAAATCGCTAAGTTGAAAGAGCGTAGAGCGGTTATTCAGGAAACTGAAAATCAACGCAAATCAGATCCGATTGCAGGCATTAAAGACGGTGTAAACCAAATCCAAGAAAGTGTTGGCGATGTAGCTGGTAATATCTCTCAAATCACTCAAAACGCTTTCAATGGGATGTCTGATGCTTTAACTGACTTTGTTGTAACAGGTAAAGCAGATTTCCGATCTCTAGCACAATCAATTTTGAAAGATATTTCATCAATGATTGTGAAGATGATGATTTTTAACGCCATTAAGTCGGCCGCAAGTGCCTTTGGTTATTCCGATGGTGGCTATGTTGGATTTGCTAGCGGTGGTTATACTGGTGACGGTGGTAAATATACACCTGCTGGCGTGGTTCATCGAGGCGAATACGTCATCACTAAAGAGGCAACATCGAGACTAGGGATTGGATTTTTAAACCATCTCAATTATGGTCGTGGCTATGCCACAGGTGGAGCAGTAGGCTCTATTCCGTCAACTGGTTATAGACCAATGGCTGGCGGAAGTATTTCCGTCAAAGTAATTAATAATGGCGAGCCAGTTAATGCAAGTGTAGAGCAAAGACAGCGAAATGGCGAAACTGAAATCACAGTAGAGTTAATCCGTAAGCTTGCAAGAAGTGAAACTAATAGCATTATTTCAAATAATATGCGTTCTGGTGGCGTATTTGCTTAGGGGTAAATATGGAAACATTTAAATGGTGTATTAGACCTGATTTTCAGGTTGATAATGAGCCAACAGTAAACTTTATTGAATTTGGTGATGGGTATACGCAACGCCAATTGCAAGGAATTAACAGCTTACTCCGCTCTTATTCCGTATCGGTTAAGGTTAAAAACAAAGACCGCCTAGAAGTGGATGAATTCTTTAAAAGACACAAAGGAATTCATCCTTTTCTTTTTAAAGACCCGTTTACTGGTAAGAATATCAAGGTCATTTGCAGTAAATGGCCTGCGAAGATGAGCTTAAACTTCACGGAATTTACTTGTAGTTTGAGGAAGTGGTAGCGTAATTTTTCGAATTTTGAGCAAGATCATAGAATTCAAAAAATCACATTTGTATAATATGATCCCTTTTACCTTTGGAGAAATAAAAATGAAAAAACTACTATTGGCTGGCTTTGCTAGTATTTTGTTGGTAGGTTGCTCTACTACTTTACCTGTGTCTTCCTATACTCCACAAAACTACACCCGTTTTGCTGGTTCGGCAGAGATTGATAAGTTCCATTATCAACCATACGAACAAGGCAAGGTTGCAAGCAACCAGATGCAAAGTACTGCGCTGGGGCAAATTTTTGTTTCTTCTGATGTAGCAGATTTGGCTCAACGAGGAACCGCTTTAGAATTGGAAAAAACAGGTATAACGCTTGGTAACTCTAATGTCAAACTATCTGGGACAGTAAAAGAATTTAAAATGGATGATTTAGGGTATAGCGTTGATTGGACTTATATTATCAATTACACCCTAACAGATAAAAGAACTGCAGCGACATTATTAAGTAAAGATTATTCTGCTGATAAGAAAAAGACAGGTAAGTTTGGATTACCAATCGATTATGCGAATGCTGCTAATGATATGATTTTATCTGGATATAATAAATTCATCACAGATCCTGATGTTAGAAAAGTTCTAGAGAAAAAATAGTAAAAACCTTATTTGTTAAAAAACCTGAATGGCGATGGCTTATTCAAGGTTTTCTTTTTAAGGATAAATATGACAACCAACATCACCCAAAAATAACCATAAATCCCCTTGACACCCAAGGGGATTTTTTATTAGTATGTTTTCAAGGTCTCAAAAGCCTAACAGAAAACGGATTATTCACCCCGTCAGCGTGATTTTTTTGTATCTAAAATTTGAGAATTTTACCGCCATTATAAAGTTCTCAAAGAATCAATGACCGACGGTGCGAGGAATACAATACCGAAAGGGAATAACTCCGCTAGATTTTCTGCTAGTTTTGAGCCGTTGGTCGCCCAATTATGGGTAAACAATCAATCCCTCAAAAGGAACAGAAAAATGACAACTCAAACTCAATTATCCACATTCAATTTTGAATCAAAATCCATCCGCACTTTAGCTATTAATAACGAGCCTTGGTTTGTTGCAAAAGATCTTTGTAATGCTATCAATATCTCAAACTATCGTGATGCAATCGAAAGATTAGATGACGATGAAAAGGGTGTCGCTTTAACCGACACCCTTGGAGGAAAGCAAGAAATGGCTGTAGTAAGCGAAAGCGGAATGTACACTTTGATCTTACGCTGCCGTGACGCAGTGAAAAAAGGATCTGTTCCACACCGTTTTAGAAAATGGGTAACGGCAGAAGTTTTGCCGGCAATCCGTAAAACTGGTAAATATGAATCAAAAACCACAGTAGATGATCGTACAGGCTTACGCAATGCCGTAAATATGTTGGTGAGTAAGAAAGGCTTAATTTATTCCGATGCCTATCATTTAATCCATCAACGCTTTAATGTGGAATCAATCGAAGATTTGACATTAGAGCAGTTACCGCAAGCAGTAGAGTATGTACACAAGATAATTTTAGAAGGGGAGTTGATCACTGATCCTGAACTACCTAGCAGTGAAAAGAAATTCAGTTTTGAATTTACCGAATATGAACTTCAACAGCTTGCTTGGTTATGGTTCGCTTTCAAACGTGGCGTAGGTACTTTCCAACATATTGAGAGAGCCTTCAACGTTTTAGGCTCAAATATGAGCTCACAAATTTACGGACAGGCTTATGAATATTTAAGCGTGCTACGCTCAACCAATCAAATCTTAAACCGCATTACAAGCGATTTTAACATCGACCCAATGACAAACTGGCGTGTATTAAAACACTTGCGAGGCTTTAATCCCAAAGCAGTCAAAATAGACTTCTAAAACAACGGAAAATCCGACCGCACTTTGGAAACAGAGTGCGGTTTTTTTATTGGAGTAAAAATGCCACAAGCAATTAGTAATCAATTCAAGTTAGACCTTGCCAAGCTAGAGCAAAATGCACTGATTGAGCTGTTTGAGGTTGATTTGCGAGGTTTAAAAGATGCTGACGGTATAAGTGGCGAGCTTTATCGCTTTTATGCTGGCACCAACGAAAAATCACAGCCTATTATTTGGCAGGGTAAAACTTATGAGCCATTTGCGGTTAAGGCAGATGGCTTTGAAATGTCAGGCAGTGGCCCAAGCAACCGACCAACATTAACACTTGGGAATGTTGGCGGATTTATTACCGCACTTTGCAATCGTTTTGAGCAGTGTTTAGGTGGTGTAGTTAGACGTAGATTGGTCTATATGCACTATCTAGACGCTGTGAATTTCGTAGATGGCAACAAACAAGCCGACCCATCGCAAGAAGTATTGAGCTATTTCGTAATTGAGCAATTATCCTCGCTTAATCGAGACGTAGCTCAATTTACTTTAGCTTTACCGTCTGAGACCGACAACGCATTAATAGGGCGAATGATAACTTCTACTTGTTCGTGGCTGTATCGTGGCGTTGAGTGCGGTTATACAGGCCGAGCAGTAGCAGACGAGAAAGACCAGCCAACAAGCGATCCAAAAAAGGATAAGTGTAGCGGTTTATTGACTGGCTGCAAGCTAAGAAA
>ERZ772956.1083-NODE-1083-length-19252-cov-6.988384_pt1 | contig 19252 bp, 12 predicted proteins | sample MGYA00580683_ERZ772956 | MGnify/ENA primary metagenome ERZ772956 (study PRJEB29015, sample SAMEA2738077) | human oral metagenome | biome: human oral; feature: human-associated habitat; material: saliva | place: China | collected 2212 ... | reverse complement strand
GGGCTTATTTTTAGTTGATTGGGGTAGGTTTCGGGCCGGAGATGGAAGTTGGTTTGTTTCCCTTTTTCTTGAAGTTGTTGCGGTTTCGGAAATTGCGATTTTTGAAGTTGCGATTCCCTTGTGGCTTAGCGTGAGATTCATGGGTGTCGCTATTTGGGTTCGGCAATGATGCGGATGGAGCTGAATTTAAGGCATTTTCAGACGCTTGAGCGTGGTTTTTGGTAGAATCTGGTTGATTGGCTGTATTTGGCTGTGAAGCCCGTTCTGGAGCCTCTGGTGCAGCAGTTACTGTATTTGAGTTGGCAACAGGGGAATTAACAGGGGTGGAAGTATGATCCGTAACAGAGGTGGCTACAGAGGTGGATGTCTGAGTAGTAACAGAGGTGGCTACAATAGTGGAGGCCTGAGTATTAATAGTGGTGACTGCAGGAGTAGAAGCGTTATGATTGATGAAAAGGGGAGTATTTCCCTGTTCTTGGTTTTGGGTGGTAGATTGGCTTTGAGGTTCGGAATGAGTCTGCGCGGAGGTTTTTGCCTCTAAAATCTCTTTAAGGTCTTTGAGGCCTGGTTTGGCTTGATTGGTAACGGTATTTGGTGAAAACTTTTTAGTATCGAAAGGTTTGGTCGACATAGAAGGTTTGCCGTTAATGAAAGTGAGGGTTGGTAAATTCTCACGAGGGGCCTTGTCGGCAGGTTGGCGACCAGAGTTGGAGAGTTCTTGCTTATATTTTTCGCTTTGCTCGATAGTTTCACGAATTTGACGCTCAATCTCAGCACGTGGGTGGGAATAATACTCACGAGAGTGGGCGATAATTTGATCAAAATTATCGTGTGGGCTATGTGGGATATTTAGAGTAGTAGCAGAGAAGGCTGGCACCTTTTCCCCACCGATAATCATGGAAATCACGAAGTGGCGGTTGTTCATTTGAATCAAATCAGATTCATCGAAAACTGGGGCGAATTGTTTGGAGAGGATTGGCGCATCGTCGGCAGAAACGCGGAATGAAATCGTGGTACCGACGTTACCGAAGACGGCATTACGAACATTCTCGGTCATCTGGGAAATGTACTGGTTGGCCACGGTGAGATTGAGGCCGTATTTACGAGCCTCGGAGAGAATTACCGCGAAAGAATCGGTGGCAAAGTTCTGGAACTCATCCACGTAGAGATAGAATGGACGACGCTTTTCGACTTCTGGAATATCCGAACGGGACATGGCGGCTAGCTGAATTTTGGTAACTAAGAAGGCACCGAGAATACCGGCATTGTCTTCACCGATGAGACCCTTAGAGAGATTGACGACCAAGATCTTCCCTTCGTCCATGATCTGGCGGACGTTGAAAGTGGATTTTGGTTGACCGATGATGTTACGGATAATTGGGTTGGCGGTGAAGGCCCCGACTTTGTTTAAGACTGGAGCGATGGATTCGTTGATTTGTTTGTCATTCCATTGACCGAACTCGTGTTTCCAGAATTGTAAGACCGTGACATCGGTACAATAATCGAGAGTTTCTTTGCGGAATTCCTTATCAGTGAGGAGGCGTGAAATGTCGAGCAGAGTAGTTTCTGGACGATCGAGAAGTGCAAGTAGGGTGTAGCGCAAGATATGCTCGAGGCGTGGACCCCAAGAATCGCCAAACATACGCTTTAAAACGCCGATTACTTCAGAACAGACGTTTGGCTTCTTCGAGGCATCAGAAACTTCGAGTGGGTTGAAGCCGACTGGGAATTGAGTGTCCGCTGGATTGAAATAAATGACATCTTTCACACGGGAAGCGGGCACGAAACGGAGGTTATTGACCGCAAAATCACCGTGCGGATCGATAATACAGTAACCTTGATTATAGAAAACATCAGAAAGGGCGAAAAGTTCGAGAAGGCCAGATTTACCGGCACCGGTTTGACCGATGATATAAATATGACGAGAGCGGTCGCGGCGTAGCATGCCGAATTGGTGATTGATGCCACGGAAATTGGTTAGGCCGAAAGCGGAAATATTTTCGTCATTACTGGCAATGCCGGTAATAAGAGGTAATTTGGCTGGTGGTTCGGCAGTTTTAGAGGTAGCCCAAACGATGTTTGGAGTTTCGACTGAAGTGTGTGGTAAATGATAGACCGAGGCAAGCTCAGAAATATTGAGAATGAATCCCTCATCGGTGAATTGACGGAGCTTGTAGGCTTCGAGGTCTTCTCTGTTAAAACTACCACCGATGGATTTGAAACCATTGAGGTTGGTGGAGTTGTATTGTTTAAAAGTACCCACGAGAGCCTGCATGTCGAGCTGAGCATTAATTTCGCTGTCACCGAGGTAAGCAAGGCGGATTTTAACTTGATAACCGAGTTTGGTGGCCTTAGTTTCGGCAGCGGAAATCTGCGATTTAACGCGTTCTGAGAGTTCGACGGCTGGTTTTGGACTACCAGAGCCACCGCTTGGTGGAGTAGAGAGTGCAGAGAGTAATTCGGCTAACCAGGTCCAATCGATATTAAAAAGCTTGAGCGAAGAAGCGGGATTCTTTTGGGCTTTGACCCAAGCATCGGTTTTTTGGTGCCAGGAATCGGCAACTGGGCGCGTAAGAATTTGAATCCAGAGTTCTTCATTGCTATCAGGGTTAAGTTTGGCAAGAGTACCAGTAATGCCGGCTAGCGGATCGACTTCGAAGGTATCGAAGGTCTTAATTGGTAAAACTTCATTTTCGGTAAGTGAAAGCTCTGAGCTGTAGACGACATTGTGGCTGTGAACGGTTTCGGTGTAATCTTTGTCGACGACATGAATTTGGACGCTTGGGTATTGTGCGTAAATTTGGCCTTCGACGAAGCTCTGCAAAGTTTTCGGCACATAGACATAAAAACGAATCTGTCCACCAGAGGAAACAATTTCAAAACTGAGATGCTCCTGGGCGGTACCAGATTGACGCAAAAGTTCAGTATCTTTCAAAATACCGTGAAGCGAGGCGAACATTTGCTCGGCGGAAAGTTCCTTTTTGTCGTTATTTTTTGGAATTTCCAGCATCAAAAGTACCGACTCGAGATTCAGAGTCTTGAGCTGATTGATTTTTTTGTAATTTTTATATGTGAGATATCCTAGGACGCCAACAATTGGGAGCCAAACAATAGGCATCAAGATAAAATGAACTAATTCCGCTATCATACTTCTATTTTAGCATTACTGACCGAGTTCGTCAGCATAAGTATAAGTGTTTCGGTCGACACGACGGAAAAGTTTTTTGTTCTGAAGATTTAAGAGAATAGTGGTTTCTTTAACCTTGCGAGTTTTGAGCACGCGCTTGACAATCTCTTCCCTTGTGAGTGGCTCGCCGGCTTCTTTTAGAATGTCGGTAATAATTTGCGCGACCGTACCACGCTTATAGCCCCAGATATCGAGAGCGTAAATGCCACGACCGATTAAGACGAAGCGAGGGTCTTTAATCAGTTCGTTATGAATGGCTTGAGTAGTGACGTTTTTGCGACGGAATTTGGAATTGGAAATTGCGTCGGCGATGTCGCTAAAGTGCATTGGCTCGTTTTGATTCTTCAAAATAACATAAATTTTATCGCGAATGTTTTTTGGATTGACGGTTGGCCACTTGGCGAGGCCCCATTGGTCGTCTAAGGAAGAGAGAGATTTAGAGATGGAAGCAATGGCGCGGATATGATTTGGGTGTTCGTAATTAAGTTTGGCATCAAGCTCGTCCAGGCTCATTGGAAGCTTATTGTTGCGAATAAGGGTGACAATTTCATCAGCTTTGCGCTTGATTTCGCGTTCGTTGCCATATTCAGCAATCCCGGTGGCATTGTAATAGCGCTCAGATTCGTCGATGTGGACCAGGCGGGCAGAAATTTCACTAATGAAATTAATGGCGGCGAGTTCTTTTTCGTTTGGATTGTGACCGTAAATTTTTTGGGCAAGAGTGGAAATGCGAGCGATTCTTCCCTCTTCGACGAGGAAGCGAATGATAATTTTTTCGGCGGCACCGAGTTCAGGAATTTGATTTTCTTCGGCCATCACGCGAAGACGAATGATGATGGCTTTTTCCAACTGACGGACGCGTTCCCTAGTGATAGAAAGCACTTCCCCGATTTGTTCGAGGGTTTCCTTCTGGCCGTTTAGACCAAAACGACGAGAAATAATCTCCTTTTCACGGTCTTGTTCTATAATATTAAGACTTCCTGTCAAGGCTTTCTGAATAGTTTCCGCATGTTGATCCATCTTATATTTTTTCCTTATCCACCCGATAATATATAAAAATTACTATAATTATAATATAAAATTATAAAAAGTCAAATAGGAATCTTGTGTGGTCGCTTTCCGTCTAACTTCTTTAAATATTTTATCATAAATTGTACATTTAGGACAGAAAATTATATCTAAATTTAAACATTGGCGGTTTCATGGTGTGGTTGTAGATAATGCTTATGTTTAATGTTGTGGCAATAGTAAAAAAGCCGCTTCCTATTAGCCTAATAGACAGGAAGCGACTTTGATTTTATGGTAGTTTTTTGCGATTTGGCTAGATTTGGTAATTTCTAGCTTTTTGTGGTCTTTTTGGTAGTGGTTTTCTTTGCCGTGGCTTTCTTGGTGGTAGACTTTTTCGCCGAGGTTTTTTTGGCGGCTACCTTCTTGGTTGATGCTTTTTTGGCGGCTGGAGCCTTGGAATTTAAGAGAATTTCTTCTGCTTCTTCCCTGGTGATGGACTTCGGATCGCGATCTTTTGGAATTTTAGCATTATTCGGCCGAGCACGACCTTTGCCACTGGCTGGTTTAATGGCTGGGCCCTTGATGTATGGGCCAAATGGACCATTGATAATCTTAATATCACCCCAGTCGGCGAGAATAGAGTCGATTTTCTTCTGATAGAGAGCTTCGGCGGTTTCAAGGGTAATATGGTATGGATTTTCCGCCTCGTTGATTTTACTGAGTGCGATATTATGCGCACCAGCTTTAATGAAGGGACCGAAGGGGCCATTAGCGGCAATTAATTCGGTGCCATCCTTGGCATGACCAAGAGAACGTGGTAGTACTGGCAATTCTAGCTGTTTGAGCGCCTGTTCGAGAGTCACGGTTTTCACGGTTTTACCCTTTGGCAGAGGGATGAAGATTGGTTTTTCGCCACTCTCTTTTTCATTTTCACCGAGCTGTAAGAAGCCGCCATTTTTACCAATTTTGGCATAGATTTTTTTGCCAGTTTTCGGGTCTGTACCTAATTCAGTGGCAGAATTATAGCGGTTAGCCATGGCAGAAGCGCCAATGGCATCAGAGAATGGATCATAAAAATCGCGGAGCATTTTTAAGCGGGTAAGCTTTTTCTCAGCAATAAGATCGAGTTTTTCTTCGATGCCAGCAGTAAAATCGTAGTCGACGATATCTTTGAAGTTTTCGCAGAGGAAATTTGAGACTAATTCACCAACTGGGGTTGGCGTCAATTTACCCTTGGTAGAGCCGGTTTTTTCTGAAATAGTTTGTTCAGAAATTTGATTCGACTCATCGAGGGTGAGCTGCAGAATATCGCGTGGCTCACCTTCGGATTCGCCCTTAACCACATAATTTCTTATCTGAATAGCGTTGATAATGGAGGCATAGGTACTTGGGCGGCCAATACCGAGCTCTTCAAGTTTTTTAACCAGTGAGCCTTCAGTATAGCGGGCAGGTGGTTTGGAAAAAGTTTGCTTAGCGAGTAAAATGTGACGCTTTACTGGGTCACCAATCTGGAGATTTGGCAAAGTAGTGTCTTTACTTTTACCGTAGACTTTTAGGAAACCATCAAAAATCACCATTTCCCCGGTAGCCTTAAATAGTTCGTTTGGCACAGTGTCAGCCTCGAGATAAAGGCTGGTTTTCGCGACTACGGCGTTTTTCATCTGGGTAGCGAGGGTGCGGCTTCGGATTAATTGATATAATTTCTTTTCATATTCGTTTTTACCTGCCACTTCCACTTCGATGTGGGTTGGACGGATGGATTCGTGGGCCTCTTGAGCACTGGCATTTTTGGTATGAAAACGGCGAACTTCGAGATAATTTTCCCCAAATTCGGCTTTAATGAGATTGGCAATCTCGGCCAAAGCCTGATTCGAGAGATTGAGCGAGTCGGTACGGTGATAAGTGATGTGGCCAGACTGATAGAGGCCTTGAGCGGCGGACATGGTAGTCTTGGAGCTAAAACCGAGACGGCTATTCGCTTCAATTTGGAGCGCAGCAGTAGTGAGTGGTACGGGGTTGGCTTTTTTAGCTTCAGTTTTTTCTAGATTTTGTACTTTAAAATTGGCATTCTTGAACTGCTCGAGGAAGAATTTTGCTTCTTCTTCGGTGGCAAAAGTAGTTTTATCGAGATTGGCTTCAAAAATCTCTGAAGAATCGAGATCAGAAATATTAGCGGCTTGGTCACTGAATTTACCGGTGACTTTGAAGCTGGATTTAGCGTTAAAACGTTCAATTTCCTGTTCGCGCTCGACGATGAGGCGGAGGGCTGGGGACTGGACGCGGCCAGCAGATTTAGCGCCAGGTACCTTCGTACGCACCACACCTGAGAGGTCGTAACCCACCAACATATCGAGAGTCTGACGGGCTTGCTGGCTGGAAACCATATTCATATCGACAGTGCGGGGATTTTTGATGGCTTCTTGAAGAGCTGGTTTGGTAATTTCATGAAAAGTAATACGATGGGTGGTTTTCGGTAATTTTAGCACCTCTAAGAGATGCCAAGAAATCGATTCTCCTTCGCGGTCTTCGTCGGTTGCAAGCCAAATCGTGTCAGCGTCCTTACTGGCTTTTTTTAATTCAGCGATGACTTTTTTATGGTCTGGATCAATTTCGTAAGTCACGGCGAAATTATCGTGCACATCAACTTTGGTATCTTTACGAATATGGCCGACCGAGGCAAGAACCTTAAAATCATTACCGAGATATTTTTCAATAGTCTTGGCTTTAGCGGGAGACTCGACGATGAGGAGATTTTTAGACATATACTTATATATTATCACGCTTGTCAACTAGAAAAAATTTTTCGGATTTTTAATTTGCTGAAATTTTATAGAGATAAATCAGAGATGAATTTTAGAAAAATTTGCAAAAAAGCTAAAAAATCTTGGAAAAAGGACTTGTTAAGTCAAAATGTTTATGTTAAAGTTTAGGTGTGTGAAGGTTTTCTGGCAGTATAGAAAGGAAATATACTGTGAGAATAAAAAATAAAAACCATAAAAAAATTAAAATTGCGACAACATTAATGGTTTTATCTGGTGCGGCGTTATCACCAATGCTGTTTGATTTGCCAACACCAGTATCGGCAGTGCAACAATCTGCTTCAACAACAATTAGCGTTGTGATTGATCCTGTGATTTCAATTACTACGCCAAACTCAATTGATATTAATATTACGCCTACTCCTACCGGTGCGTTCAATACGGGGACTGGTACGGTGAATGTCTCGACCAATAATGGTAAGGGATATACTACCTATGTCACTTCCAAGACGACGGATACGGATTTGTCTCAGCCAGCTGCCTCTGGTGTAGCCGACAAAATCCCTTCAATCAGTCAGACAAATTCGACGATTTCTGGTACGGGTTGGGGTTGGTCTGCTGATGGCACCACTTTTAACCCAGTGAAACAAACTGGTACTGTGGATGCTTCAACGATTTTTGCCAAGACTACTTCAGCAGCTACCTCTGGTAGTGCTAAGACGATTACGGTCGGCGCAAGTGCCACTACCTCTATTCCAGTAGGTGCTTATTCGAATACATTGCTCTTTACAGCAGTTGCGAATCAATAACATTTTCTTTTCGATTCCCTGTGGTCGACGGGCTGCAGGGGTCGAAGGAACCAATAAAGGATCTTGTTTTAAAACTGCGTGGAGATGCTTTAGAGACCGCCTTTTTAGGTGGTCTTTTTCTGGTTGAATTTTAAAAATTTAAGCATCAAAAAACCCCAAGTAAGGGTGGGCATCACTTGGGGTTATTAGACCCTACAACGCATCTCTATTGATTCCGGGAGAGCCCCGGAGCGTGACCCACCTCACTCTATTGGGGCCCGCCGGTTATAGGGGTTGCTATGTTCTTAAAAATTGACTTTCAAGTGGAGGTAATACTTATACTTACAACCGATAAAAGAAAAATTGTAAGCCGAAAGTCTTTTAAGAACACGCAACTTCTGTTATATTAGTAACAGAAATTATGATTTATTTAGGTGCGGTTTAGAGATCGTGCCTTTTTCTGGCTCCAACCCCTAACTGACTCGTATTATAGCATTATAAATAAAAATAGTCAATACATAAAATGTAAAAAATATTAAAATCAAGTACAAAATTGGAGGTTTTTGTGCAAGTCAAATCTATTCCCCCCCTAGAAGATGGGTTTTTGCGTAAATTAGAATTTATTGCGCTTAAGCCTAAAATATTGTATTATTATGGAAAATCGCCTGGTGAAGCGGTAGATTCCGGGGCTTCGATACGAGCCTATGTACGACCAAAGACGGTGGCCGTCGTGGGGTCTAGAAAATATACTAAATATGGCGAGGAATGGGCGTATAAGATTGCTTATGAATTAGCAAGACGTGGGGTGGTGATCGTGAGCGGGTTGGCTTATGGGATTGATTCGATTGCGCACCGGGCGGCATTAGATGCGGGTGGTTTGACGGTGGCGGTGTTAGGGACGCCAATCGATAAAATCTATCCGGCTCGACATACTGGGTTGGCACGGGACATTGTGAATCAGGGCGGTATGGTGCTATCGGAATATCCGCCACAAGAAATTTTGGCAAAAGATGAGAAGTTATCACGTATGTTGAATAGTCAGTTAGGGATGCGTGCGGCTTTTCTAAAACGTAATCGATTGATTGCGGGGTTAGCCGATCTGGTGGTGGTGGTCGAAGGTGGGGTGAAATCTGGCTCACTGAATACCGCACATCATGCTATGGAGCAGGGTGTGATCGTTTATGCGGTACCGGGAGATGTGAGTCGTAGTAATTCCCTGGGTTGTAATCGATTATTGGGGCGTGGTGCGGTAGCTTTTACTGAGGTGGACGAACTATTAGATGAGTTAGGGCTAAAAATTCGTAAGCCGAAGGAGAGTTTAAAACAGATTAAGGAAATGTGCAGTACAGAGAATGAGGCCTTGATGGTTTCAGCGATGCTTGGAGGGGCGAAAATGGGAGAAGAAATTCTGGCACAGATGCGACAGAAGAAGGATTTTTCGGTCTCAGATTTTAGTGTGACAATTTTTAATCTTCAGATGAAAGGATTAGTGAAACCGTTAGGTAATAATGAGTGGATGTTATGTGTGTAGAAAAATTTCAATTACCGAAGACGATTACTTGGATTGATACAATGAATATTTTTGCGCGGATGGAGAAGATGCGGCGTTTACATACGATGGCGGTGGCGAAACGCTTTGAATTGAATTTGACCGAAGTAAAAATTATGAGTTATCTCAAAAATAATCAGATCGAGCGGAACTTAAATGAGATTTTAGAGTGTAGTTTGATCGGTGAGACTAGCCTATGTCGTGCGATTAATCATTTGGAGCAACGTGAATTTATCAAGAAGGCGTTAAATCCGCAGAATCGTCGATATTTGCAGTTAGATTTTTTCGGGGAAGGGAGATTTGTGGCGAGCTATATCGAAATGGAGCAGAAAAAGTTTATCAGTGAGATTTTTGAGGGATTCACCAGAGAGGAACGTGTACTGTTCGGACGGATGCTCTGGAAGATAAATTTTAATATCCAGAGTAAAATCCAGAAAAGTTTGGCGACGAAAAATAAGTGATAAGAATTATTCTTGGATAAAATCGTCAATGCGTTTTGCGATATCCGTGAGGATTTCTGGGAGTTTTTCGCGTTCTTCCGATGTGAAGCGGCCTAGTACGAAGTCAACGTCACCCATCTTTTTGCGCAAATTATTATTTGCGGTGCCAAGACGAAGGCGCTTGAAATCGGTGGTGTTTAGTGAACGGATGGTAGATTTGAGGCCGTTGTTACCGCCGTCGGTCCCCTTTTCACGATAACGCAGGGTGCCAAAGTCGAGATTAAAATCATCACATAAAATCAGGAGGTTAGATAGTGGAATTTTATAATAGTTCATGAATTCCTGAATACTAGAACCGACATCATTATAGTAGGTTTGAGGTTCGATAAAGATAGTTTGACCGGATTTTTGCCATTTGGCGTGGAATTTTTCGGATTTTTCAAATTCGAGACCGTGAGTTTTAAAATAAAAATCTAAAGCCAAAAAGCCAAAGTTATGGCGAGTGAGGTTATATTCATTTCCAGGATTTCCAAGTCCGACAATAAGTTTCATGAAAATATTATAGCAAATCTTTTGGTTGGATTTTTATGACAAGAAAGCTACTACAAAGTTTTATGGGGGAGGAAAATTCATTTTTGAGTCAAGAAAAAACCGCCACGGGTGGTGACGGCTTCGAAAAGATTAAGAAATAGTTTTTGATGAAATGAACATTACGTAGCTAGATTAATCCTCAATATAATCATTGTCGCTCTCCCAGTCTAGTCCAAGAGGTTTTAAATTATCGAGGATCTGTCCAATAATGGAGCTTCTGACGATGTCATTTTCATCCATAAAAACCTGAGCTGCGCGAGGAATGCCCTTTAATGCTCGGCGCGCATAGAGAATACCATTGTGATGTTTGTTGACACCTTTAGCATAAGGGTGAGGTTGACTTTCGTCGCCGGTGAAGATCATTTTAGATCCTTCTCCGATACGAGTCATAGCAGACAACATCTGCTCATTGGTCATATCTTGAGCTTCGTCGACAATGATAAAATCATTCTGAAAACTCTTTCCTTTGATATAGAAAATCGGAATAGAGCGGAAGGATTTTTGGTAGGACAGATTAGCTTTGTCTTCTAGACGCTGCTGCTTGACACGAGGTTGAGGGCTAGATGATTTTTCAGAATACTTATTCTTACTTTTATTCTTCTCTTCATGCTTCCTCTTTTTGCTAGTTCGGCAAGTAAAAGTCTCTTTTTTGTCGATCATAGTATACTCGTCATCATCTTCATAGATCCAATTTTTATCATGAATATAAGATTGATGCGTGATTTCTTCATGCGGCTGATCGATTAGAGTACTATTATTGCAGGGTTCGTCATCGTAAATTTCGTGATAAATTAACAATGCATTGATAATATTGGCAGACTTGATAGACATTTTTTCTTCCAAGTCTCCTGGCAAAGTACCAACGCCATCATCACCACGAACTTCTGAAGCAACAACGGAAACGATATTGTAGTCACCTTTTTGAACTTGCTTCATTCCTTCAATGGCGGCAATAAAAGTTTTTCCGGTACCAGGACAGCCAGAAACTAGAATCATATCAATATTCTTATTATAGATAGAGTCTAAATACATGGCTTGACCAGGTGTTTTGGCTTTCAGGAAGGGTTTCTGTTTGCTATTTAGGTAGCTATTAAGGTGGACGATTTTATCTTCATCTCCACTAACATCTAAGCGGCCGATATTCCAAAATTCACCCTTACTTTTCCCGTAGATTTCATCATCGATACTATCTTCGCAACTGAATTCAATGAACTCGTTGGGAACCAAGGTGGGCTCATCTGGCATACGTTCCTCCCATTCCTCTAAGGTGATAAAACCACCTTTTTGCATGAAGTTATTATAGAGGTCGGGTGGAATGACACATTTGCGTCGACCGGTGAACTTAAACTTGGGGTCGGTTTCCAGCGGTAAGGATTTAATGTTATGTGCCAAAGCGCAAACACGCATTTCCTTATCATTGGTTACTAAACGAATCTTTTTATTCAGAGCATCTAATTCGTTCTTAGCCTGTTTAGCCTTTACTAAGTAACAGGATAGATCGAGAGTCTGCAAGAAGATTTGTTCATCCATATTGACGGGTTCAAAATCCCAAGAAACCACGGCAGATTCGGAGCTTTTAATAACCATAAAAGCACGGCTGCAGTTATTGAAGGCGATTTGATTACCAATGGCAAGATTGGGATCACGACCAAGTTTGGAAGATTCATCAACTATAACCGATTGAAAGAGCTCATCGATTCGGCTTAAAACCTTACCGGCGATGAAGCTGCGTTCAGAAGATTCGCTTCGGAAGCTTTTTAATTCATGAAGTACAGTGTCAGGTACAACGATGCATGAGTTTTTCAGGTCGATATTTTTAATAGCTAATTTCTTAAATCCGCGTTTGGTAGGAATAATATCAGGATTGTCGATAATAATATTAGTATCGATAACATAATATTTTTCCTTGGGTTCAGTGGAAATGTAAGCCACAGGTTCTGCATTTGAGATGCTTCCAGAGGTCTTCTCCTTAAGACTTGTTTGAGCACTGAGTATACTTTTAATTTCACTCATAACTATCTCCTTTTTAAGGTACAAGAAATACGTTTTAGGTATTTCTGTAGGGTGGGGCTTGGATTTTTGAGGTCCAAGAATAGAGGTGCGTCCTCTATTAGGCTAATTATTACATATTTTTCTAAAAATTCAAGAGAAAATAGAGGTGGTGGTGAATCTTGATGTATATTTTGAGGATAGCTTAAGATGAAGTATTAAGATAATTGACGATATAGTTTGAGCAATTTTTCGATTTGATGAGATTGAAGATAAGTCTTTTCGCTGGCGGCCAGATTTTGGCTGAGTTTTTGAATAAGTTCTGGTTGGTGATAGATTTTAAGTAAAAGTTCCGCCATGGCGCGAGGTGCTGGGGATTTGGCACAGAGACCGCCATGATTTGGCACGATTTCGGACATATCAGGGTCGGCATAAATAACTGGAAGATTACAGGCGGCGGCCTCTAGAATAGTGAGACCTTGGGTGTCAAATTGGTAGGAATTAATAATGGAAAGATGTTGGTCTTCGGTGTATTTTTGGAGGATTTCTTGGTGTGGGATGGTGCCGAGAATCTTAATAGATGCTTCGTCAAAATGTTTTTTGCAGAATTTTCGTACTTTTGACATTTGATTGCCGTCGCCAATAATAGTAAAAACAAAACGGAAATTTGGTTCAAGTTCCTGAGTGATTTTGAGTGCTTCTAGAAATGGTAAAATACGCTTTTCCTTAGAGAGGCGAGAAAACCAGAGAATGCGTAGAGGCTCGTGATTTTGGTAGGTGCGGATTTGGGGGGTAAGATTTGCAATTTCTTGGTCATTAATGCCATTCGAAATGACGGAAATTGGGCGGGTGACACCAAAAAGTTGAAGCTTTTTGGCAAAATGAGCGGAGGGGGTAATTACCTGGTCGGCCAGATTGGCTTGACGGACCATCATTTGCCACATCTCGCGACGAGCGATAGTGGGCGCGAGATTTTTGATCTCGGCGTTCTGATAATTGAGGTCTGGTGATTTCTTTGGCTCTGGATTTAGATAATTGAGGCCGAGTGATTTTTTTGGTTCTGGATTTTGATAATCTGGCCTAGGGGATTTCTTTAAAATTGGTTTTAGGGTGGTACGATGAATTAGGTTAATTCCAGTAGCAGCTATGGTCTTAAAAGGATGTGGCACATTAATGGCGATGGCCATATCTTCGCGACCATGCATGGTTTGGATAGTTTTAATGTGATATTTCTTAGCCAAAATCAGACCAGCCATACTGGTGGTAGCCTCATAATGAATGTGAAAAAGATCAAAGGATTCGGTGAGGTTGGGGTATTTTTGCTCGATGAAACGGACGACCTCTTTGGTCCATTTGGAAAAAGGAGCGCCATTGACTAGGAACTTGGCGGTAGGCACAAGAATGATATTCGGATCACAATTGGCACCAAACTGATACAAAGGATTTTTGAAATCTTGTTGAGTGCCTGGGCAAAAAATGGTAACTTGGTGGCCAAGTGATTCCAGAGCGGTTTTTTGGGCACGAATTGAGGATGGAATTCCACCAGGAATACCGAGAAAAATATCGGTAAAAATAGCAATGCGAAGCGCTTTCGTAGGCGCAGGATTTTTGAGGTTTTGGCCCTTAAGATTTTGATGCTTAAGACTTTCAGAGTTCTTGGAGTGAGGATTTAACATGTTTTGTGATTATCTCATATATGAGATATTTATTTAAAGTAAATCTTTGGTACGATTGATGGATTTGCGTGGTCCATTCTTGCGGTCATTGTGGAAAGAGAACTTCAGTGGGGTCCCGAGGAATGGGAATTTTTCACGAATGCAACGTTCGAGATAACGTTTGTAAGACCAGTGAAGGAGTTCCATTTCGCGACCATGAATGACAAACCATGGTGGGCAGGTGTCGGTCTGAGTGATGTATTGGAGTTTCGGATGGGTATTTTTTAAACCAGCTGGCGGATGAGAAATTACGGCTTCGTTTAGAACCTTGTTTAATTCAGAAGTTTTTAGTTCGGTGTGGCGAGCCAGGTCAACTTCGGTAATGAGTTCAAATAATTTAGTGACATTTTTGCCAGTTTCGGAGCTAGTAATAATCACTGGAGCAAATGATAAGAAATTAAAATCGCGCTCAAGATTATCGAGAATGTTGTCGATTTGTGAAAGTTCGGTTGGTTTAGATTTGTCAGAAATCGTAGAAACTACAGGAGTGGAATTATCAAGAAGATCAGATTTGGTGATGACCAAAATTACGCTTTTTCCAGCTTCGATAATTTGACCAGCGAGGGATTGATCAAGCTTAGAATGTGGCTCAGTGGAATCAACGAGTAGTAAACAGATGTCGGATTCTTCAATGGCGGAAAGAGTGCGAATGGCAGAAAATTTTTCAATACCAACTTCGCGTTTGCCTGGTTTACGAAGGCCGGCGGTGTCAAGAAATTCAATGGTTTGGCCTTTGAATTTAAGTTCGAGGCGATTAATGTCACGCGTGGTTCCCTGCTTGGAGCTGGTGATGGCTTGTTGTTTTTGGCCGAGGCGATTGAAGAGGCTGGATTTACCAACATTTGGGCGGCCGATGAGAGCGACCTTAACGGCGGTTTCGGTTTTTTCATCCGAATCAGCCTCATTGGTATTTGGGTAAGAATTTAATTCGCGATAAATGCGAGATTTAAGATCTTTAATTCCCTGGCCGGTAGTGGCAGAAGTTTGATAGGTTTCGTCTGCTTTTATACCAAATTTGATATATTCGGCAAAAGGTAGGGATTCTTTGAGATCTGACTTATTGAGGACTAAAAGAACTGGCTTGCGAGATTTAAGGGCCATGCGGGCAATATCTTTGTCGCGGAAATCTGGGTATTTGGTAGAATCGACGGTAAGTAAAATAAGATCCGCAGAATCAATGGCGTCCTCGATTTGATCCTGGATGGAAGCTTCGAAATCATCTTCAGGATTTTTCAAACCAGCAGTATCGATAAGAGTAAAAGCTTGATCAATAGTCGCCACCACACTATCACGAGTCGTGCCAGTCTCACGCGCAACAATGGCAATATTTTTGTGTGCCATGCGATTTAATAGGCTGGATTTACCAGCATTGGTTTGGCCGATAAGGGCGACAATTGGAAGCTTTTTCATGCGTTATATTATAACATCGAAAATGGAATTAGTAAAGAAAAACGCCGAATTAAATATTCGAGCATATGGCGATTAAAAGAAATTTTTGAAACGGTTTTTGATTCCCTTTATGGTAAAATGGTTGAAGTATGAAAAGGAAAATCGCTTTCAATGATTATGGATTTACTAGTTTTTTGACTGTAATTTTTCTTTGTATTTTGGGTCTCGGGGGGGGGGTGCCTCTTTTTAGTTGAAAATGCCTCTGCGCTTTATGTTCCGAGTATTTCCGTATCCACTAATGCTTTAAATTCGGTGAACGGTAATGCAGTTTTAAATTCGACGAATAAAACCACGGAAATTCCGATTAATTTGACCGTACAAACGAATCATCGTACCGGCTATACGGCGACTATGAGCGCCGAAACCAGTGAAACTGCTTTGGCTAATGCGAGTTCGGCCAATAATGCTAAAATTAATTCGATTACGAGCCCATTAAATTTAGCGAATTTTCCGACAAATTCTTGGGGATATAAATTAAGTACAGAAACTACCTATAGTCCGATTCCGGGAGTGGGTAATCCGGCTAATTTAATTAATACTAGTGGAAAAACTGATGGTTTAGATTCGCGAGTAATTAACGTGGGGATGAACTTGAGTCAGAATTTGGAAAGTGGCCGTTACGTAAATAAGTTAGTGTTTTCGGTGGTGACAAATCCATATGAAAAGGAAGCGGTATTAACGGCTGGTCCGGATTTTATCCAAAAAGTGACCGCGCTTGACACCAATCAAACTTATGATGTGTGGAATGAAAATATGGGCAAGAAAGAAAATGTACGGGCTTTCAGAAGAAGTCATGTAGCTCCGGCGGCGGTTCCGGCCAATGCCGTAAATGCCGAAGATAATGAATTTTCCGACTATGAAGTTAAAGTTTGGTTTAATGCGGCAGAAGGCGTGATGTATTATTGGGCGCCGATTGAAAAAATCTATTTAAATCAGAATGCTTCTCGCATGTTTATGCACTTTACTAAACTTACGGAATTGGAACTTTCGGGATTTGATACAAGTCGGGTGGAAAATATGACATACATGTTCAGAAGTCTCCATTCGATGAAAAGCCTTGATCTTTCAAGTTTTAGTACGCCAAAGTTAAAAGATATGACGGGGATGTTTTATGCTGCGATTGGACTAAAAACGCTTAATTTTGGCAATAATTTTGATACAAGCAATGTAGTGAGTATGAGTCATATTTTCTTGGATGTCATGGGTCTGGAATATATAGATTTATCGAAATTCAATACGCAAAATGTGACGGATATGAATCACATGTTTAGAAATATGCATGCGTTAAAGGCGATAAAATTTGGTAAGAATTTTAAGACTAATAATGTGGCAAATATGGGAAGTATGTTCGCTGCGACTTGTAGCTTAAAAGAGTTGGATTTGTCGGGATTTAATACATCCAAAGTGACAAAAATTATTGAACTTTTCGGCCTAGTGGATTTTCGAGGCAATAGCTATACTTGTCCAGGCGGAGACAAGTTAGAGCGTATTTATGTGTCGGACGATTTTGATACTTCGAAGGTAACGGAATCCTTCAATATGTTCGCTGGTAGAACTAAACTCAGGGGTGGCGAGGGTTCGTTTGAGGCTAATCCATCGCTGGCTGGAATTGAATGGCTGAAAATTGATAGGCCTGGTGTGAAGGGATATTTTACTGATGTAAATAGAAGGACGATTTCTAGCCTTTCGATAATGCAAAATGTAGATGCGGCAGTTTGTGCTAATTCAAATTTACATGAAGTCGCGACATTAGTGGATGTGCGTGATGGGAATACCTATACGGTTGCTAAACTAAAAGATAATAAATGTTGGATGACGCAGAATTTACGACTAGTGAATAAAACTTTGACACCGGTAGATTCAGACGTTTCCGTAAATTTTACAGTGCCGGCATCAAATCTGAATGTGGCTAATACTTACGATTCGCCTACGGTATTGCCGATGGTCTATTTTGACCCAAGTAAACCACAAGATGGAGCTTATTATAACTGGTTTACGGCAACGGCAGGTACGGGCGGTAGGAATATTCCGGAAGGGTCGGACGCGCTAAGCTCGGTTTGTCCAAGTGGCTGGCGATTATCGAAAGGCGGCAATAGAAGTGAATATTTGACTTTATTGAATAGCTATGATGGTAATGTGGCAAATTTACGTGGTGCGCCATTGAATTTTATAACGCCAGGTTATGTACATGAGCGAAATTTGATCGGCATTAATTCAAACGGTTTGTATTGGAGTTCGACGGCAGGACCTGAAAATTGGGCGTATCGCATGAGTATATGGGGAAATAATTCTGACCAGGGTAGTAGTTGGCAGGTAGATGGTGCTTTGGTGCGCTGTTTGGTGAAGTAGAACTTTAAAAATAATTTTAATGCTAAGCTTTGCTGATTTTTTTGCTGATTTTTGATTTTGCTTATGATAAAATAGAGGCATGCCAAAAATCACTTTCTCTCATAATTTTTTGTGGGTAAATTTTCGAAGAAATTTTACTTTGCTATTAGGACTTTGTTTGTCAATTTTTATTTTTAACTTTAATTCTGCTACAGTTTTTGCTGTACAGACGCCAACTTTATCGGTATCAGTGGACAATGCTGCGGTAAATGTGAATGGTAATCAGGTGATTAATTCCGTGAATGGAACTACTGAGCTACCATTAAATTTAACGATAAATACGACAAATAAAACTGGCTATACTGCCACGTTAAATACGGAAACTAACGAAACGGCCTTGGTGAACTCTGGTTCGACAAATGGTGCGAAGATTGGCTCAATCACCGGATCGAGTAGTCTTTTGAATTTGCCGGTGAATTCTTGGGGTTTTAAGACTTCAAACGAGACCAATTATAATCCAATTCCATCTCTGATGACTCCGACGAATATTTTTCAGACTACAGAAAAAACTAATGGTAACGACGTGCGCGGCTTGAATATTGGTATGAAGTTGAGCCAGAATATTGAAAGTGGTAGCTATGATAATAAACTGATTTTTTCAGTGGTGACGAACCCGTATGTTGGGAAGGCGGTGATGACCGAGGGGCCTGATTTCAATACAAAATTAAAAGTCTTGGAAACAGCCACAAATAAAATCGAGCATTTTAAAAAGAGTACTGTAGCACCAACTACCTCCATGAATGCAGTAAATATTGAAGATGAAGAGTCTGATTATGGGATTAAGCTTTGGTTAGACCCGACCGACAAGACGGCTTATTATTACACTGAACCGGAAAAAGTTTATTTAAATGCAAATAGCAGCAAGATGTTCTATTTAGAATATAATGGACAAAAAATAAAAAATATCTTAGAGATAGATCTTTCTAGCTTTGATACCTCTCAGGTGACGGATATGAGTTCTATGTTTCAGGGTATGTCTAATCTCACCACTCTTGATCTATCTAACTTCGATACTTCTAAGGTGACGAATATGAACCACATGTTTTATGACGTATCTAATCTTACCACTCTTAATCTCTCCAGCTTCGATACATCTCAGGTGACGGATATGAGCTTCATGTTTTCTGTCATGTCTAAACTTACCGCCCTAGATTTATCTAGCTTTGATACCTCTCAGGTGACGGATATGAGCTTCATGTTTTCTAACATATCTAATCTCACTGCCATTAATCTTTCTAGTTTCGATACCTCAAAGGTGACAAATATGCGCGCTATGTTTTTTAATATGTCCGAAAAACTTACTACTATTAATTTATCTAACTTCGATACTTCTAAGGTGACGGATATGAGTTCTATGTTTCAGGGTATGTCTAATCTCACCACTCTTGA
>ERZ772956.1081-NODE-1081-length-19269-cov-5.971427_pt1 | contig 19269 bp, 25 predicted proteins | sample MGYA00580683_ERZ772956 | MGnify/ENA primary metagenome ERZ772956 (study PRJEB29015, sample SAMEA2738077) | human oral metagenome | biome: human oral; feature: human-associated habitat; material: saliva | place: China | collected 2212 ... | reverse complement strand
TATCGTGTAGTTAGTCTCAAAACGTTGAAATATCAACAAAATTATCGTGTAGTTATCGTGTAGTTAGTTTTGTGAGGTGATTTTGTGAACGCAAAACAATATTTAAAACAGTCTTACAGACTCAATGAACTTATAAAATCCGAAATGGAAGAGTTAAATCAGCTTAGGGATGTTTCCATTTGTTTAGATTATTCCAAAGATAAAATTCAAACGTCGCAAATCGCAGATGATAAAATGGTTAACACAGTCGATAAGATAATTGAACTCGAAAATTTGATTAGAAGTCATATTGATAAAATGATTGATTTGAAAACTGAAATTAGAAATGTGATTGATGCTGTTGATGATGTTGACGAGAAATTATTACTTAAACTTAAGTACTTAAATTTTCATACTTTCGATGAAATCGTAGACGATATGCACATTTCGATTAGTACAGTACATAGAATCCACGGGAACGCTTTACGAAATGTAAATTTGATAGTAAATGAGAGTAAATGAGAGTAAATGAGAAAAACAAAGTATGATATAATGTATTTGTAAAAACCACGCTTGAAAGAGTGTGGTTTTTTTATTTGCACGGAAAGGGGGATAGATATGACACCGAAACAGCGAAAATTTTGCCTTGAATATGCAGCATCGGGAAATGCGACACAATCGGCCATTAAGGCTGGATATAGTCGTAAGACTGCTGGAGTAATAGGTGACGAGAACCTCAAAAAACCTTATATTCAGAAAGAATTAGAAAAAATCAGAGAAGAGATGGAATCAAAGAAGATTGCAACGGCTAAAGAGATGCAAGAAACGTTAACATCAATTATTCGCGGTGATCTTCAAGAAGAAATAATCATTGTTGAGGGATATGGTGATGGTGTGAGCGGAGCCGTTACTAAAATGAAATCCCCATCTTTTAGAGATAAAATCAAAGCGGTTGATACACTCAGCAAAATGCAAGGGTTATATCTTACTGGTACGCAGGTTAATATTGCAATACCTGTGTTTGGGGGTGAATTAGACCTTGAAGAGTAAAACCAAAGGGAAAGGTAATATAAAAGCGCAGAATAAACGTAAAAGGGAGCGTTTGAGACGTAGAGTCTATATGGAGCCTTGGGATGAAGCTGTTGAACTGATTGATGGTAATTTTAGCCATTATCCGTGCGGTTATTGTATTAGATATCATGGTTATTTAACACAAGGGCTTATGGATACTCACGGATGCCTTAAATATCATTGTAGGAGACTAAGACGTGCGAAAAAATAATATTTATTTACCTGATATCGTCGGACGAGGTTATAAATCGTTCTGGAATTTTAAAGGTAGATATAGAGTTGTTAAAGGTTCTCGAGCGTCGAAAAAGTCCAAAACAACAGCGCTATGGTATATTTACAATTTGATGAAGTATCCTAATTCAAATCTTTTAGTCGTTAGGAAAACATATAGAACTCTAAAAGATTCGTGCTTCACAGAGTTAAATTGGGCGACTCATCGATTAGGTGTTAGTCATTTGTGGGATTTTAAAGAATCACCGCTTGAAGCAACTTATACACCTACCGGTCAAAAGATATATTTTAGAGGGTTAGATGATCCACTCAAGGTTACATCCATAACGGTTAACACTGGTGCGTTATGCTGGATGTGGATTGAAGAAGCATACGAGGTGATGAAAGAATCAGACTTTGATATGCTTGACGAATCTATAAGAGGTAAAGTCGAGTCGCCGTTATTTAAACAGATCACTCTAACGCTCAATCCTTGGAATGAAAAGCATTGGATTAAAAAGAGATTCTTTGATGTAAGTGATCCAGAAGTATTAGCACTAACAACAAATTATTTGTGTAACGAGTGGTTAGATAAAGCGGATTTAAAAGTTTTCGAACGCATGAAAGCTAATAACCCTCGAAGATATCAAGTTGCCGGATTAGGCAATTGGGGTATTGTAGAGGGTTTGGTTTATGAAAACTGGAAAGAACAAGAATTCAAATTTATATCTCAAGAAGAGTACGATAGGTTATCCGGTGATAAAGATATATACGTTATTAGGAACGAGTTAAAATCACCTTTTGGATTAGACTTTGGATATACTAACGACCCATCTGCGTTATTCTGTTCTATGCTCGATTTAGAAAATAAAAAACTATATGTGTTTGATGAGTTTTACGAGAAAGGTTTGTCGAACAAAAAAATATATAGCAAGATTTATACAATGGGGTACAGTAAGGAGAAAATTACCGCTGACTCTTCGGAACCAAAAAGCATAGATGAATTAAAAGGGTTAGGTCTTAGGGTCAGCGGTGCAAAAAAAGGTAAAGACTCGATTAATAACGGTATTCAGTGGATTCAAGATTTAGAAATAATAATACATCCTCGGTGCGTAAATTTTATAACAGAGATTAGTAACTATACTTGGGAAGTCGATAAGTTTGGAAACAAAACAAACAGGCCGATTGATGATTTTAATCATTTGATGGATGCGATGCGTTACGCACTTGAGCAATATATTGAGGGTAAAAAATGGATATACTGATTAATAATTTAACTTGGCACATTGATTTTATCGATGACGATAAAATACAAATGAACGGTGAAAATGGTTCGATTTTCTTTGGAAAGACGGAGTATATACCACAAACCATATTGATAAGAAGAGGGTTAAGCAAAGAAGCTACAAGAACGACGATAATTCACGAATTGACACATTGCTATTTGTATTCATATGGTATGTCAAAGGTCGATTTTAACGAGGAATTTGTATGCGATTTTGTAGGTATTTATGCTGATGAGATTATAAAGGTTACGGATAGGGTTTTAGATGTTAAGAAATAATGAGATATTAGAACTTATAAAAAAAGACAAAGTATCAACGAGAAAGCAAAAGTGTAAAGAGGGTGTACGGTACTACGAAGCCGAGCATGATATAAAAAACTATAGGATGTTTTATTATAATGCTGATGGAAATCTTGTAGAGGATGATACGAGAAGTAATATTAAGATTCCACATCCATTTTTTACTGAAATCGTAGATCAGCAAACTCAATATATGCTTAGTGGTAAAGATGGGTTTATTAAATCGGACGATCAAGAATTGCAAAAACGCCTTGATGACTATTTTGATGATGATTTTGTTGCTGAATTAAATGATGTGATTACTGGTGCTATAGTCAAAGGGTTTGACTATATTCATTCGTATTTTACAGAAAATGGTAAACTATCGTTCGAACATATAGATGCCATGAATGTAGTTGAAGTAAAAGCAAAAGATGCGTCGGACGAATTAGATCATATCATTTATTGGTATTTAGAAACTACACCAAATGATAAAAAGATAATGAAAGTTATGGTTTTGGATAAAGAATCGACATACTTTTATGTGAGTAACGAATCAGATGAATTGGAACTCGATAAGACTGAAAACACTAATCCAAAACCTCATATTTTATACACAGAGCAAGGTAAGTTAATGGGTGAATCGCTCGGATATATTCCGGTATTTAGACTTGATAACAATCACAAAAGAATATCAAATCTAAAACCGATAAAACAACTTATAGACGATTATGACATTATGAGTTGTGGGTTATCAAATAACTTAGCTGATTTCGACCATCCGTTATACGTTATAAAGGGATTTGAGGGCGATAACTTAACAGAGTTGTCGCAGAATCTTAAAACGAAAAAGACTATCGGAGTTGATGACAGTGGTGGTGTAGAGGTTCATACCGTCGATATTCCTTATCAAGCGAGACTTGTTAAAATGCAGGAAGACGAGAAGAATATATATCGTTTTGGTATGGGGTTTAATTCTGCACAAATCGGAGATGGTAATATTACTAACATCGTGATTAAATCAAGATACGCGTTGCTTGATCTCAAGTGCAACAAACTTGAAATCAAGTTAAGAGCGTTTTTAAAAAAGCTTGTTAACATAGTTATCGACGAAATTAATAGTAAGAATAAGACTGCGTATCAGTCTAAAGATGTATATTTTGAGTTTAATCGTGAAGTTATGACTAATGCATCAGACAATGCGCAGATTGAAAAGACAGATGCAGAGCGAAAACAAATTGAAGTAAATACGATGTTATCTCTCAATAGTGTGATTGATGATAAAACTATAGTAAAAAATATATGTGATGTTTTGGATATTAATTATGAGCAGATAAAAGATGATTTACTTGGCGGTGATATGATTGAATAAGTCAGAAAAAGAAGTAATAGATTATCAACTTGATTCTGAAAAACAAACTATCAAGGAATTACGAGCGGTATATAAAAAAGCAAGTCAAGATTTAAAGGAAAACATTGAACGGTTGGCCATTAGATATGACGAAACTGAGTTACAATCTATAATTTATCAAAAAAACTATCAAGAAGCTATAAAAAAGCAGATTGACGACGGCTTAAAATTGCTTATAACAAAGGAATATGACACAATTGATGATTTCCTTAATGATAGTTATAAAAATGGCTATATCGGTAATATAAAGCTTTTACACAATCAAGGTATACCACTTGTACTACCGATTGACATGGATGAGGTTACAAAAGCATTAAGAATTGATACTCGACTGTCAAAAAGGTATTATAAAGCAAATCCGTTGAAAGGTAGACTCGAAGAAAATTACGATTTGCTTAAAACACGTGTGAGGACTAACATATCAAGAGGTATAATTCAAGGTCAATCATGGCAACAAATCGCTGTGAATATCGCGTCAGGCATGAATTCACCGATGCGTAGAGCATTAAACGATTCTATACGCATTGTGAGAACTGAGGGGCATCGAATACACCAGCAAGGATTTTTCGATGCTGGATTTAAGGCAAAAGACAAAGGTGCTGATATCGTCAAACAGTGGGATGCAACGCTTGACGGTAGAACAAGAGATGAGCATAGACTTGCAGACGGACAAACCAGGGAATGGGATGAAGATTTTGAAGTCGGTGGTGAAAAAATGAAAGCACCGTCGATTGGTGGCTCGGCTCGAAATGTAATAAACTGTAGATGTTGTCTATTACAACGTGCGAAATGGGCGCTGGATGAAGAAGAGTTGAGTGAGTTGCAACAACGTGCGGATTATTTTGGACTCGATAAATCTGATCATTTTAACACATTTCGCAAGAATTACTTGAAGAATGTTACTGCTGAAAATAAACCAAATGATTATTCCCACATGATTAAACTGAATGAATCTTTGGGTTCTAATAAAGACGAGTTTCATAAACTACTAGATAATTGTGATAATGATAGTATAATCGAGATATATAAAACTCGTTCCGAAGATGTATCAAAATATAAGTACATAAAAGGTAGAGGAGAGTATGATCACGACTGGAATAACATCACTTGGAGTGCCGATGCTACCCGTAGTAACAAATTTTCTATACTAACACATGAGTTCGGTCATTTCATGGATTATAATTTGTCATCGAAGGTTAAACACTCATATTCAGATAAATTTGATAATAAATCGGTTCCGTTTGCTGATTTTATTTTCAAAAAAGTTTTGTCAAGTTCAGATGAGTTTATGGATGCGATGGGGAAAGACAAAGAACTTTTAAAATCGATAGGTTTTGATGAACTTGAAAAACGATTAAAGGATGATGATTTTAGTAGAGGTGTTCAAGATTTCATTGATGGTTCGTTTGTTGGTGGAAGAAATAGAATTCGTTGGGGTCATGGTGAAAGTTATTATAATATACTATATGATAGGCTGGAACTTAGCAAAAAAATGACTAGAACAGACTACACAAAAGAGTTATTGACTGTAACTGGGATGAAAACCAAAAAGGAACTAAAGGGATATTGTAGAGATGTTATGACAGCTAGAGAATTGTGGGCGAACATAGCATCAGCAGAAACTTGTAATGATAAATCGTTGGATTGTATCAAAGAGTATGCGCCAAATTCATATAAAGCCTTTAAGGAAATTATCAAAGGGGTGAAATAATATGAGCGAATTTGAAAAATTGAATCAAGATTATTTAGAGATGTTCGATGATTCTTTTCCAACAATTCCGTTTGTGGGGGAGAGTGAAGAAAACATTATCAAAATAATTAAGCGATGTTTGAATGAGGGTAAAGATGTGTATGATCTCGGAATCCTCAATTTAGACGTACTATATTAAATAATTAATTTAGGCAACGAGAACGCTCGAAAGAGCGTTCTTTTTGTATATAAAATTCGTGTGGGAACACGTAAAACATCTATCCGCATTAACGTGACGTAACACGTAAAAATTGTAAAGTGAAAGGATAGAAAAATGACATTACAGGAAATTTTGAGATCAAATGGGTTAACAGATGAACAGGTGGAGAAAATCACAGGTGATATGAAAACAAACAAGATATTTACATCGAGTGAAGAAAACCTTGACATCAGATATGGCAAACTTAAAGGAGAGTATGACACTCTAACCGAAGCACATGGTAAAGCTACAACGTTAATCGAAGAGTTAAAAGCTAATAACGGTGATAATAAGGATTTACAGGATAAGGTCAATACTTATGAAACACAAATTGACACTTTAAAAAATGAGTTATCGGAAACCAAAAAGGAAAATGCTATTAAGGTCGCTTTACTTAACGCAAAAGCGACAGATATTGATTATCTAAGCTATAAGCTAAAGGAAAATGACCTAAAGCTAACCGCCGACGGTGAAGTTAGCGGACTTAACGATTTGATTACAAATCTCAAAACTCAGTACCCAAATCATTTCGAGAGTACATCGGATAAGAAATTTGAAATTAACAAGATGAACAACGGAAATGGTGACGATACTGATGTAATATCGAAAGAAGATTTTAGCAAAATGGGTTATAAGGAGCGTTTGGCTCTATATAACGAAAATGAAGAACTCTATAACGAGTTGAGTGGAAAGGAAAAGTAAAATGGCTACAGGAACAACAAAACTAACAAATATGATTAATCCGGAAGTAATGGCGGATATGATTAGTGCGAAGATCAAGGAAAAGGTGGTTGTAACACCATTTGCAAAGATTGACGATACTCTAACCGGTACAGCCGGAGATACAATCAAGGTACCATCATACGAATACATCGGTGATGCTGAGGATGTAGCTGAGGGTGTAGAAGTGGGTACAACTGTACTAAGCGCTACATCAACATCTGTAACAATCAAAAAGGCAATGAAAGCGGTTGAACTAACCGATGAAGCGGTACTTTCAGGCTATGGTAATCCTATTGGAGAAGCAAATTCACAGCTTGCTAAGTCAATCGCATCAAAGGTTGATGCTGACGGAATTGTCGCACTTGGTAAGGCACAGTTAAAGTATACAAAGGATGCAACAAAGCTGATTTCTTATGAGGGAATCGTAGATGCAATCGATCTATTCGATGAAGAGGTTGCAACCGAAAAGGTAATGTTTGTAAATCCAAAGCAGATTACAACACTTAGAAAAGATCCAAAGTTTATTTCTGCTGATAAGTACGATAACGACGTAATGATGAAAGGTGAAATCGGAATGATTGCGGGTGCTCGAATCGTACCATCAAAGAGAGTAAAGGCAGTAGGCAAGAAGTATTCTTGCCCTATCATCATTCTCAATGAAGCTGATGTAGAGACTGTTGATGAAGCGCCAGCACTAACAATCTTTCTTAAGAGAGATGTAAATGTAGAGACAGAGAGATTTACACTTGCAAGAAAGACGGCTGTATCTGCTGATGAATTCTATGCAGTGGCAATCACAAATCAGTCAAAGGTTGTTGTTGCAGAATTCGCATCAGAACTGTAATCAAGGTAGGTGAACTTGATGATAATCTCAGTCGATAGAATCAAGAAAATTGAACAATTTAAGAGTGTAGACGATGAAGAAATCAAAGAACAACTTGATGCGTTGGAAATACTAATTAGAAAGTATACTAACAACAATTTTCAAAATAGACACGTCAGGTTCACCGCATCATCGATTAACGACAAACTGAACGGTATATCCCCATTCTTAAAGGTTGGGGATACTGTTCAAGTGTCGCAATCAAAGGTGAACGACGGATTATATATTGTAAGAAGCGTCAATGTTGATTCAATCGTTGTAGATAAACCTCTATTCGCGGTAAATAAAAACCTTGTGACAAAGATAGAATACCCATTTGACATAAAACAAGGGGTTATAAATCTGATGTTGTGGGAAATTGAAAATCGCTCAAAAGTTGGAATCAAATCTGAGACACTATCAAGACATTCGGTTACATATTTTGATTTGGACAAAACTAATCAAGTAATGGGTTATCCGGTATCGCTTTTAGGATTTTTGGAAAAATACAAGAAAGCAAGGTTTTAATTATGATAGGTGGTAATGTTAACGCGATTGTTCAAAAGAAAAGTGTTGAAAAAAATAAAATAGGTGAACCGGTAGAATCTTGGAAAGAAACCAAAACCATAAGAGGTTGGCTTGATTATAGTAACGGTGCTAACGATTTATCTAAGTATAACGCAAAGGTTCAAGATACATCCCATATATTTATTTGTGATCCTACTGATAATATATCAGCTGAAAATTGCAGAATGATTATCAAGGATAATATTTACAGTATTTTACACATCGATAATCCAATGGAAATGAATAAGCACTTGGAAATATATCTTAAATACATAGGTGGTGGTATAAGTGTTTGACGACTATTCGGTTAATATTAAAAATGTACTAAACGAACAGGCTGTAGCATTTCTCGAAGAAGCATGCGGAGAAATAGAATCGCGGACTAAACGTAATACAAGGGTTGATACTGGTAAAACAAAATCATCATTTCAACATAAAATTGATGAGGGTGATTTAACTGGTTACATTGGTTCAAATTATCAAAATGCGATATGGGAAGAATTCGGAACAGGTATGTATGCGGTAAACGGCAATGGTAGAACTACACCGTGGATATATGAAGATGAACACGGTGTAAAACATTATACTCGAGGTAAAACACCATCGAGGGCATTTTTTAAGGCTTACAACAGTCTTAAAAATAAGATTAAAAAAATGGCAGAACAGAAGTTTGGAGAAATAAAATGACATCTGAATTACTTAAGCACATAAACACTATTATGGACGAGTTAAAAATCCCATATCAGTTTTTAGAGTGGAAATCAGATATAAAGTTTCCATTTTGGGTCGGTGAGTATTCTGAGATAGAAACATTAGATGAGGATGGAAGAAATGAGTTCACATTTATATTGACTGGTACAACAAATAATAATTATTTAGAGTTGTTGGAAACCGCAAATATAATAAAATCGCGTTTTACAAATCATTATGCGATTCTCGAAAATGGCTCGGGTATTGTAATTTGGGTGTCAAATACTATACCAATACCGACAGAAGTTGAAAATTTATATAGGATACAAATTAATCTAACGATTAAAGAATGGAGCGTAGGATGAAAGTAGGAAAGACAGGGGTAAGCACAAATACACCTAAATCAATTGTATTTGGAGCAGGAACCATACACAAGGGATTGAAATATGTGGGAAATAAGTGGAACTATGAGGATTCAGTTATCGGAGCAACTCAAGGTGGCTCTAAGATAACGATTATACCTGAGTTTAAAGATATTGAAGCAGATGGGGCGCTTGTACTTGCTAAAGGACTAAAGGTAAAAGTCGGTGAAAAGGCAAATATGGAACTCAATATGCTTGAGATTAAGAAAGATATGATCAAAAGTGCGATTATTGGTAAAGACGGTACATCTGCGGATAACAAACTTGATCTTATCGAAACAAAAGCTAATATTGAAGTCGGAGATTATTACGAAAATATCGCGTTTGTCGGTAAAACACTTGAGAATAAAGATATCATTGTAATAATGGACAATGCATTGTGTACTAATGGTTTTGAACTCGAGGGGAAGAACAAGGAAAACGGTGCACTAAAGATGACATTTGAGTGTCACGCTGGATTGGATTCTGATTTGAGTACACTACCAATTCACATTTATTATCCAAAGGTTGAGATGTAGGTGAAAAATAATGCGTATGAAGATAATAAAATCGTTTATCGATAAACACACTCAAAAGGTGTATAAAGTCGGTGAAATCGTCGATTTTACACCTCAGAGGTTGGAAGAAATAACGGATAAAAGTTATATAGAAGAGGTTGAAAATGATAGAGTTGAGAAAGCTAAAAGCTGATGATATATTTCCGGTACTAAACATAATAAACAAAATCGGATTGAAAGAAATCAAGGATAGCATTGACGGTGATAAGCTTGCGAAAATGATGAAGCAGGATAACACTGATTTCACGTCAATCGGTGCAAGCGTTATAGTAGATATGGTACAAGTTGTTATTAAGAATTTACCAGCTTGTAAGACGGATATTTACAATCTATTCGCAAGTTTGACGGGTAAAACGGCTAAACAGATTGGTGAAATGGAAGTCGTACCATTCACTGAAATGCTTATCGATTTCTTTAAAAAGGAAGAATTTGCGGATTTTATCAAGGTTGTTTCAAAATTCAACAAGTAGGGGATGTAGAGTTTATGGACTTGCTATTCAGAGAATACGCAAGTCCTTTTATTTTGCTTGATAATCTCATAATTTCGTTAAAATTTAACGAATGGGTTGATAGATTTTTAGAATCTCATAAAGAAAAAATACAATGGGAGTTGTGGCTACATAAAGTACTCGACAAAACTTGGAACGATTACAAACAAGATTGTGACAGTGAAGAGGATGCGAGAAGAAATCTACAATTACAGTTAAATATGAGCGAATTTGAATTGGAAACAACGGTAAAAGCATCATTTGAAATAATCAATGGATTTAATCCGGAAAGGGGGTAACATGGATTTATTTAAACTTGTGGGTAAGATTATTGTAAAAAATAGCGAAGCGAACGACAATATCGATGAAACAGTAGATAAAGCGGAGAAATCAGAAAGTAGACTGGGCAGGATATTCAAAGGCATCGGTAAAGTCGCAAAGGTTTCTTTTGTAGCAATAACCGGTTTGATGGTTTCCGCTGGGGTTGCGCTTGGTAAACTCACAAAAAGTGCGCTTAGCAATTATGCTGAATATGAACAGCTTGTAGGTGGTGTAGAAACGCTATTCAAAAGTTCATCGGGTAAGCTTATAGGATATGCTAATGAAGCATATAAAACCGCTGGCATGAGTGCAAATAAGTACATGGAGACGGTCACAAGTTTTAGCGCATCTTTGTTACAATCTCTTAATGGTGACACAGATAAGGCGGCGGACAAAGCGAATCAAGCAATTATTGATATGTCCGATAATGCAAATAAGATGGGTACCACTATGGAATCTATACAATTTGCATATCAAGGCTTTGCAAAACAAAACTATACAATGCTCGACAACCTCAAACTTGGTTACGGCGGTACTAAAGAGGAGATGGAAAGGTTATTAAAGGATGCAGAAGCTATAAGTGGCATCCATTATGATATTTCATCTTATGCTGACATTGTAGATGCTATTCATGTGATCCAAACCGAAATGGGTATCACTGGTACTACCGCCAAAGAAGCGTCAAGCACAATTCAAGGATCTATAGGAATGTTAAAAGCATCATGGCAGAATTTCATGACAGGGCTTGCAGATCCAAAACAAAATGTTGGTAAACTGATTGATAACTTTGTAGATTCCGTGACAACGGCGGTTAAAAATATTGTACCAAAAATTATAACCATATTACCTAACTTAGTAAATGGTTTGGTTAAAATAGTGCAACAGCTATCTAAACATATACCAAACCTATTGAAAACTTTGATTCCGGTTATAATCGAGTCGGCTAAAAATTTGATACAATCTGTACTTAAAATATTACCATCGTTGATAAAACTTTTAATCAACGTATTGCCGGATATAATCAACGCAATGATAGAAATACATATTAAGATTATACAAGCGTTGCCGGAAATAATACAAATGGTTGTAAAGGCATTACCAGCACTAATACAAAGTATTGTGCAAGGATTAACTCAGAATTTACCAGCACTAATACAAGGGGTAATACAGTTAGTGATTGGAATAGTAGAAGCATTACCGGTAATCATTCAAGGTATTGTTGACGCTTTACCTCAAATAATTTCGCTTATAATTCAAGCAATATTATCGTGTTTACCTCAAATAATACAAGGTTTGATACAGTTAACAATGGCGATTGTCGCTGCGTTGCCACAAATTATAGATGGTATAATTCAAGCAATTCCACAAATCATAGATGGTATAATTCAAGGGTTTTCACCACTTGGCGGTAAACTCATGGAATTGGCTAAAAATGCGTTAGATGGTGTGAAAGACGTATTTATAAATATTTGGGAAGCTATCAAAAACGTTGTGTTAAACGTAATGGATAGTATAAAGAATGTTATAAGTAATATCTTGGACAGCATAAAAAACGTATTTTCAAATATTTGGGATAATATTAAAAATGGTGTATCTGTAGCGATAAACGGTATAAAAAACATCGTATCGAATGTTTTTGAATCAGTCAGAGGTACGGTCACAAATATTTGGAACGGTATAAAAGACGCTATATGGACGCCAATTCAGTGGGCATACGACAAGGTGAGTAATCTAATCAGCAGAATAAAAGGACTGTTTAATTTTAAATTTCAGTGGCCACATATACCATTACCACACTTTAGCATTTCAGGAAGTGCTAACCCATTAAAATGGTTGACTCAAGGTGTGCCTAAATTAAGTGTGAATTGGTACGCAAAAGCCATGGATAAAGGTATGATCATGAATCAACCTACAATCTTTGGTTATAATCAGGCTACAAATCAGCTCATGGCCGGCGGGGAAGCAGGAAGTGAAACGGTAGTTGGTACAAATTCTTTGATGGATATGATCAAAGATGCTGTTCAGCGAGAAAACGGTTCACTCAAAGAAATATTGACTCAGATTTTAGATGCAATAAAACAGTACTTGCCTGAGATATCTACAAACATGAAATTTGACTTAGTACTTGATTCGGGCGAACTTGTTGGAGCGACGGCTTCACAAATGGATGAAGCACTTGGAAAGATAGCGAGGAAAAAATATAGATGATAGGGTTAAAGTTTGGAGAAAAACATTCACATAACGATTACGGTTTAATCCTCACGTCAAAGGATATAGGATTTCCTACACCGAAAGTTGAGACAATTGACATACCACATTCTGATGGCTCACTTGATTTTACAAGTGAGCCTATTAAACTTAAAAACAGAAAATTATCTTTTGAATTTGCAAAACCAGAGTTTCAAAAAAATATGCTAAAAACTTTTGACAATATAGCAAGTGAAATTCACGGGCAAAAAATGAAAATAACGTTAGATGATGATGCCGGATATTATTATTTTGGTAGATGTACGATTACATCGTTTCAGACGTTACAAGGATATTTTACATTTAAGGTAGATGTTGATGCAGAACCGTACAGGCTAAAACAAACGATTACAGAGAAGATATTATCACAAGGTATAAATACTTTACACAATGGGCAAAAAGCCGTCGTACCTCAATTTGAGACGTCGGATTCGGTAACAATAGCATTTAATGACAAAACATTTACACATAGTAAAGGTAATTTTAAAATACCTGAAATTGAATTCATAAAGGGGGATAATATTTTACAGATAACAGGTGGTGGAACGGTAAAAATAACATATCAAGAGGGTGATTTATAATGTATCAAATTTATGCAGATAATCAACTAATTTATGATGCGAGATTGTCGGAATTAACGCTATTCAATCCGCAATTAAATTTGATATTAGGAGAAGTGGGAAAGTTAATATTCACGATTACAGATAAACATCCGCGTTTAAATCTACTAAGTCGAATGAAGACGATAATTAGAGTCAAAGATGATGAGGAAACCATATTTAGAGGGCGAATATTAAACGATATAGAGGACTTTAATAAACGATTGAAGATTGAATGTGAAAGCGATTTAGCTTTTCTCAACGATTCGATTTTTAACCCATTTGAACATAAAGGTACAATTAAAGAATTATTTGTAAAAATAATTGATAGTCATAACCAACAAGTGGATGAAATAAAAAGATTTAAAATCGGCAACGTAACGGTAACAGATTCAAATGATTATATAAACCGCAGTTCGGAAGAATATTTGAACTCACTACAAGCATTACAAGAAAAATTAGTTAAACCGTTAGGTGGACATTTACACATAAGATATGAAAAAGATGGCAACTATATTGATTATTTATCTGATTTTCCGTTTCTTACAAATCAAAAAATAGAAATAGGAAAAAATATATTAGATTTATCGAGTAGTCTCGAGGGTGATGAAATCGCGACGGTAATAATTCCGCTCGGTAAAAAAGATGACGAAACAAAAAAATATCTTGATATCACCGCAGTTAATAATGGAAAAAACTACATTGCGGATGAAGAAGCAATACAAAAATATGGCAGAATAACCAAAGTCGAACACTGGGATAATGTAACGATTGATTCTAATCTATTGCAAAAAGGGAAAAAGAGATTAGGGGAATTGATACACTTGTCTGGAACGATAGATATTACAGCGGTTGACTTATCTAAAATAAACAAGAATATAGAATCATTTAAGATAGGCACTAAGGTTAATGTTATATCTGAGATCCACGGGATAGATGCTTATTATTTGGTTACAAAACTGACATTAAATTTGCAAAAACCATGGGATAACAGATTACAACTCGGTGGAAGTTATAAAACATTAACTGATGCGACGCTTGGCAACAAACCTAAAGATGGAAAAGATGGGTTATCTCCGACGATAAATCTCGAAAAGGATGGGGATAAAACAAAGGTAATAGTTACAGATAAAAACGGAACCAAAACGACGGAAATCGTCGATGGTTATAGCAAAGAGGAAGTAAATAAAGCTGTCGAATCGTTAAGACAAGAAACATTTACAAAAGTCGAACAAACACAAGATATAATTGTAACTCAGGTGGAATCTAAATATTCGTTGGTTAATGAGATTATTAACGAAGTAAAAACATCTTTAGTTCAAACGGCAGAGGGAATCAATATAAATTTTGAAAAACTAAGTAAGAATCTTGATGATGTGATTGCTGGTAATACCGCAGAGTTCGAAAGAATAAAAAAATACATCAGATTTGAAAATGGTAACATAGTTCTTGGTGCAGAGGGTAATCCACTCACACTAAAAATCGAAAACGACAAAATTAAGTTCATAGAGAATGGCGCAGAAATCGCATATTGGCAAAATAGACAATTTTATGCAGTAGATGGCGAGTTTATCAACAGTCTCAAATTAGGTAAATTTGCTTTTATTCCTCGACAAAATGGAAATTTATCGTTCTTAAAGGTGGTGAATTAAATGGGATATTGGCTATCGATAAGATTTTCGCCTGGGCAACAGGACATCGTTAATAATCAAAGCTATATGGCAGTTTATCTGTCTGTACATGCATCAAATGGTTACTATGCAGAGCATACTAACGGCACAGGGGTACTTACAGTAAATGGAGTTAACTATCCATTCTCTGGACATTACAGAGTAAATGGAAGTTCGCAGGTAATACATAGTGTTGGGGTTTGGGTTCCGCATAACCCAGACGGTTCAAAAACTCTATATGCATCCGCAAGCTTTGATACGAGGGTTGTAGGTGTACTTACAGCGTCAAATTCGGCAACGCTAACAACTATACCACGTGCATCTTCTCCGACAACATCAAAGTCTACGGTGACATTTGGAGAATCGTTTGACATCTATACTCATAGAAAATCAACTGCATTTACACACGACGTCTATGTTGGGGTTAATAATGACATTAACTCATTAACAAAAATAGCCGATAAAATCCCAACCGACACGACTTGGACACTACCAGTTGATTGGAAAAATAAGTTTCCTGATTCAAGTGTAAAATTACTGGTACGAGTCTATACATTTAACGGTAATACAAATCTTGGACGAATTGATGCACCATTGATTACAGTAAAACCATCGTCAGATATGTTGCCTGAATGCAATATATCTGTATCGGATGAAACCGGAAATTTTTCAAAATATGGTGGGTTTGTAAAAGGACAATCTAAAATAAAAATCATATTAAATAATACATTTAAATATGGGGCAACACTAAATTCACAATCAATAACTATAAACGGTGTACAACATCAAGGTGGATCTCAAACTGTAGATACGATTGATAATCAAGTAAATATTTTAGGTAAAGTAACAGATTCAAGAAATGGAACCACAATATCAAATAAAACAATTAATGTTTTAGATTGGTATATACCTATAATTGAATCGGCAAAAGTTGAAAGATGTAAGGAAAATGGCGAAATTGATGGTAATGGAGATTACATTAAAGTAATCTATGCGATAAACATAGCAGATGTAAATAGTAAAAATACAAAAACGTTAACCATTGAACTCAAAAGACAGAATGAATCAAATGGTATTACCAAAAACGTACCATTATCATTATATAAATCAAATGGTAGTATTATTTTACCTTGCTCGAGCGATTACGCTTGGGATATTTCATTAAGACTAAAAGATGCATTTGCAGAGTCTATTTATACACAGCTAATTGCCACAGGGTTCACCTTAATGGACTTTCATAACAGCGGTCGAGGAATGGCAGTTGGAAAGGTTTCAGAACAAGCAAACCTTTTTGATATAAACCTTAACACAGAATTCAGAAAAGGATTCAGCAGTAATGGAGTTGTATATGACTTAAATAACGACGAATTACAAGTTATAAAATTGATCACAGGTGAAAATAGTGTAAGACTTGGTAAAGTCTTGCAAACGCTTGGACTAAGAGTACCAATTAAGGTCGAAAAAAATGGGCAGTTTGATATTGTAAAATATTCGGATGGCACTTGTGAGGTGTCTTGTCAAATAACACAAATTACACCAGTTAATATGGTTCAATGGAATAGTTGTTGGTGGCGTTGGATTGGGAATTTAAGGTTGCCATATGGCCTATTCAAAAGGGTTGATAATGTGCAGGTATCGGGCCATTGTAATGGTGGAATTTTCACCTGTGGTTCTGGCAAGAAAACTGATGTTTTACAAATAGTTTTGTTAATGCCGACACCCGCATGGGCCGCGAACCAGGTACCCGCAGAATTACCATTTATAAGAGTTTATGGGAGATATAAAGATTAATGAAAGCTATAAGTATAACAAAGACTGAGGGTGGGTATCCATTCACAGCAACAAGAGAAGATGGAGCGACAGTTTTTGGTGTTCTATCTGAAAAAGACCTATCAACTTTATCTAAGATTGTAGATAACACTAAAAACTTAGATGAGCAACGCTTACAATCATTAAATTTGTGCGTATCATCTTTAATAAAGTTGGAGAAAAATAGAAAAGTTCTGTTATCACTGGTGGAGAGGTGGCAAGTTTGTTCTTATTATCCATTGGGTCACTACGTTGTGTATAATGACAAGCTATTTAGGGCTTTGGTAACACACAATTCCAACTATGAAAACATACCAATTAATGCCAAAGATTTGTGGGCAGAGGTACAAACAGATACATCTGAATACGATAAACTTTGGAATCAAGCAGGGTACTGGTCTACGGATTTGACCTACAAAAAGGGCGACTTGGTTAGGTATTACAACAAACTTTACAGGTCGCTCAAGGATAGAAACGTGTCAAACCCAGAAAAATCAGACTGGGAATTGATAGAAAGATAAAGTTTATATTAAAGAAAGGAAGAAGATATGAAAGTAGGATTATGTACAGTATTTGGAGTAGTAGGCGGATGCATTACTAGTTTATTCGGAGGATGGGACGCAGGATTGATTACACTTGTAATATGTATGAGTATTGATTACATCAGCGGTTTATCAGTTGCAGGTATTTTTCACAAGTCTAAGAAAAGCGAACACGGTGCGTTAGAAAGTAGAGCAGGATTTAAAGGATTGTGTAGAAAAAGCATGATTCTTTTTTTTGTACTAATAAGTTATAGGTTGGATTTAATGATTGGGTCAAATTATATCAGGGATGCGGTAATCATTGGATTTGTAGTGAATGAATTAATCTCGATAATTGAAAATGCGACATTAATGGATTTACCTATTCCGGCAGTACTAAAGAAAGCTGTTGATGGATTGAAAAGAGAGGAAGAGTAACATGAAAAAGTTTGGTATTGATATAAGCACTTGGCAAGCTGGTTATCCATATACGCAGAGTGTAAATGAGGGAGTCGAGTTTGCAATTTTGAGAGCGGGATATTCAATTTACAAGGATTCAGAATTTGACAATCATTATAATGCATTGTCTCAGATTGGTATTCCTATGGGGGCATATTGGTATATGTATGCTCAGTCGGTAGAGCAGGCAAGAAATGAAGCATATGCATTTCTTAGCGTACTTAATGGTAAAAAGTTTGATTACCCTATTTATCTTGATCTCGAAGATCCATCATTGAGGGGATTAGATCGTGGTACACTCGATGCTATGGTAATAGCTTTTGGTGATGTTATTGAATCAGCAGGGTACTATTTCGGTGTTTACACAAATATCGATTGGTACAATAACGTAATTTCGGGCGCTGAACTAAATCAGCGATATGACTGGTGGATTGCTTCATGGGGAACGCAAGAGCCTACAGGTCTCGATTACGGTGTATGGCAATTTGGCGGGTCAACAAATATGTTAAGAAGTACTCAGATTGCTGGAGTCACAACAGATCAAAATTACTGCTATAAAGATTATCCGTCTATAATCAGTGGTAAGGGTGCTAACGTTGTACAGAACGTAAAATCGACGATTTCAGAGACTTTTACAGATATATGTGTTGGCGATAAGGTGCAAATTAAAAATGCAGTACAGTACAACGGTGAGCCGTTCAGTGTGTACTTTAGCACCTATGACGTCATAGAAGTAGTCGGTGACAGAGTTGTTATTGGTAAAGGGTCAACAGTGACTTGTGCTATTAATATCAATAACATCATTAAAGTTGGTAGTATTCCAAACACAAGCGGTGATATTGTTGTTGGGGGTAAAGTTAGATTACTACAAGCGATACAGTACAACGGTCAGCCGTTCACCGCTTGGTACGATGTGTATGATGTAATCGAGGTAGTTGGCGATAGAGTTGTTATTGGCATCAACGGTGTAGTTACATCGGCCGTAAATAAGGTAAATGTTGTAGCGGTTTAAATACAATTATGATTACTAATAGTTAGTATCTCATTAGTAACAAATAAAATATAAACCTTGAAATTTCAAGGTTTATACTATAAAATAATATTATAAAACTGAAACAAGTATGATTTGGAGAGAAATGGATAACAAAGA
>ERZ772956.1080-NODE-1080-length-19288-cov-3.027193_pt1 | contig 19288 bp, 20 predicted proteins | sample MGYA00580683_ERZ772956 | MGnify/ENA primary metagenome ERZ772956 (study PRJEB29015, sample SAMEA2738077) | human oral metagenome | biome: human oral; feature: human-associated habitat; material: saliva | place: China | collected 2212 ... | reverse complement strand
CGAGGCCAAACTACCTGGTCGGCATGGGGCACGTGTTCGACAAAACATCCAAGCGCACGTGGTGGTTCTACAACGGTGGGCCGTGGGCGCGCACCGGCTGGTGGGAAGGTCACTACGGCGGCTGGCACTACTTCAACAACAGTGCGACAGCCGTACAGAACGGTTGGGTGAACAGTGGAGGCTCCTGGTATTGGATGGGCGCTGATTCGTTCATGGCGACTAACGCGTGGGTGAACGACGGCGGCTCATGGTACCGTGTCGGCGGCGATGGCAAGATGCTGTCGGGTGGTTGGACGAAGATCGACGGCTCCTGGTACTACCTGTCCGCGTCTGGACGCGCCTACACGGGATGGCTGTACGTTGGCGGCAAATGGTACTACATGGACCCGGTGAGCGCGAAAATGCGTGAAGCGTGGGTGAACGACGGTTCAGGCTGGTACTGGATGACACCCGGCAGCGGCGCAATGCTCGGCGCTGGCTGGCATAGCCTGTGGGGCAACTGGCACTACATGGACGGCAACGGTAAGGCTGTGACCGGGTGGAACGCTATCGGCGGCTCCTGGTACTACATGGACCCGGCGACCACGGCCATGAAAACCGGGTGGGTGAACGATGGGACCGGCTGGTACTACCTGAAATCGAGTGGCGCAATGCAGGGTGGCGGTTGGGCGATGATTGACGGCTCCTGGTACCTGTTCTACCGTGTTTGACGGCGGCAAGTGGTGGAACCTCGGGTCGAACGGTAAGCTCCAGTAAGCGCGCGACCGTCGTTCACGACGTGGGGCGAACGCGCGCCCGTCGCGGTGCGCCGGACTATCGGTTGCGGCCGTAGCGTGAAGAAACAGTAAGTGAGCATCCACGTTGACATGCGGAGGGCCGCCACCCTATCTCATTCAGGGTGGCGGCCCTCTCGCGGCATTTTTGACGAGTAGCTACATGATCTAGTCTCGGATGCTCGCTCTCTTACTGGCCGCGCTCCGGGTCGATGCCGTGCTCTCCCTCGTAACGTTCCCACGCGCGCGCGAGAGCGCACACGTCCTTGTAGTGAAACTCGTAGCGCCTCACCTTGTCAAGGGTCTCGTTGACTTCGCGCGCGGCCATGATTTTGGCGAGAGTTGGCGTGTAACGTTCGTCATGCTCTGCGAGTGCCGCGTTGCTTTCCAGAGCTAACGCCATATTCTCGTCATCGAATGGTACAAGCAGGGAGTCATCGAGAAGCGCCGCCCGCTTCCCAGTTTCCCTCACGTACATGGCGAAGGCGGTACGCAGTTCCGATACGCGCGTCAGAGGTACGCGCCAGTGATCGAAGCCTGGGTAATCCAGATTACTCTTCCCGTCGTGTAGGCGAATCTCCCCGTCATCCAAGTGCAGTTGAGCGTACACGGTGTTCGTGGCGGGGAGCGCGAAGTGTCCATTGATGTACAGGAGTCGCGAGTAAACGCAGTCGTGTTTCTTATCGATGGCGGCGTAGAGGCCGTCGTAAGTGGTTTCGCGAGTGGAATAAGCGAAGTGGTCACCGCGTTCGGGGTGCTCACGGTCGTCGTAAAGCCGTTCCGTGAACTGTGCGTAGAGTTGACCATTGACGGCGAAATACTGCATGTCACCAATGGGGAACGATGGGTGTCCGTTACCGATGTCCGCGATTGTCGTCTTTACGATATATTCTGCGTAGGAGTCCCACCCTGGAATGTCTGCGGAATAGACGATGAGGATTTTCTTCGCCTTGGCACCGTCACTGATGAGCTTCTGTTGAATCTCCGAGGGTTCGACTTCCTGCTCGCCGATCTTGCGATCTACCACCATTGTTTTCTCGTTTCTTTCTTGGCGCTTTTTATTGCAAGCGACAGTATAGCACAGTTTCGTATCCTTGTCTACACATGCGCCCCTCGCGCTTTCTTGTGCTACAGTATCAAATAAGGCTACATAACCTACATTTGTAGGCTACGTTTCCCTGTTTGAGCGCCGCCATATTGGTCCCCAGGTTGTTACATGCGCCCTGGTCCGCTAGTACCCCGGCCTCCAAGCTGTGCGCTTGTGCCCTAGCGGGGCGTACAGGAAGAATCACCTCCCTCGCGGATCGACAGAGGTTCTTCCTTCTCGGAGTAGGCGTGTTTTTTGTCCTATCACGCCCCGGATACTTCAACGAAGTCCTAGCTGGCGGCGTCCTGAGTGGCGCTTGTGGCTGTATTTTCCGGTTTTTCGCCCGTGTCGCTCGCGCTTTAACCACGCGCGGCACGGCACGGGCTGCGATGTTTGCCGCAGCATTAACGTCCCTGTCCATCGCCCCATGCTCGGGACAAACGGACACCTCGTGCGTAGGGTGCGAGACTTTCGCACCGCACGAGTGGCACAGTTGCGAGGTGTGCGCAGAGTTCACCGCCACGACCCAGCCGCCGTTTTGCGACACGTAGTGGGCGAGCCACTGAACAAAAGCGCCGCGATTCCACCTGCCATGCTGCATCGTGTTCGCCACCCAGCTTAGGTCCTCCACAGCGACGACAGCGTTCCCCCACGCGTGGGAGAGGTCGGCTATCTCCTGTGCGGCGAGAATCGCCAGTTCCCTCTTTTTGCGGGATGCCGCCTCACGGTGGAGTTGTGCTTCGTCCAACGCGGACATGCGAGCTTGGCGGTCATGCAGCAACGTCGCAGCCTTACAGCGCAGGTCGCGGACCTGCCACTGCGACGCGCGGATGCTGTTCCACAGTGAATGAACGCGCTGTGAGAGCGTCGTCTCATACACTATCCGACCCGTCTCCGCCTCGCGCACCACGACGGTCGCGTAGTTGTTGATTCCCACGTCCACGCCGATAGTATAGTCGCCAGAAAACTGAACAATGGGGTTATCAGTCACGACCGTGAAAATAAAGACAGGTGCGCCGTCCTGAACCTTAATGACAGGTAGAGTGATCTTACCCTCGCGAAACCGCTTGTTATCGAAGCTAAAGATCAGACGGTGCCACGCGCCTTGAGTGACCATTTTCAGGATAATCTCGCCATCAACAAAAGGATTATTTTCGATGGCCGCGTACTGCTTATCCACAGCGCCCAGGTTCACGTAGTCCTCGCCATAAGACGGTGCGGAACCGTTTGCGGTGCGCTTCCAACCCTGCGAGATATACTTGGTACTCTCGCCGCTCGCAGCCTTAACACGCTCCTCGTAGGAACGATACTCGGTGACCACACGATGCTGAACCAGCATCTCCTTACGCGACCGACCAGACTTACCCGACACTAGAAAATCAGGCATAGTCACGCCAGCCCGACGGCCAGCCGCCGTAGGTTGGGCAGCAGCAACACGCGCCAACTCGCCACCTAACCCCTCGTCATTACGAACCACGTAGGTCGCATAAGCCGAAATGTCCCGAACCTCAGACGCAAGAGACGCCAAAACATGAGTGCCATCTAGTAGCTCACCGTTCAAGTCTAAAACGTGAGACGGGCGCGAGGCGAAAGCCCTGTACGTCTGGTTTTTAGCCAACGCGCCCTCCCAAAATACACTCAACACCAGCTATACAACAAATAGCAACGAACCTCCGGGCTGTCGCATACACTGGTTACTGTGGCGCGTGCGCTAAACACCATGTACCATGGTAGCTAGAGTTGAGGTGGAAGAAAATGTGGAAGAAGATATGGATGAGCACTGTAGATGGGTACGTGTGGGATGACGATGAGTGGATGCGACGCATCGAACAGGCGGAAGATGGCGACGCGACCGCATCCGCTGTCCTGGCGCTCTATGATTCTCTCATGTCGCAAGATGACGTGCCTTCGCGTGGGTGCGGGTGGCTGAGCGGCCGACAGTATCGTTTAGCGCGCCTCGCGTCTTTGCCGTCTGCCCCGGCGCGCATGTTGATGGATATGTCCGCTATCCTGGTGGACGGCGCGGGCAGCGAAGGGTTTGACGACTTGACCTTCCCGGTTGTGTACGCCTTGGGCGACAACCCTGCTCTCCCGAGCGCCGCATACGATAGCCTTGAACGCGCTTACGGTGGTGATGGCGGCGTGTGTCCCGAGTTGGGGGTCCGTAACCCCGTGTACACGAACAGTGTGGCGCGCCGCACTATCCTCGGTAACCCCGCCGGGTGTGTGGCTTACCTCCCAGATCGAACATTGCAGGCTGTGCGTGAGGGTATCGTTGACGACAAGGATGTTCTCGCATACCTGGGCGAGGGTAAGCGAGAATGGACGCTGAGAGATTATAGCGGCAAGTGGGTATGGACAGAGGGCGACGCGTTGAACGTGGAAATGCGCCTGTGCGGACTGAACGTATGGTCAGGCTGAAAGGGGCGCGGGTGAACGCGATTGACAGTAAAAAGTACGGCGGTATCCTACTGACGTTAGGAGCGGAGGGGCGGAAGAGTGACAGCGGACGAGCGCGAACGTGAAAAGCTCCGCGACATATTGCAGACAATGGCTATTGAAAGTAATCATGTTGATATGGAGATGTCGAAATTTCTGTGGAACGTGGTAAAAAGGCTTGCGGACGGCGGTTCGATGGCTGGGTTGACGCGGCGAGCCTACTGGCATATGCGCGCCATTGCCGACCGTGACAGTTGGGCGCATTTTACTTGCGTGTGGCATGGGTTCGCGCGAATGGAGCACGTTTCTGTCGATGTTCTACGCGACATTGCCGCCGGATGCTGCGACAACACTAACCGACGGTGGTATGGCACGAAAACGGTTATTATCGGCTTGTGTGACAATCTTGCGATTCCGCATGACTTATTCCGTGAACTTGATAGTCGTTTCGGCGGGGAGGGGAGCAGCTTGCCGGAGCTTGGCGCGTGCAACCCGCGCTACGCGAACGAGATTGCTCGCAAGCTCATCCTTAACCGGCCAGAAGTGTTTTCTGACGCGCATGATGTCCCTCATTACATTCTGGATGGTGTGATTTGCGGCGCTGTGACCGATGAGGAAGTTCTCACGTTCCTGTGCGAGCCGCGCGAATGGTCCACGGAATACGCGGGTGAGCCTGAGTATGCGGAGAGTGAGGGCGCGTGGTCGGAGTGGACGACGGATGATGCGCGTAAGCTGAGGGAGCGGCTGGGCCGCTAATGGGGCGAGATTGACGTCACTCACGGCGTTTAGCACCCGCACGCTTAACCGTTACGATGCCCGTAAGAGCGTCTGTGAGCGCCACTGGCGGGCTTTCGCACAATGGATGCGCATTGATGCGGCCGAGTACGTTTGAGGCCGTTAAAACGCGTTCCAGCGTTCGGCTTGTATGCGACTGTGGTTGCTGGCGTCTGTGAGCGTTTGTCACATCCGGCTCACCCATCGTATATTGGTTGTTGCCTGCCTGCGACAGTCGCGGACACTCAGGCAAGATACGCGGCCACAAGGGAGCCTTGGGCTGCTTGGATATGAGAGGGTGGGTGCGCTATGCGTAATCTGCACATTATTTGTACTCCGTCGCCGAAGATGGCGAAATACGCGGTCAAGGAAACACCAATTGGGGGCGGTTTCCTTGGCGTTGATGCTGTTGTTGATCGGATGCGTGGGGCGTTCTACGATTCAGCGGGATGGTCTGGCGTCGGGTACGTTATCCACGACTATGACGAGGGCGAGATTGGTGCGGCCCTCGATTACATGCTCTCGGCGGTGCGGGTGCGCGCCGCGAATGGCGGTGATATTGCCGTTGAGTATCCGGCTATTGGCGCGCATGTCTCCGGCGATGTGGACGAGAAATGCCACGAGGCCATTGATGCGATTGTGCGCGTGGCGGTTGCGTGCGGGTACATGGTGACCTTGCATGACCTGGTAGGGTATGGCGACATTGCTTTTGGCTCTCACCGGAAAGCGCCGCAAGATAGGTATGGTGCATACGTTTTTGAGGTGAAGCGACGCGCCGCGCAGGTGCGTAAGGGTGTAGATGCGCTCCTCGCCAAGTACCGTAGTGGCGGGCGTGTCGTTCACCGCTACTACGATTACGACTATGCGCTAGATGCTGAGACGACGGAGGCCATTGCGAGCGTGTCGGACGCAATTAAGACTAGCCTTTTCAGCTCGCGGTGCGTGGACAAGGCCATCCACAGCAAGGATGGCAAAGTCACGTACCTGACCGTCGGTAACGACTACGAGAGGTTCAGCCGCAATGCTGATAAGGCGTGCGACATGATGCTGCGGGCGGGACGTGCCCGGCAACTGGTCGTGTTGGGTGACTATTTCAAGCATGTGAAAACCGTCAGCGACGTGAACGCTGTGTTGCAGGCGCTCCACGCATACGATCTCGTTGACCTCAGTGTTGTGACGCGGCTGACGCTGCTAGAGGGCGGGTCGGATTACCTGCTGCGCCGCGCTCTCGTTCTCGGTGAAGAAAACCCCATGTCGCGTGTGGCTGCGCTCGTAGATAGTGATGATGAGATGCGCGAGTCGCTTCTCAAATTCTTGTCACGTCTCAAAGTCGCGTCCACCGTATCCATTAAGGACGGCGACGCGCCTGACGGATGGCGCTACATTGTCGCTTCCAACTGCGTCGCGTCCGTCCATGACGCGTTGTGCCTGATTGGCTGCGAGGGAGTGAAAGTGCAGGCGCGTGCGCTCATGGACACCGCTCGTTTCGTCCACTCTGCCGCTTTCACGATGGAGGAGACAGACGAGGGTGTGAGGCGACTGCTCGCCGTGTCGATTGCCGAGGAGTGCAAGAATAGGGGGGATATGCGCATGGTGAACGCGGCTAGTAGGAGTGATAGGGCTGAGGAGAGGCGCGGCGTCATGTGGTGCGGCCCCGTTGACGGCCCGTCCGCCACGTGCGTTGAGTCTTTCGGGCTGCGCGAGAACGCAAACAGTTGACGCCCTAATTTGCGCGTCAGTGAAGAACACGACCCCTGTAGCTAGAAGATTACTACAGGGGTCGGGTTCTTTTACGCCGTGTCGGAATGGTCTACTTATCGTCGGGCGTGTTTTTGCTGTGTCCGGGCATGTGAATGTAGTGGACGGGCGTGTCGTCAGAGGCGAGGAAAGCAAGGCGCTCGAAGGTCTGTTCCGCACTCAGTTCGCGCCTGTCGTAGGTGGACACCCATGTTGCTACATCTCTTTTTAGGAGGTATTCGCCAATCCCGTATAGTAGCGTGCCAACGGGGAGGCGGAGGAGATCATGCAGGTGCCTGACTAGGTAAGCGTCCCCCTCCCTCTCGCTAACCACGTGGATGGGAGTGTCAAGTTCGGCTTGTGAAAGTTCGAGGCGCTGTTCTTCTAGGCTCTCTACAGCCTTGTTGTATTCTTGTAGATTCATTGTATTTATACCAACTGTCTTGTCAGAGGATGGTTGCGCCCTTGCGGGTCTCCTCGTAGGCGGCGAGGGCTTCGGCGATTCGTCGCGCCGTGGCGAGGGAGTTCACATTACCGTAGCCGCTCTCAACGCCACTGAGCGCTCCGTTGAGAGCGTCCGCCGCGTCCATCTCCTCCGTGGTGGGCACGTACACGCCAGTGTCAATGCCCCACTGTGCGCCTTCCGCGTTTGCTGCGAGCGCCGCCGCCACGGCCGCGTCGTTGAACGGAATAGAGGAGGTTTCGTCGTCGTACAGGTCACCATCGACGCCGTAGTTGTTCATGCGCTGGCGGTATGTGTCGCGGAGCTTGGGCGCGTATGCGAGGGGGACGCGCCACGAGCCGATATTCTGGCTGGTCACGCGCACGTACTCGCTGCCGCTGTAGTCGCCGACGGTATCAAGGTCGTCAACGACATACATGCGGCCGCCCAGCAGGTGAGCGTACAGCGCATTGTTGATAATGCGAGCAACGCAACCGTTAACGACGACGGAGTTGCTGTACGCGTTGTCGTATGCTTCGCTGACCGCCTCGGCCTTATCCTTGGTGCCCAAGTAGAAGGTTGCGCGCAGCTCGTCGGCCTGGCGGTTCCAGCCCGGCTCGTTAAGATTGTGTGTCTGCGCGAGGTAGAGTGAGTTGTTGGCGATAATGTAGGTGTCGCGCCCCGCCTTGAATGTTGCGTGTCCGTCGCCGAGGTCGGGCAGGGTGGCCTTGATGGTCTCGCGGCGTGCCGCTGAGCCGTAGGAGGATGTCTCGTAGCGGATGGTGAGGGTGCGGGTGGCGGCTCCGTTGTCGATGAGAGCCTGCTGGGCGGCGGTGGGCTGCTTCTTCATCATGATTGATTTCTTCTTTCTGGTGTTGGTGTGTTCTCTTGTTGACGTGTTTTATTGTAGCACAAACACCGCACGCTTGTCTACACGTGTAGATAAAGGTGCGGTGGTGTGGGGCGCGGTGCGACGCGTTGACGCGCGTCACAGTGTGGTGGTTGCGGGTGTCGTGTTGACACGTCGGTGTGGGTCTGATATTGTTGGCGTTGTCAACGTAACGCGTGAAGTTTCACGCTCTCGTGTAGCGTTGAGTTTTCGCCTGTCGTCTAATTGGCAGGATGGCGGACTCTGACTCCGCAGGTCCAGGTTCGAGTCCTGGCGGGCGAGCTGAGAAACGCGTGAGCCGCACATGCGAGTGGCGTACCGTTGCTCGATATTGTTTGCTACTCGTGCGTATTAAATGAAAGGGGGTGCGGAGTGTTTGAGGCTGTCAAGGTCGCGCTTGACCCGTCTCCCGCGCAGGAGAGGCGATTGCTGTCGCACGCCGGTGCGGCCAGGTTCGCATATAACGCAGCGCTCGCTCGCGTGAAGGCCGCAATTGATGCGGGGGAAATCCTAGATTGGTCATACTACTCGCTGCTGCGCTGGTGGAACGCGAACAAAGACAGTCTTGCCGTCGGCGAGGACGGGGAACCCTGGTGGAAGAAAAACTCGAAAGAATCTTACGCTCGTGCCCTTGAATCCCTGGCGAAGGGGCTGTCCAACTGGTCGAAGAGTCGCCGGGGTGACCGTAAAGGTCGCCGCGTCGGCTTCCCGAAGTTCAAGGCGAAGGGTCGTACAGCCCCTAGGTTTACGTATGGGACTGGCTGTTTTGGGCTGGTTAAGGGTGATCCGAAGGCGCTGAAACTGCCTCGTATTGGCAGAGTTCACTGCATGGAGGATGTCGCAAAGCGAGTGGGTGGCGCGAAGGTTTTGCGCATGACCATCTCTCAGCGTGAGGGGCGCTGGTACGCGTCCTTGACTGTGGAGCGCGAGGATAAGCCGGTGGCAAGCCCACCGAAGGGTGGGGCTGTCGGCGTTGACCTCGGGGTTAAGACGTTGGCTACGCTGTCGGATGGGACGGTTATCGAGAATCATCGTTACCTGCGGAAGTCGGAGCGGAAGCTAAAGAAAGCGCAGCGGGCGTTGAGTCGAAAAACCAAAGGCTCGAACCGGCGCGCCAAAGCGCAAGCGAAGGTCGCTCGCCTCCACGCCCATGTGGCGAACCGGCGTAGTGATGCGATGCACAAGCTCACAACTCGGCTCGCTGAAACGTTCTCGGACATTAGTATCGAGGACCTACACGTGTCTGGGATGGTCAAAAACCATCACCTCGCCAAGTCTATTATGGACGCGGCGTTTGGCGAGTTCCGCAGGCAGTTGGAATACAAGATCACTAGGACCGGCGCGCGGCTTCACGTCGTGGACCGCTGGTACCGTAGTAGCAAGACGTGCTCAGGATGTGGGGGAGTGAAAGCCAAGCTCTCCCTATCCGAGCGGACCTACCGTTGCGACAGTTGCGGTCTAGCAATAGACCGTGACCTAAACGCGGCGATAAACATTTGTGTCGCCGGGAGTGCCCCGGAGACGTTAAACGCGCATGGAGGGACAGTAAGACGCAGCACCCCATCAGTGGATGTTGCGCGAGTCTCTGTGAAGTGCGAACCAAGCGTGCGTCACTCTGGCGCTGTGAGTCTTGGAGCGGATAGTCAAAAGACTGTCCTACAAACTGCCAGCAGGTAGTTTGTAACGGTGCAACTCTGTGTACGCCGATTCGAGTCCGGCCAGGGCCTCTAGGCGACGCGACTGTTTTATCCCTGTCGTCTAATTTTGGCAGGACAACAGATTTTGGCTCTGTGAATCTAGGTTCGAGTCCTAGCGGGGATGCGAAAGGCGGGTGCGCGAACGCGCCACCCGCATCGACTGTAGACATTCTACGAGGCGGGAGGGAGGCGCATTGCCTGTGGGTGATTTTCATTGGCTTGCGGGCGATTTGACGCGCGAGCAACTGAACAGCGAACCGTACTGGCGTGGGGTTGATGTTGGTAAGGCCGCCCGTGAGCGTTATCCGCGCCTCTGTCACGGGCAGGGTTATGAAGAGGTCGGGTTTTGCGTTCGCGGGTGCTTTAAGGATGGGTTTACTATTCCGCGTGTGCGGGAACTTGGCGATGGTAACCTGTACTATGATCGCGCACGTCGGCAATTTGTTATTGAGTACAGTATAGACCTTGATTACGGCGAAAGGTGCCGTATTGTTGCTCTCTCGCTTGGCCTTGCGCTTGTGACAGCGGAAGATAAGGTTAGTATGGGTATGCGGGTTGACGCAAGTCGAACTAATATGTTATTTGCCGAGGGCTTCGCTGACGAGTTTCTGCGTGGCGACGTGTGTGATTGGGCTGAGTTGGAGCTTGCGATGCGCTTGTCGGCGGACGTGCGCTCTCGTGTGAAAGATGCCCTTGCGGGCGGCGACGCTTCCAGTGCTCAGCGGGGAGGGGCTAACCGTGGTGGTGTGCCGGTTCTCGTTGCCGGTAGCGCTGGTTCCGGTAAGTGCGTCATGGACGGGTGTGTTGAGTCGAGCGGCATTGGTTCGGGTAAGACTGTGGCGGCACGTGACAGTGTGTCTCGTCTCGCTGCGCGTCCCGATAGTGTGTTGTCGTTGAATGGACATACCGTGAAGGTGTATAACCCCGATGGCGTTCCGTTGTCAACGGTTATCGATGGTCGCGGCGTGTCTCTCGTTAATGAGAGGACTGGGGAGAGGGTGCGTGTGCCCACGCACGCGTCGCATGTGTTTTTCGTGGATGGTGACGTGTGGTACCACTATCCAGCTTACGGTGAGCCGGACCTCGTGTTCGATAGCGAATGGACGGCTCGCGCGCGGTTGTCTACGATGTGTTATCGTTGTGGCGCTCCCGTGGATGTTGACGGTGACCTATGCGACGCTTGTAATGATGACGAGTTTTTGTGTTGGTAACAGGCGCGCCGCGTGAGCGCCCGTGTCTGTTGAGAAGGGTTGTTTCTGATGGTTGTATCTCCTGCGTTGTTGGGGATGGTGCCCGAGTGGGCGTTGTTTGGTGCCGGGTGGCTGGCTGTGGGCGTGTTCGTGATGGTGTCGCTCACTTGCTATGCGTATCGTCGTGTGGTGGCGGTGCCGGGCGATGGTTGTTCTCGCATAGATGACGTTCTGGCATCTGTGCTTGCGGGCGTTGGGTGTGCTTTGGTGTCGGCTTCCTTGGTTGTGGGAGTGGGCGCGTTCATGTAGTCGCGCCGCCACGTCGTCCGTTTCTTATTGTCCGCGTCGCTTTCTTCCCCGTGTGGGTTGAGGTGGCGCGGTTTTCGTCCAGTGGGTGCGGCTATTGGTGCGATAGTTGGGTTTCCCTGTGTGCCGCGCTTCTTGCGCGTGTATGGCGGCGCTGTTGTTGTGTGAGGATGTGGTTTAAGCGTGGCTGGTTTCCATGTTGGCGTGAGGGGTAAAGCGGCGGGCCGGGTTGTGCGGTGTGGTGCGAAGCCTGGCGGGTGCAGGTTGATGGGTGCGGATGGCGGGCCGGTTCCGCATTTCGCGTCTCTTGCGGAAGGCGAGGCGTTTCTCGCTGAGCGTGACAGTAGTTCGCGCGGCGGGTTTACTGCTGGGGCTGGCGATGGGGAAGCAAAAGTGCCTGCGCTCACCGAGTGTGGGGATAATTCAGGGCTTGCGGTTGACGCGGCGGGTCGCTGGTATCGTGACGGCGCGCTCGTGGAGAATATGGTGGAGGCTGTGCGTGACGACGACGAGACGGTGGTGCTCTCAGGTGGCGATGGTCAGTCGGTTGTCAGCGACGGTAACACGAACGTCCGCGTGGCCGGTGGGAACTTTGGTGACCTCATCAATGTTGGCTACCACACTGATTACGGCGTTGATGAAGAGATTATGTCTGTCGTTAATGACGCTCGTGTGGATAGGGCTTTCGGGCTGGTTGTCAGCCAGGTTGGCGGCGACGCGTCCATTGGGGTGATGGGCGATTACGTTGAGTCTGGTAACCCTATGCACGTCACGCCGTCGTATGTTGAAGATTTGTGGAATCGCGCGTCGGTTGGTGTTGCATCTGGGGAAACAAAGATCGTCAGCATGATGGGCGAGGCTCGTGTCGGCACTTTGAGCGGTAAGGCTCGTGTGGGACAGATGAGCGGTGAGTCGCGTATCAACACGGTCGAGTCTGGCAATGGCGTGAATTACATGATGGGGCGCGCCCATGTGGGTGAGGTTCGCTCTCACAGGCGCGAGGATGGCTACATGGAGCATGGGCGCATTGGCACGATGACTGGCGAGGCAAACGTGGAGATTGTGCGTAATGAGGGCTTTGTGGGCGAAGCGCGTGGTCGCGCGAGCGTGGGGCTTGTAGCTTCTGGTGGGCGTGTGATGGCGGTTAAGGATGATGCGCGCGTGAATACGGTGGCATCTGGTGGTGTTGTGGAGCTTGTGACGGGTGATGCGCGCGTGGGTGAGGCGTGGCGCGGCGGTCGTGTTGATAAGGTGGATGGTAAGGGCGCTGCCGTGATGAACGTGGGGTCCGGTGGCAGTGTTGGCGCGGTGACTGGCGGCGCGACGGTCGTTGACGTGGGTTCCTCGGACGCTTCGGAGGCGTGCGTGGTGGAGTCGGTGGACTCGTCCAGTAAGGTGAGTTTGCTTGACTGCTATGCTGATGTGACGTATGAGTGTGGGGAAGCGAATGTGTCTCCTGCTCGTGCGCGCGAGTTTGTGGTGAAGCGTTTGAGTGACGACGCGACGGGTATCGGCTCTGCGTGTTTGGCGCGGGCGAACGGCGAGACGTTTGAGCACTCGCATGTGCGCTTGCGTGTGCGTGACGCGGAAGGTCGCGTCGTGGATGTCCCTGACGTGGATGGGGTGTTGCGTGGCTTGGTGGAGGTTGACGACGATGAGCGTGAGATGATGTGGGAGCGCATGATGGGTTCCCCTGATAACGGGTGACAGCGCCGCTGCCTCCTGTTGTTCGCGCCTGCCTGCGTTTCTTACTTGCGGGCGGCTGGTGGTGTTGATGGAGGGAAGCCCCACATGGTGTGCGAGAGAGTTGTTCTCGCCCACCGTGCGGGGCTTCTTTATTCTCTTCGTTGTTTTCAGCCCATTACGCGGCTGCTCTTGGCTACTTCATCTACGGCGACGGTAGCTGCGTTCCCGTAGTGGTCGAAGGCGCAGATGTCGTGTTCTTGTGGGTTGCCGTTTTCGTCGGTGACGGTGACAGTGAGCGTGACGATCACGTAGTGGCCGAACACACTTTCTTTTGTGTGGAAGCGCGCGTTGTGGATGTTTTGCTCGAACGCTCCTGTGGTTTCGTCGCGGTTGACGATTCCGTTGGCGTTGTTGGTGATGGTGAGGGTTCGTCCGTCTGCGAGGCGAAGTGTGTTGTCAGTGCATCCAACGATTCGCTGGCTTACAAGTAGTTCGTTGATCTGCTTGTTTGCGAGCGCGTTGTCGTTTCCGTTGATGATGGTGAGCTGCATGACTGGTGTCCTTTTATCATGTTGTGTTGTCTGGTTTTTATTGTAGCACATGCGGGCGTACCCAGCGCGAGGTGTCGGAATGTGAAACGGACGCTCGGTGTGGCTGTTCACCGAGCGTCCGCTCTTTCTCTTCTTGAACGATAGTCAGCGTTGGTTAGCCTACTGTCGTTCGCGTCTTGTGTTCACCATTGGGGGTTGAGGGCTGCGTCGGCTGCGCTGATGGTGGTGCCGTCGCTGCTTTCAAGGATGAGGGTGGGGCGCAGGTCCGAGTGCGCCGCGTATTCGCCGCTGACTTCTGCGATCTTTTCGGGTCGCAGGTTGCTCTCGGCGAGCACCCACAGGGTGATCGTGCGGGTCACCTGGGGCACGTTCATGCCGTTTGTATCGGTGAACTCGCTCGTGGTTTCGACCCACGCGCGCACGACGCGGCCGCTGTCGTGCTTCTTGTAGTGCTCGTCGTCGCTATTGGTGAAGTTGTCAGCATCAACGGCGAGCGCCTTGTTGTCGGCGGGAGCGGTGGCACCTCCTGGGAGGATGGTCGCAGCGTTGATGGTGACATGTGTGCCGTCGGTGAAGGCGACGGTGTTGCGGGGCGCGCCGGGGGTGTACGTGTCGGCGACCTGCTTGCCTGCAAACAGTGCGTTGAGGTTTCGGGCGCGTTCCTGGGTGGCGTCACTGTTAACGATGTCGAGCATGTGTGTTTTCTCCTGTGTGGGCGCGTTTTCTTGTCTGGCTCCATTGTAGCATGTTTCGGGGTCGTGTGCATGGTGTTTCGCGGTCTTGTGGGGCGCGTGTTGGGCGTGTTTTTGGTCATGTTGGTGGCGCGAGTGCGGGCGTGCGGGAGAGTGGTTGTACGTTGCTGGGGAAGCGAAACGGTGTGAGCGTGGGGGAAACAGGTGGAGGGGCGCAGACTCATAAACGGTCTGCGCCCCCCTTTCCTCGTGTTCGCCCGCGTGTTTACCCGCGTGCTCGTGGTTGTTTACTTGTGTGGGAGTCGGATGGTTGTGTGGGTGGCGGCGGCTTCGCCGTTGACGACGCGTCCGTCGCTGTGTTCGATGGTGAGGCCGTGGTGTGCGGTGCGTCCGCTGTAGACGCTTGTGTAGAGGGCGATGGGTGTGGGGTTGTCGGGTGTGGTGGCGTGGAGGGTGATGACGGTGGTTTCGCGGCGGTTTCGCCGGGTGGCACTGTCTGCGGTTGCGTTCACGCCTGCACTCTCGTTCTCGCCTGCGGCTGCTTGTTCGATCATGGGCTGTGGCGCGCCTGCGTGTCCGGGTTGTTCGCGGGTGTCTTGTGCGCGAGTGTGGGTGACCCACGCGTGTGTGATGGGTCCGAGGGTTTGGCCGGTGCTCAGGGTGATGGCGGTGGCGTGTCCGCCTGCTGGGCCGTTGTTGTCGCGTTTGTGGTTGTTCAGGGTTGCGTGGATGGTGACAATGTTGTTGTCCTCTCCCTCGCCCGTGCCCGTGTCCGCGTCGTGTGTGCCGTCGCCCGCGAGTGTGTCTCCTGCGAGTGCGAGAACACCGTTTGTGGCGGCCACAATGGTTTCACCGACCAGCATGTTGGCGAGTGCTTGTTGTTCGCGCTTGACCCACGCGTCAATTTGCTTTTGCGTGAGTGCTACGCGGATGGTGGCGAGCGGCTTGTTCTTGTCGCGTGGGGTGGCGAAGGTGCCGGTGGTGATGTCCGCATATGCTGTGCGGATGGTGGAGGGCGTGGTTTCGCCTTGGTAGAAGAGGATGAGCGATACGCCTGTGATGGTGCCCGCGTGGTTGGTGTTGGTGTGGAGGTGTGCGCGCTCGATGATGCGTCGGTCGGCTTTCGCGCGCATCGGCTGAACACCTGCGTCTTGGTTGCCGTCGTTTGCGCTCGCCCCACCTGCGAAAGTGCTCGCGGTGTTGCCGTCGCCTAGTGTGATGGTGAGGTGGGTGCCGTCGCTGAGTGTGATGACGTGGCCGTTGTCGCTTGTCACGTAGCGGCCGTGGAAGAGTTTGTAGAGGGTGGCGGCGAGCTGGTCTGTGTCGCTGGCGGTGTATTGTGTAGCGCGTACTGGTCCAAAGCCGTGTTCGATGTCGTTCCAGGTGTTCATTGTTGGTTTCTGTTCCTTTCGGTTGCTTCTCGTTTGTTCTTGTGTACGCTGGTTGCGTGTTGTCTCCCGCGCGCGTGGACGGTTCACCTTGTGCGCGCGTTTTCCTGTTCGTCATGGTATCATGGGTGCTATCGGGGCGTGAAATCGCCGCAAACAAGGAAGAATGAGAGTTGGAGGAAACATGGCAGTGATCGAGCGCGATGGGTGCAAGTATGCGGACGATGAGACGATGCGTGAACTGTTGGAGTCGTGGGACGACGACGATGTTGTATGCGACTGTTTCCCTGTACATACTTTCGTTTGTTCCATTGGTGACGGTTTTGTTGCGGTGACTCGCGGCGGTCGCCTGCTGAGCGAGGATGACGTGTACGATATGGTGAACGCGAAGCTGCGCGAGGACTATCCTGACCCGGTGGAGATTGCGTGGTTGGAGCGTGACGTTGTGGAGGCGTTTTCGCGTGTCGCTCCTGACGTGTACGAGGAGTACGTGCGCGAAGAGGTTGGTCGCCTCGTTGAGAATGACACCCTGCGTTGTTTGCTGAATGGGCGCGTGCCGTCGCTGGCGCGTGTGTGAGTGAAAGAGAGGGTTTGCGTGTCGTTGCTTGCTGTGACTGTGGGTTCTGACCCGTCTACCGTTGTTGACGCTGTGCGTGCGGTGGGCTGGTATGGCGTGTACGTGTGTCATCGTCTCGCGTGTTCTGGCGGCTGCTATGACGCACTTTCTCCCGTTGACGCGGTTGACGCGTGCTGTGACACCTGCGGGTTGCGCCCCGTTGTGGAGGTGTCGTTGTATGCTCAACCGGGCATGGTTGATAGCGACGTGTCCGTGTGCGTGGAGGAGGGTGACGTGTTGGTGTTTGAGGGTGACCCGAGCGTGCCTCCTGTGTTGTTTGCGGTTTCTCGACCAATGTGGGAGCGCGCCTTGGTGTCATCTCGTGGGTGGCGTGAGTTCGTGGTGGCGGCTGGCCGGTGCGGTTGTCAGTGTCGGCGCGTGGAGGTCGCTATTGCGGCGGCTCGTGAGCTGTTGCGTGGTGCCCGCGCGTGAGTGGCGCTCGCAAATGCCTACCACGCGTAGGTGGTAGAGAAACTTGTGGAACACAAGAGAGAAGGGAATTGCCGTGAGCAATAGTGTTTTCTGTAAGAATTACGAGACGTGGGAGTGGGAGAGGTTTAACCTTACATGCCTAGAGCCGGGGGCTGTTGTTCTCTTTCTCGTTGGGGGCGATTATTGGATGGAGTACACTAAGACCGGCCCTGATGCCTGGTTGTCGGACGACGAGGATGAGGGTACGGTTGATGACGAGACGTTGGCGTGGGAGACACTGGATGAACGTCGCGATTCGTGGGTAATTATTGCTCCGCATGGTCTTGTTGGTGACCGTGTTGAGTCGTGAATTGTAAGTCCGCGTGTTCGCGTGAACTTGTGAGGGGAGGTGTGAGGCTGTGACTATCGAAGAGGTGAACGAGTCTGCTGATAAGGTGGACGTGGAGGCGTTTCATGGTATGCGCCCGTCGTTTATCGTTAAGTTGAGCGATGCGGAGCATGAGGAGTTTATGCGCCTGGTGGATAGTGAGCCGGTGGATGATGAGCGTCTTGCTCGCTTGTTTGAGCGCCCGTCGCCGTTTGGGCGGCACATCGACGTGTGAGCACCGCGACTGTGCGACCATGCCAGCGTGTTTTGTCGCCGTGTTGTAGCCCCGCGCTGCCCCGCTGTTCAGTCTGCGTGGGCGGCGCGGGGTTTTGCGTGTTTGCGCGTGTGTTGTAGTGTGTGGGTGGTGTTTTCGCGGCGGCTATTGGCGTGGTGTTATGTTAGGTTTTCTTGCACGCCCCGTTTTGTTGCGGGGCGCGTGGTAGGAGAGGGTGTTATGACTCGTCGTCATGTGAGGCCGGATGGGTCTGTTGGACGGTGCGATGCGAAGGAAGGCGGGCGGTGCAAGTTTGCTCGTGAGGGTGCGCTTCATTTTGAGTCGGCCAGTGAGGCGCAGGAGTATGCGGCTGAACTGTTGGCGCATCGTTCCGGCGGTTTCATGCAGGGCGGCGCTGGTTCCGCTGCTGAGAGGGTTGGTTCCGGCTCGCTTGGCGATTCTGGTGTGACGTTGATTACTGAACGTGAGACGAGGATGTCGTCGGATGAGTTGGATGCGCACATGGACAGGTTGAAGCGTGACCCTAGCGTGTGGGAACATGTGGTGTCGTCGCCTGACGCTATGAGCGGTGAGTTGGCGGCTGTCGCTAACGGGGCGTTGGAGGCTGGTGGTCGTGAGAACGTGTTGTTGGCGGTTCGCGCTGTGCGGCATGAGAATATGATTCCTGATGCTCGTCGTTATGTTGTGACGCATCCTGATCTGTGGGATGAGGCGCTGTCGGACCCTGAGTTTTATGGGTGGTCTGATGAGGACGTGCGCGATGTTTTTGAGGTGTCGCGCGAGTTGGGATTGTCGGATGTGGAGAAGCGTCAGCGCGTGAATGGGCGGCTTGCTGACCGTGATCTGCCAAAGTGGGGGCCTCCTCATTCGGTGTCAGATTTTGAGCGCCGCGCGTCTGATGCCGTTAGTGGCATCTATCGTATGCGCGGTTTTGTGAGGCCGGAAACACCACGTAAGGTTACGCGAACGCGGGGTTTGCCGGATAGCGAGTTGATTCGGGAGGCGGCTGAGCGCGCTATGGGAGGCGGCGCTGGCGAGTAGCGGCTAAGCGGTCGAGTGCTGGCGCGCGGCGGTGGCTTGTTGCGCCTGCTGCGAGTGCGGGCGGGCGGCGTGTGTGAACGTGTGGCGTTTCTGCCACGGCGTTTGCGCGCGCCGCCCGTTTTTGTGTGCTAGAATGATGGTGTTCAGACGACAACGAAGCGCATAAGCGGCCTCTCATATGGCGGCGCGCGTGCGACTGAGGATAAGGAAGTGCAGCATGGCTACTAACAGCAAGACGGAAGATACCGCCTGGTGGACTTTTGATGCAGGGTGGAATGTTCACGTCGCCAACAGGGAGGCGCTGCTGCGTGAGGCGGACCGACTACTGGACGGACGGGACTTGTCACGCGAGTTCATGAACGAGTGTGTACACTTGTTTATGATGACACTCTGCTCTCATTGGGGGCGTGTGCCGTCGGTTGAGTTGGGGAACACACTGGAAGCGGCGGTGCGTGAACAGGCGCGTATGTTGTTCGCTGGTGAGCTGTCTGGTTCGACGCCTGACGGGTATGATCTGCGTAAGCGCGAGGATGCGCGCGTGTGGCTTTCGGGCGCGCTGACGCGTGTCGCCGGTTCTCTCGTGGACCGCGCTCGCCTGATTGGGTTGGCAGTGGAGCCGGAGGCTGCTGCTATCGAGTGGGCTGTTGGACGGGTGATGGTGGCGCAGTTCGCGCGTGTCGCTCAGCGCGTGTGAAAGACTACGAACGGATTAACCTGTGGAAGATGATAAGAAGCTCGCGTGGATCGTTGACAAAGACGGCAATATTCACGCAAATAGTGAGACGTCGCTGCTGCGTGAGGTTGATAGCTTGATGAGAGACGAGGACATGTCAAGCTCTTTGCTTTCATCTTTCGAGAACGTGTTTGTTGATTCTCTCACTGAGGTTGGCTATCTTCCGAAGGATGAGTATCGGAACATGTTGCGTCTAGCTGCGCGCTCTCATGT